>Ga0065711_1029943_pt1 | contig 34268 bp, 21 predicted proteins | sample Hoacrofraction12_FD_59098 | JGI IMG/M metagenome (GOLD analysis project Ga0065711, IMG submission 59098) | Hoatzin crop microbial communities from Cojedes, Venezuela - Epithelial fraction 12 v2 (version 2) | ecosystem: Host-associated > Birds > Digestive system > Esophagus > Crop | place...
TGCTTCATTTGACAGCTTATCAGGTAATTGCACAGAAGGTGATTTCCAGGTAAGGATTTCCCTCCTCCCTCCCCCCCCCCACCTCTAATGTAGGGTGAATACCCAGTATTTTTAAATGGACAAAAAGACCTGCAGACTGCTTGTACTGTTAAAGAAGTAGGACCCAGTTCAGAAGTTTCATGTGGAGATTTTTTCCTAATAAAATTGTGCTAAAAATGGTAATGGTAACTGCTATATGAGAGATTAGTAATCCTCCAGAACAGAAGAGAGACACTGATGAAAGCTTGGGACTGTTTCTGCATATGGCTGCACTGTGACGTATTTAATTTTGAAGAATATTAAACAAATCTGAACCTTTCCCTCCCCTTTTGAGTTTACAGAAAATAGTAAATGTAAGGTCATAACCAAAAAAGAAAGTAAATTGTGCTGTCATTAGTTTAGATGTTTTTCTGGGAAATATTATGAAAATTAGTAATGGGGAAAAAACACTTTTCTCTATTTTGGTATGCTCAGTTTACACTCATACTCCAAATTCGAAGTGGCTGCTTAAATTAATCTAGTCTCAATCCTCATCCAGAAACAGTGGAAAGGAGTCTTATTGTGCTGGTATCTTAAATTGGTATAGTCGGAATGAGTACCAGAAAGCCAAGAGGAATTGCAATCCTTGGCCTCAGATCAGGAGCTAATTACTGATTTGACAAATGTAACTTTTTCAGTGGTGGACTCACTCTGAAACTGTGTTTTCTGGCAGTGGTAAGAAAGAAGTTAAACTGCTGCTGGTGCCTCCCCGCCGAAGGAGGAGTACAGGAGCCTTTCCCTGGTGCTTTGGTGCGTGGTGCTCAGCATGGCAGGGCTGAGCCTCTCCCAGCAGGCAGAGGAGGTCATGCTGTTAGGCAGGAGCAGGAAGGGCTCATCCCGCGCTTGGACCAGCTACTAGAAAGCGATACGCAACATCCTGAGCAGACAGCGTGAACGCATCTTGTTCCTATTGAGCTCTACAAGCATGTGGGGACAGAGTTTTGCCTGTCCTATTTGTCATTGATTCCCTGTGTTGGAGGCTTTATTTTTGACACGGTCAGCAAAATCTCTGAAGATATGTCCGTGTGAACAGGTGTAAACGTTTGCTTTGCTATCTCCATCTGGGTGGGAGGCAGCCCAGGCTGGGAGCTGTGCAGCCGCGTTTTATGCACTGAGGCAGTTTAACTCAAACTCAGTAAAGCAAAAAAAGGGGACTTTCCAGCTGCAAGCAGCTTGCTTCTGGTGGGACCCAAGTGAGCGCATGGCTGCCTGTGCCCATATGTGTAGACATATCGAATGTAAACATGAATCCGGTTAATTTTCACACATTTGTTACAGCTTCCCCTGCCTCCATGGAGGCCTCCCACAGTCCTCCTTCTTGATCTTGCTGGGAAAGCCTGTATTTATGACAATGTAGACTGTTTCTTGGCCTCTTACTGGGGTGCCAGAAGTGGAGCTGTAGCTTCATTGCAGTGTCAAGCAGAGAGGCAAGCCAGGCTGGGAGGAGACTCAGCCTAATCAACCCATGTTGTCGAGTTAATTTATCAGCCACTGCCACAGAGAACAGGGAGCAAGGCGGATGGAAGGGGAAGGCTCTTTTAAAGTAACACCCAGGAGGTCATAAAATGTCTTTTAAATTGGGAGGAGGGGCTTACTTGTAAATCAGAGCTTTCCTGCTCACAACGTGTCCCCTGGAATGGCTTTCTAGATACGCACATCCCAAAATAGAGTAGCTGGGATGGGAAGTGATTTGTCTCACTGGTTTGATGCTTGCTCTTTTAACCAGAACCCGGGAAGAGGGAAATATCAATGATTTCTCATACGTGTACTAAGTGCACATGTTATGATTATGTATATTTTGTTTCCTGTGAGTATTTGGGGTCCATTTAAAGTGGCAGCGCAGTGCTCTGCTAGTGTAGCATGCCGGTGGTCAAACTTCAGCAGGAGAAAGCAAGGTGGGGAAAAGCTACTTCGCTTTGCACTTGGATCCGTCAGTCCTGCCAAAGTTTCGGGTGCCTGCTCCATGGCAGGGTGTGGCTGGGGTGTGGTGGCTGCTGGAGTAGCTGGGACCGGGCTCTCCTTCCCGCGTAAGGGCGGACTGGGACAATGGTGAATCAGCACTCGGACTCGCCCTGCAATCAGCTGCGCGGTGCTCAGGAAACAAGCCACCTGCCCTGCTTCCTCTCATTTAACTGATTTATTTTTAAGTGGAAAAGGCTATGAGCTGTGTTCCTTTTTCTCAGGGACTTTGTGTCCCTTAGAGATCCCTGAAGGCTGCAGTGCAGTACGAGCTGCCCAAGGGACCCTCCTTTGGGGACCACGTCCTGGTGCCTTCACTCAGCACCAGGCACTAAAACTGAGGCTATTCATGAGATACACATGGACCAAACTACTGGGCAGAGTGGCAGAAATTCCTGATGTTATCTGAGCCTCCTTCTACCATATTCCCAAGGAGAGCTGTGGAAATTGTCACTGGACAAAGGTCCCCAGGTCCTAGCTCTGCTGAACCTGTGTTGTCAACACCTGCATCTAGTGACTGCTACTCATGTGGTCCCGGTGAGCAGTAAGGCTCTAGGGCTGGGAGGCAGTGTGATTGCCATTAGTTTGGTCTGGACTTTTGCTGACGTCTAGAGCATTATAACCTGTAAACCTGTCTCACTGTTGATTTGTGACCATGCACTCTGACATTTCTTCTACTGTACGTTCAGTGTAAGAAAAATGTGAATCTAAGGTCTGTCTATGGACCAGTGCCATTTCCTCCATGGGGTTACTCCTCTCGTGAGTAGGTTTTGAGATACTCCCAGACTCTGAACCAGCACAAAATAGTCCACCCCAGATACTGCAAACATGATTTCCTAGGGTCTTCCTTTGTAAATCAGCTCAGGAAACATCAAGGTGGTCTGACGTAATAGATGCTTCTTTTCTATATTTTGAAAAAAATGTGTTGTGCTTGGGCTCTTCCACTCAGCCATTACTATGTCTCCATCTCACACCTTGTTGCTGTGTGTGAAGATAGCTTATCTATGTCCTTGCTGAGTGCTGTGGGTCTGGGCCCAGTGCTGTCTCCAAGTGAGATGTTGCTACGAGGTGATGCTGTTTCTGGGACCTGAACTGCTTTGTCTCTTCAGCACAGCATCGCACTGTGTGGACATGCTAGTTTCCTCCTATGTCTGGCCTGGGGATCTCCAGCACACCTCTGCATTACACGGTTTGAGGCATGCCTGAATTTGCAAAACATCAGCAGTAATTAATGATTAAGTAGAAAACAAAGGAATGCATGTAAGATCTTTTCTTAGAGCAATTAAAGGTCTATCTGTGCATAAAACTCCCTCCTTTTATTCTACTCTTATCTCTATATATACTAATTCACTTTAGTACCACTTAATCCGTATGTTTCAACCTACTCACCCATCCTCTTTTTTTCAGGTTAGAATAGCTTCTGGGAGTGGTTCTTTATCTCTCACTGAACTTTTGCCAAACCAGAGGCTCTCTGGGAGGAACATCAAGTGCTTAACGAAAATTAGTTTTAGTCAGAGAATAAATAGCATGCTACCACAAGTATCAGAGCAAAACCTGTCTTTGTGGCGTTAGGGTGGATTTTAACCATAGGATTTAACCATCCGCTCAAAGGATGTGCCCATTATACCTCTTTCTGTAGGGAAGGGAGGGAAAGAGGACTCTCTGAGTCATATTTCCTATTGGGTTCTGCTGGAGAAGGGGCACACCATTTCACATCTGCAAAGGTGTGTGTGTAGGTAATTGGAGAGAATGGTCTTACTTGTATATCCCTCAATTTTGTGTGGTTATTGCTATTTGCAAAGCAAAGCTTTGCAGATGCAGAAGTAAAGATAGACCAGAGTGAATCTAAAATCCCAAGTCTTACAACTGCTGTGATACTTCATCCAAATTTATCCAGCTGCTGTGACTAAAATATTGGTGAGTTTTTTGACATTTAACTCCTTTCACAAGGCCGATGAACAAGTCGGAGGTCTGTGGACACCCATGTAAACTCAGCAGAACTTCTTTTGTACTTCTGATCCTTCCTCTCTCAACCTCTTCACCCTATTTTTAAATATCCTCGTAAATCCTTACTTCAACCTTTGTTCAGGAAGTAGCTAACAATATTAATATAAACTATGTAAACAAGGCATCATTCCACAAGGCCAACATATGACACTATTCATTGATATTTCTAGCTATGATAGTTTCATTCTCCTTTTTTGAATATCCTTTTTTGGACTGCAACCTTTCTTTCCATTCTAATGTTTGTCTTTTCCCAGTTGACAAATGTAGGGTTTTACTCTGTTTCTTGCAAAACATGAACCAGCCTGGCTTTCCTCATTAACTTCCTTATTATCATAAGCACCACCACCTGTAACATTCATTAAGTTAGCAGCATGGTGCTTGGAGATGTGTACGTTAGCTAACCCATATTCCCTCTCAGAACTAGATGGCAGGATGGAAAAATATTGCAAGTTCATGCTTTCAGGGCAGGAGTTCTTCTCCTCAGCTATTTTGCAGGAGTTCGATAAAGTAAAAATAAAAGAAAAATATCTCTTAGATGGCTGAAATCTGGAGAAAACGGAACTCTTGGTTGTCTTGCACAAGAAATCCAGGCAACCGTGCAGGGCTGGAACCATTTTCTTCTTGTTGGTAAGACTGGCTAGAGTCAAATCAAAAGAAGAGTCTTTTACTCAAAGTCATGCAATTTATTACTCCATTGCAGGTTCTCCAGAAGAACACAGTACATCGCAGTAACGGTAACCAGAAAAATAACTTGAGGTTTTAAAACAGGATGCGCAGCTTCTGCTGGTTACTGAGTGATGAGTGATACAAATGGCACTGAAAAACTATACAAATGCATTATTTCAGCTAGCACAGCAATACGGTTTAGACATAAATTAAAAATAACTGCAGTCTTGTGGTGCTTGTCAGTTATTTACAAGCCTCTTGACATATTTTCTTCTCTGCCTTCCTCATAAGAAATTAGGCAATTACAATAAATAAGTTTGAAGCTGGGAGAGCATCAAATAGTGAATCATTATGGCATCATTACATGGGAAGCAGTAATGAGGGGAAGGCCAAAAGAAAACTCAAAGGTTTTGCAGCTTCAGGAAATCTATTTTAAATGAAATTGAAATAAAAGCCTTAAATAAGTTTAACGTAATTCTGTGGAAAAGGCAGTTGCACATTGAAGAGGTATTTGCAGCCTGAAATTTAACTTCATGATATTCAGGATATTTCTAAACAGGAAAGAAATAATTACCATGTCATTGAACTAGTCACAAAACTTTGTATATGAGAATCTGTCATTTGAGAGAGAGAAATGTAGTCTGGAATGCCACTGATTCAGAAGTTTCTGAAAGATGGGGGAAAAAAGGAAATGTTTCATTTAGGCATTGTTTGGTAGCATCAAGGTATATGCACTCCTTATTAATTTTTATTTTAATTACATAGTATATATATGCTCAACATTTTATTTAAGTGTCTATAATATAGCAAGAAAATATATTGCTTTGTAACAACACTGCATCACAAGAAAGTATTTTGGGACCAGCATAGGTGGGGTGTGGGGTTTTGGGGGTTGTTTTCTCCAATTCTGATAGTGACTTGATTTTTTTTTTTCTTCTGAATCGGCACAAAAGCAAATTTCAAGATGCTTAATGTTCTTTTTTTAGGGTGAAAATTCAAGCTTTATTAAAAAAGCACTACATTCCTTGCAAAGCCAATCGGGCATTAAAACTGCGTTCAGCTCTCCTGAGCATCAAAGGAGTGATCGGCAAGGCTCGGGTTTGGTCCTGATTTGGCAATTTTAATTTTAAGGTAACATTTTTTGACATTGCCTCTACAAACCTGGTAAGGTCTACAGAGCATTGCTCCAAAGGCAGAGGCATCCAGCAGGTGCAGATAAAATGAGCGACTGGCCTTCAGGAAAGGAGTTGTTGATGTCCTATTGGGCTTGTGCTCTGTGAAAGATGAAATCACGAAACTGATGCCCCCACTTGCCAAAAATTGCAGTCTGATCATGACAGGCAGGACTGATGGCTTTGATTGTTAAATGCTTCCCACAGTCCTCTCCTCTGGCTGCACTGCGATTAATCAGAGCAATGGCCCATCATACCTGGGAAATTTTCTGTCGTTTAAAAAAAAAAAATTAAAGAATTGTCTAGTCTGCTTTTTAGTTCAAGTATTTCTTCTTTTTAATAAATTGTGTCAAAGCAGGGCACATTGGGTGGAAAAGACACTATTTTAGCTGCCTCAGATTTGCTCAAACCAAGTGGCTCTTAAGGACACCTCTCTATCATGTGCTTAGTATCGGTAAGACCTAAGAACGTGATTATCTCTGAGCATGTATCTGAGTACTAACCTGAAGAATAAGGCTTGGAAACCCAATATGTTTTCCAGACCTCAAATGTGCTATAAGGCAATGAATGACTAAATTTTCATTTTGTGAAGGATAAGAATACTCTAAAGCAGTCATAGTAGTTCATGAGATGTCATTCTTGATTTGGGTAATGACAGGGATGAGAACTCAAAATTTTGGGTAAATGGAGTACCAGGTCACCAGGTCTACATGAAATACAGCTGAAAAACGTATAGGTAATAATAACAGCTGGCAATGGGAGATGGCATGCCATTGTTCACAAAAGGACAGGCTATAGCAAATTGAGTCATGAAAAGGCAAACCTTGGTGTTACTCAAGAAGAAATTATAAAATCCATTTCAGAATATTCAGCTTGGGTTCTGAGTAAAACATATCACTTCTAATAAGGGTGTTCACATTTTAAACATTGATGTTTAAAGTACTCTGTATGGACTCACACCACTTCAAAACAAATCCATCCTGGACCGTGCAAAAGGTATTGGATGGTGCATACCAAATGGGAGGCTTATCACAGTTATGTCTACAAAGTCAGGCACCAGAAGGAATTAAAAAACAGACATCAAATGGTAGATGCATAGCTGTATCCTGGATGTATCTGTTTAATGCTGTAATGTATAACTGCTTGATTATTGACAATGAAATCCTCGTGCTGCTACTCATCTCCACCTGTCTCAAAATACATTGAGATCAGTCCCTAGATTTATTTCTTGCTCTCAGTCTCAGGTGTAGCAATTAAAGAAATGTTTGGTATTGCTGAGAGCACCAGATGCGTGCAGTGGAGCATCCTATACTGACAAACATTTTGCTTTAATAGTTCCTTTGGGTACACATTGGCGTCTGGTTTTATTTTTCTGTTTATACTTTATTTTTCTGTTTTATGGAGCTGTTTCCTTGATGGGATATTTCAGTTCCTTGCCTCAGAGGATGGTTTGGGTAGCATGGATTATGGCACAGCAGCATTAAGAGCAGTCTCCTGTTTCTGTTTTCAGTTTTTAAGGTCATTCCAAGTTCTTCATTTGAATCCTCCCATATGAAACATGAGTAATGCAAAATGCCAGCTGATTCTGAAACCTGCGTTGTGGATCCTGCTGATGTCTTCCTAGACCTTCCTTGATGTCTTCTTGACACCTCTCTTGTCTTCCTGGACCTGGAACCAGACTTAACAAATATATGACAAGTTTCCTTCAGGAGCAAGGTCAAGGAGAAAAATTTTTCAGTCACAGTAGTTGCAAACATTCATTCACCCACACCCTGGAGGTGGTGGGTACTAGAAGGTGGAAGGTGATTTTTCCCTAAAGGCTTACGTTTGAAGATTTTCTTCTCCAATCTAACTTTCAGTTGGTTCTTCGTTGCTAAGTGGAACAAGATGCTGATTGCGACTCTCAGTGTGACCCAAATGACGACAGGCTGGAGTGCAGCAGCAGGTATGTTCTAATGATTTAGAGAGATCTGATCTGTTTTTCTCTGGGGTATTTTGTACCAGATTGAGCGTGCCATGATGGATAAGACTAGCTAATAAGATAGAAGAGCCATAAACTGCTTATTCCTATAAGTAGAGTAGAAGGTCTTTCCTGATCTCTGCAAGCAAGTATCGTACTTCCTGAAGGGTGGAATTTGACTACTTCAGCTATAGTATGAACGCTTTTAAAGGTTGTTCAGTGTGGTGGATGCTATTTATTCAAAGTAATACAGGCAGTGAAAAAACACACTCTTATTATTTATAAGCAGTGCCAGGTGTATCATGATGCCATGACCAACAGAATTCTAATATGAGAACTCCATATCTTGCAAAAAAATTTTTTATGTATTTCGAACAACGGTTCAGATAAAACCACAATGAGAAAAAGATTAAAGCTCTGTCAGATAAAAAGCAATGCTGTGCTATTTCAACTAGCCTAGTTTTCAAAACAGAATGAAATATGCGGTAATTCACGCAGACAACATAAATATTAAATAACCATTGCAATGGATTGTATTAATAGATATACAAGATGAATAAAACCACATTTGATTTAGTCCTCTGCTGATAATGCCAGTGGATTACAAGGACTAACCTGTCTACTACAATGTTACCTGTCAAATAGCTATAATTCAGATGTTTCCCTTTTTTTTCCCCTTCCAGAAAAACAAAGTAGTCATGATGAATAACTGCCTTTACATCGTTTTTTTTCTCTGGAGACTGATCCTGATCTTACCCATCTAATTTCGTGCAAATGAATGTTCCCGTCAAGTAAGGTAAGAAAGTTTTTTACATCCATAAATCATTTTGGGATTTGGAGCCATGATGTGTCAAATTAATCCCTGACCTCGCACTGTGCATCTACTTGGCCTGATACCATATGACACAACTTGGGCATGAATTTGGTATGAGAACTCTCAAAGCACAGACGGGAGCCAGGCTCCCACTGATTGTCAGCTGAGGTCAGGTCCCATGCTGCCCTCTCTCCTTCTGTCTTGTAGGGACAAGCATTTTGAGGGTGGAGGTCAACAGGAGTTCCTGAGTGTGATGGACCATTTCCTAGGAGGTAGCTCAATCAAATACATTATTTGAGAGGTATTCATGTTAAAAAAATTCCATGGAGTTGATCTTTACAGGAGACTCCTATTACGAGTTAGCTAGCTATGGATCAGGGCTTCAAGATGTTGCAGATATGATCCATTTCCCTCTTAATTCTGTGGCAAAAGCTGTGTGTGGTGAGACGACTAAAACCCTTTTTCCTGTATTACACTGCCAGGTAGCTGGGGAGTGCTGCAGAGAGCCCCGGGTTCCCTGGCTCTTGGTGGCCCCTGGTTCCTCCTTGGTGCTGACCCTTTACAGTAACATCTCCAACAGGTTGAGGACAAGCGGGAGTGATGTTAATAGGAGGTTTTCTACTTCTGTCCCCATGGATCTAGTGCAGTGCAGTGTGCTTCAAGGCCCAAAATCTTGAGGCTGCAATGTGATATCCGCCTGTGCGCTTGAGAAGTGATAAATCATACCCTCTGTTTGGATTAGCTTCCATCCACCTCCAGTGGCTTTTCAGATCACATCTACTGAAAGAATTGCCCACGAGTTGGCATTAGAGGTGTGCCTCTAGGAAATATATTACCTGAACTAAAATGTGTTAATTCAGAAATACCTTTCCCACCTTTTTATTGCCCTTGTTAGGGAAAAATACTTCGCTTTAAACTCCAACTAATTGATTACCTGCCAGTTCTGAGGCTGTGCTCTGAATTAATCCGCTCCAAAAGCCAACAGAGATGACTTATGTTTGGGCACCTCACAGGAAAGCAGGGAGATGAAAAGCCTTACAAAAACTTTGACAAACAACTTGGAGTGTTCAACCAACTATGTGCAGCTGCTGCTGAATGAAGAATGTAAGGAACAAGCCAAACAGAGACAAGAGGCGATCAACGGGGAAGGCAGCTTTTGTATCTGCACTGAACATTTTCTTTTCAGGAAAGGAGAGGAAATATGCTGAATTACCTGTAGGAGGTGTGCCTGCTTTTGCTAATAGATGTACTGGATTTATGCATTAATTCCTAACCGGTCAGATCCTGTACCAAAGTACACTGGAATTCCTCTGAGGTCAGTGGAGATACACTCACGCACAGCACCTTAATTTGATTGATTTCATCCTACCCGTTTAAACATGCCTTAGAGTTGTTTGCAGAGCTAAACCGAAATATCTCTGCCCCCTCCAATACCCGATTACAGGCGATAATGTCTCCTCATAAATCCTGGATGCGATAGCACCAGCATGACCCATCACTTCATTACATCAGTGTGCAAAGCTGTGTATTGTACTGAGGAGGAGTTTGTCTGGTCAGAATGGATTCAGTCCAGGAACAAATAAAGGAGTTAGGAATCTGATTATTTCTGGGCCAATTCCATGTGAATTACAGCTTCTCAATTTTCCTCATGTCAGCTAGTTCTTCTCTTCATTTTCCCTGCCCACACAGGAGGTGAAGTATCCAGCTAGCATAGGCATCTTGATTAGCCCCACCATTTAGCTGATTTCTTGACAATGCAGCCATCAGGAGAGCTGACCTGAATTCCGGATCAGGTTGGGATGAAACATATCATGCTCAGTGTCCTTTGAGCACCGGCTGGCTCTGTGCGTGCCAAGCTTGTTCCCAAACGGGGGATCCTCCTTACTTGCCAGGAGCAGGGGGGGTGCGGTAGCTCTTCAGCCCCCCTCCCTCTGGCTCATCCGCGCTGTCTGGGAGGCGCAGCCTAATTTCCTTAGCTTTGTGCAGACGAGGAATCCCCATACAGAGAGGTAATATCTTGATGGTCACACATGGTGGGCTTTTGTACAGCGCTTTTCACTGTAAGCATGAAGGGATTAAAGGAAGATGGTATGTTAGGCTCTAGGCTGCTCTGCACTGGTTCAGATATGACTGGTAGGGAGAAAGAATCAACTTTTTTAATTTTTCAGCCTTTTTTATTATTATTTTCCAATGTCTCCAAAGATAGTGCAAAACCAAGAAAGAACAGCTAGCTTGTTTAGTCTGATGTGGTATATATCGGTTGTTTATTTCTTCTAGGCATTATGTTTTCCATGTATTTACTTAATGGTTTATATTTAACTAACACACATCTTTCAGAAAGACATTCAAGCTTGATTCAATGATTGCTGGAATTTCCTATGTTTTCCAAAACATTAAAAATTACATCAGTGTGTGAAGAGCCTCGCCTTGCAAAACTCTTCTGTGATTTTCCTATGCAAGTTTTGCAGACCTGATGGATTTAGCAGACATAACTCTTGGAGGTACTCATGAAGGTTTAAAAGTATTTAATTGGTCTTGAATATATGGTGCATCTTTCCAAACGCAGGACTGAGAGATTTAGTGACCCCTTTTGTCTATTCTGTGCACTTAAGTTGTCATTTTCAGGTAGGCTGACACTTGTATAGAGGGATTGTACACTGTAGTGTTTTCAGCAGAAAAGGAGATGTTGCTAAGGGGAACTCATGGGTGTATGAAATGCAGCACGGTGACAGCTCTCTGGTTACTGCTTCTGGCACCTCTCTTTGTGCCTGCTCTGAAGTTTAGAATAAGCAAAGCTTTTATTCCCCAGAAATGTTTTTACCCTTTTGTAAAATCTGTTTACTTAGCAAGTTTTCATGTGCATTTTTTTCATTCAAGTTTTCATTTGATTGAGAAGTACTTGTGCAGAGCCTTGTGGAAATGTTAGCTGGATGTTTTGTTCTGCTCCCTCCCAGGCGTGTGCCTGCCTGGTCCCAGCGCTCCTGGACCTTTTTGGTGCGCAGATTCCTGTGCTGCAAACTCGGAGCTGCTGAACAGCTAACTTGCTTATTTGTTTGTTCAATTTAGTTTCAAATTCTTACCCTGCTGGGGAGTCAATCCTTTTACAAGAGCTATGGACCGACATACAACTTTTACTGGTATTAGTTTGCACTGGTAACTTAAATGCTAGGTGGCACCTTCAGCATCATTTTCAGAACTTCAGTGCAGGAATTAAACCAAATGTCTCTGCTTACAGAAAACTGTTTGAAAATGAGTGTAACGCTACAAGCTTTGGGGGCTAAAACATAAAGGACATCGTGTGAACCCTCAGTGAACACCACAGTCTGGAGCTCCCTTGCCTGACCTCTGTTACACCACAGATTTTTGGCCCATGGAACAGGATTTCCTGTGCCAAATGTTGAGAATAACATTGGGAAAAATTAATACCCAGCTCTAGAGCCTATTGTTAGATGTTATGGTGCTATTGCCCAGAGATGGAGGCGTGGGCACGCCAGTCCTGCCAGCCTCCCTGAGCAGTCAGTGTTGATACCCTGCTCTTGCCGCCAGGGATGGGAATGAAGAAAACACATCATCGTGGTATGAAACTCTTCTAGGCTCGCACCGAGTAATGGAGGGGGAAAGCTCTCTTACTTAGCCAGCAGTCATGTTGATTTAGCTAGCTGATTTCTAATCAGGTAGTGGTTTAGACAGAATTTCGAATAAGTATTCGGATTTTTCGAGCTGTGCCTTTTCTGTCACATTGTCTGAGAATGATGGTTGTTGAGAAGAGAGTTCATTGTCAGGCTGGTATCAAGAGTCACAAGAGAAAGATCTGTCAGATGCAGCTGGTAAAAATCTCATTTTATCATGCAACAAACACATGAGCTTCTCCAATCTTCCTTTCTATTGGCAAAACAAGTGGTGTCACGTGCATAGCCTCTCCTCCAAAATTCAGGCTGTGGTAGAAGGAATCACATGCACCAGCAAAGTGTTTCTGTGCCAGAGATGATACCGCAGACCAGGACATGCTCAGTTCTCAGCTGAGGGCAGGAGGAAAATCCTCTGGACAAAAAAATTCAGAGTGTTTCTGTTGTGTTTCCTTCTAAAATACATGCGAATTAATCCATTGAGGTTCTTGTCCTTTTGTCGGTTGTTCCTTAGTGGTGAGAACCCTCTGTGTATTTTTACAGAATGCATTCATGCATCTTTTAGTTTTTAAATTAATATCTTTCTCTGCTTAAAATTAAACTTGAAGGCATGTATTTTGGAATGATGACAGCCTAAATTTGTTGTGAATGCCTAAAATAAAATTACATTTTCTTATTAATAAACCCTTTCATAAAAGTAGCAGTTGAGTATATATTCACTGCCAAAATTCTGAAGAATGTCAGATCACTAAATGGGAGAAATTACTAGCTAGACACCTGGAATTCAAACTTCTTGAGTAATAAACTAGCTTCTGACAGCTGTAGTCTTTTTTGCAGGTGCAAAAAGAACATTTTCTTCTTTTTATTTTATCTACTTTACGTCACTTAATGACTAGAATATTCCAAGTTGGGAAAACAACTGGGAGTTGAAAGAAAGGGAAAATTTGTTTATCTTCGCCTGTCTTATGAGTAAAAAGGGGGTGGGGGAGGGGGGAGTATGAGATTGACTAATTCTGATGTTGGAGAACATGGAAGGAAAGAAAAAATAGCTCAGCTGGTTAATATTTGCACAGTTAGGTACACCAACTACCTTGAAATGCAATACGTGTTTTGATAATATTTCCTCAAATGTGCAGGAGACAATGTAGTTCTATTTAAACAATTATGCTCTTCTGGATATTTTTGTTCAGAAGCAGCATGACACAAAGCACATGTTAAAAAGTTAATCAGGTGTTTAAAAATGCCATGTCCTGTTTTCTTGCGAATCGAATGCAAAAATCATATGCCATAATAAATACTGAGATGTATAGTGGTGTCAGTGTGGTTTTAATGTATTCTCTTAGTTAACAAAAACAAACATTAAATACAACCTCAAAGGTATCTTTCCTTGCACTTCAACATTTCTATTAGTTGTCTCTCTGACAATAACTCTTTCTTATGAATATCTGTTAGAAGGTGCAACTGCAATGCAAACTGAGTTACTTAAATTGTGGTTTCGTGGTTCTGATTTAAACCACAATTAACAAAGCTGATATAAATCAAAGTGATATAAATTGGTCCATCCTGCTTTAAAACTAATTAAACGTTTGCCTTGAAATCATGCTTATATCAGTGCTCTGACTCGGTGGGTTCTCAGTATCACTCAAGTCTTAATAAATCACAGCAAGGGATGAAAATTTTTAGCGCAACAGTCTCAATCTCTGAATTTAAGGCCACTGAAGAATAGATTAACATTTATAATTGCTAGGTTGATCAGTAACGCAAATTTAAAATGGCGATTTCAAAACAAATTAACCTTTGCAGCAAATCATGAGGAGACAGACAGAGTAATCGTTGTAAAGGTTCCCCTCGTCCTTGAAGTGATTTGTCACAAATCACCATGTCCTCCATGGTGCCTTACTGCTCTGTGGCAAGCAGCCTCTGGAGTCTAAATGTCCAAAAAATAAACTGTGATAACTGAAAGAACAACACGGGCAGTTTGAGACTGGCAAGTCACTACATGGGCTATCGTTGCTTTGCGTCTCTCTGGGCAGACTTGTATATTTTGAGACTAAGATTAGGATATTTAGGCTAGGGCCAAATGGGTTTATAACTAGATATGTGGAGGCTCTGACCTACTGAGTTTTATGCTTCCCTACATCTACCCTCCACGTTTAACAAGACTGTGCTTGAAAGCAGTCAATGGAAAAAGGGTCTTCTGTCCCCACACTGTTTTCTGCTTCAAATCTGACTATTCCACCCTTCGCTGAGACCCTTTCACTGCTTGGTTGAGAGGGACATCTCGGGCTTTTCCCAAAAGCCGTCCCTCTTTGGGATACCACCTGGATAGAACAGGGCAGCTTGTCAATGTAGTTTGTGTTGTGTGTATTTATAACATTAAGAGCTAGATCCCACCTGGAGAAAACAACTATATGTGGTCAGCACCTATGTATGCGACATGTTTCTCTTGGACAGGAAAGTGGTCATGGATGGAGAAGACAGAGTGGATTTTGATGGCACCATATAAAATCCGAGGAGATCCAAGACTGTTCATTTCATGCACAGACATCTACAGAGACAGGAGATGCTGTCAAATGCAGGAAAAGGTTATAGACCCCTGTGGAGGGATGTATGGAGTAAAGTGTGGAGAAGTCTAAGGCTGGACAAGCATCAGGGAACGAAAAGGCAAACAGCTTCGGTCTCTTCACTCGCAGATATGTCAACTCTTGGAGAGTTCTTGTCAATCGATGCAGCGAATGAGGACTTCAAGTTCACTGTGTGGTGTTGTCCTATGGAACAGAAGACAAGCTACCTGCGCTTTCAGTGCAAGCATGTATCATGTGCTTTGCTGCCGTGGTCTATAGGTTCCTAGAAAATCACTGTTTGCGTATCTTCAGTGCTCTGACTGAAATTTCAGTTCCCATGGGCAACCTTTAGCACCTTCAATGTGCAGCCCTGGTGATGGAAGTTGAAGGTGGAAGAAATATTCCATGTTTCTTATAATTTAAATGTGCATGCCCACTGTCCTTACCAGAGCTGAGTAGTTAGAAACCAGTTGAAGAGTACGTGACCCACCAGTCAGACCCTGTGGAAAATATGATATTACGCAAATGCTTATGCACATCCTTTGTGTAATTGTAGAGCCAACTTCTGTTTTTCTGAGTGGACTGACATGGGGGGAAACTGGTAGTATTATCTCCTGGTCCCAAGGCTCCAGGAGGATATAAATAGGGAACCAACAGTGGTATTAAAAGCTTCCTCTGAACAGAATACCTTTTTTTTTTTTTTTTTAAGATTCTATACAGGACTAAAACTAAAGCAAGCTAAACTAAACAGACTGGAACAGACACAGAACTGTGGCAGGTATTTTCATTACTGCTGACAGCGAGTGAGTGGTATTTTGGTTAATGGGAAAGCAAAGGCAGGGAGGATCCTCAAAGCTGTCTAAACTTGAGCAGTGGAAATGCAAAATGTTCTTCTATGTGGCAGAGCACAGATGAACGACCTAGCTCCTGATGCTACAGCATGGGGTGCCGATGGCACTAGTAAAGGCTTGGCAGTCAGCCCTGTGGTGCACGCACAGGCACGGCATCAGGCGTGGGAGGTGGGGACAGACCTCTCCTTCCTGCTGGGGCCATGCCAGCCACTGCCAGCTGAGATGCGCTTGGCTTATGTCATCCACAGGATGGTAAAAAGTGGGTGGTAGGTGAAGAAAAGCTGATGCGGCCTGTATCGATAAGGCTACTGAATAGTCAGCCAAATACTTGGAATATTTTCCAGAAGTTCTGGCAGACAGCACAGGATCACAGCCTAGAAGAAAAAGGTACCTGTCTGTCTGTCTTGTCCATTTGGTGTTTCCGTCTGCTAGTAATGGTATTGCCAATAAGAGCTAGTTAATAGATGGAAAATTATTGTTCTTTAATGTGTGCAAAGATTGCGTGACTTCCATAGATGTTCATGCCCTATTTTGCATGCTTCATCTTTTCTCATCTAAATAAACAGCAATCTCTCCCTCTCCCCATGCTATATTATTTGCTGAATAATTTTTTTTCTTCTTTTCCCATAAGGAGAATGAAGTATTGCACGTGGACTTTTTCCAAAATCAAAGCTCTTTCATACGGTTAGCCTTTCTTTTCTATCTTATTGCTGATATTTATACAGATGTACTGGCAAAAACAAATTTATTGCAATATTTATTGGACTGAATTTGGGGTTATTTGTAATGTGGTTAGATAGCTATTTATTAGACATGTCACAGTAGCTATTTAACACTTCTATAGCTGTCTAGCTGGGATTATGACATAAACCAGTATTTATTATATATAATCCAGAAAATGTTACAGGAAGGGTAAATTCTAAGCAAGGAAGACACAACCATCAGAGTAATGGAAGGACAAAGAACAAAAATGTAGTTTTAAACAGCAATTTTCAGCCGGGCTGAAGGAAGGAAATATTTATGGTGTGAGGAAGTCCAGGTGCAGATTTTAAGTTCTCTAAAGTGCACCAGCACTCTGCCTAACAGCTGACCTTTCCTCATGAAATGGACATTTTTCATTTAGAAAAGGAAATTAGAATCATCTTCTCTATGGGTTTTTTTGCACTGATTAAGTAGAGTTAAAAAGTTCTATGGGACCATTTTCTGCAGGGAAGAATTTCCTTAAAAATCAAGTGTTTCACAGGCAGGTGTTACTTTGATATTATGCTTTGTATTAAGGTGGTATTGACCATTGTATTTCACTGAGTGATTCGAATGACAACATTTTTTCCATATCAGTGTTTTTTTTAGCTCTGTGTTTCACTGTTGTGTCACCATGACAGTTTTTTGAAAGATCAGGACAAAAGCTTTCGTTTCTGTTAACATCTATGAGTTTTGGTTCTTTTTCTTATTTCAGTCAGAAAACGAATGCATATATCCAGTATCGCATGAAGCAATCTGGATGAGGCTTGCCTGTAGGGAAGAAGAGATTGTAAGGGCAAAAATTTCCCAAAATAATGATTTCCTGTAATCTTCAGAAAATGTAGATTCTTTAGGAAAACAAATCCTCCATTTTCACATACAGATACAGGCCATCTTAAAATATTTCACCAAAAACGTCAGTCTCATTCCTTCTGGTTAACAGATAGACCCGTTTCTGTGGGAGGATGCGGAGGAGAGAGGAAATGAGGCCACTGGAAGTTTCCACAGGTGTGAGGGTGAAGGAGGGCTGCCGTCAGTCTCCGTTTCTCCTGAAGATGTAGCGGGGGAAGGATGGATCATGTGGTGAAGAGAGTTGTCCTCCTTTTTCTCATGCCTCCTTTTTACACTTTCTCATAGTAAAAGAGTGTGTTTGGAGACAGTGTCACCACTGCGCAGAAGCTTTTGCCTTTCCAGCCTAATTCAAGTTGTCCACTTGACTACCTTCCCTGCATAAGCGTAGTTACCTCATCACAGGACAGCAGCTATTGTGGACCAATAAATATGTATTTATCCTTTGCTTCTTGCAGATGGAAGAGCTGAAATACTCCATCCAGTCTTTAGATATGTCAGCCTTAAATGGCGTAGGATGAGATGCTGAGTAACACAGAGGTAGGAGGGCATGGGGGGAAATTCTTTGTCTGGATCACACATGGACTGGGAAGAGTTTTAATGATGATTTGTAAAAGACACTAGCTGCCAGCTAAATTCAAGCTCATGCTGGTGAGGAATTACAGTAGGTAATTCAAGGAGACTATACATTTTCTTAAATTCATTAGCTGCCCATAGAGTGTTAAAGACAACATAACTAAAAATAATTACAAAAGAATTATGGAGTTCAAACAGAATGTATTACTCTGCTCACATAAAACTTCAAGGGAGACAAATTAGAGAGGATTATTAGCATATTCCACTTTTTCAACAAATCTTACAAGGAAGGAAATACATAATAACATAAAGGAGCTGACGATTCATGATTCCATAATAGCTGTATCTGCATTATCCTACCTGCAAAATTTACTGTCTGTAGGTGATGCTGTTAAATATTTTTGATTTCTTAGCCATCTCATTTTTCCCCTGTAAGCAGCTCTGTTGAGTATGGATATTAACCTGCAATCCTCTCCCAGCTAAAACTTTCTTTGTCCACCTTACGCTTGGGCAAGGGCTCTAACAGGGAGCAAAGAGCAGCATGCAAAAGCGATCAGAAACACACTCACAAAAGTTCATTTTTATTTGACCTTTTTCATTCTAATCTTTCTCTTGAGGCCTGATCCGGAGTGCGGAGAAATCCGAAGGGGGCTCGCGGGGCTGTGGGTCAGGTTTTTGGGTCACCTGTACCTGGCAAGCGGTGAATAATGAGAAGCACGCTGCACGGTGCCGGCTCCTCGGGCCTTACCCTGATAATGGAGGTAAGAATTTGGACACTGATCTCACTAAGTTCAGTCTCAGGGCTGGAGGACAGCATCACCACTTGCTCCTTTGCAGTTAACGGCAATCACAGACGTTAATGATCAGCAGGCTGGTGTGCCCCAGTAATGCAGCTGACCATGCCCTGATTAACTGGTGCAAGCTGTGCCCCAGAATGTTTTCTCTGTAGAGTTAGCTCTTTTATGGATGGCGATTGTCCAAGAAGTTGTTAGAGTCACTGCTGCGACTTGATATGATTACAAGTATATTTCCATGTGTGACTGAGTATTGTGATTGCTGATTTGTCCCTCCCACTGTCCTTCCCATGACAGAAAAAGACATGTTCAAGCCTGGAACAAAAGAGTTAATATAAAGCTAATTTCCCTTACCTACTTTCCGAAGGCGCCAACCTTCCTACATAAATTCCCCTGTCATTAATCTAATAAAGCTCTACTTTGTTCATAATTTACTACACCCTTCAATAAGCATTGTAATATTTGTGCAGGGCAAGTATATAAATCATTGTTGCCTTTCTCTACTTTTTTACTTATCTGGTTCTTTCAAGGTCACTAACCTACCTTATAGCTTTCATCTGGTTTAAATATTCTGCTATTACCTTCTACACCTTTCTTCCTAGTTCATGCCCATTTATATATCTGCAGCTTCTCGAATAGCTATTGATCCATGTCTCCTTGCCAAAGGTTACTAACTTCATCAGCATTAATGATAAAAATTACATCTGTTAGGGTTCACTGGCACTTTTTTGCTGGTTAGAAATGGGGTACTGTTTTCTGATTTTGTTGTTATTGACCATCTCTTCTGCTTGGGATACCTGAAAAAAAACAAAGAAAAATAATCTTCAGCAAAATATCCTCATTTTGACACATATAGGCTTTCAGCACCCAGGTCATTCAGAGAGACTAATCAATCCGTACTGAACTCCAAGAGCCTGAAACGTAGCTGGATAAGGCCCCAATCCAGCAAAGCACTTAAGGATATCCTTATGTAAACATATGATCAGTCCCATTTTCAGTGTGATTTGGCGAGAAGCACGTTTCAGGGTAGAGCATCTCAGGGGATGCTGTTCCTCGCAAGGGCTGTGCAAGACCAGGCTCTACTGGTTGCAAATGCAAGCTTAGTCCATGGTGTCTGGTATTCTTGCACTGGGCAAAGTAACTGTCCTCAAGTGTATTGCTTGTGGGGACATCCCCATGCTTTGGGGGAGCCTGTTGAGGTGCCCCCGCTTTAGAGTCATGGTGTACATTTGTGAGTGTGAGCCCTTGTCCTCTGCAAAGGCAGTGAGCTCTTAGGGTGCCTGAGTTTCTTTTGCTGATTGTTTTAGAGACAATTAAATGATTTAGGAGTCGGCAGAGTAATCACCTGAGTCCTGCAGGACCTGACAGCTGTGCTTGCTGTGTGATGACTGGGAAGAGCATCCTATCTTCTGGCTTCATCAGGTCCTTGAGCCAAATGTGTTGCTGCCATAGGATTGCCATCCTACACTGAAAAACACAGGCAAAGTGAAGTTTTGCCGTAGCCGGCTGCCATGGAGCGAGACTGGGATGGTTATCACCATGGTATGAAAGAAAACAGGGCTAGAAGGGACCTAAGGAGGTCATCTCATCCACTCCCACGCAAACTACTGCTGACATATGTTTGTCTAATGTGTTTCTTTAACCCTGCCAGCAGTGGAGAACCCCAGCCTCCCTAGGCCATGTCCTCCAGTGCCTAATGACCCTTGCAGTAGGGAAGTTTTTCTAGTGCTGAGCTGAACTCTCCCTTGCCGCATTTAAACCCATTACTTTTTGTGCTCTCCCCGTGGATGTGGATAACAATTTATTGCCTTCCTCTTTGAACAAGCATTTTCCATAACTGAAGACTGTTATCACATCTCCTCTCTGTCTTCTCTGCTCTACACTAAATAGCCCAGATAGGAGGATGAAAGCTGGAACTGGGTGTCAGGGAGAAGGAGTTAGAGGCAGAAATCAGAGGGATTAATCCTGCTTCCTGTCCCTACAGAAATGGACTTTTCCTTCCAAAGGAAGCAGGCGGGGGAGGGGGAGACATGCTTCTCGTTGCTGGTGATTCACTAACACATCTCTGTGCACCTGATTGATGGGTTGCTGCCTCACAGCCTAAGGAAGAGGGGTTCGGGCTGAACCTCTGCTGAGCTGCACCACTCCCATGCAGCCTGTGTGCTTGGGAAATAAGGCTTTAATTTCTTGTATTGGTGAGGAGTATATCCAACTCACAGGTCAGCTCCTGGGGCAAGTATGTGGTTTAACTTCTGTGTATCATGAAACCTGTTCCTAGGTGCTGTGCATGTTATGCAGTCAGATGAAACAACAGTTGACCACCGTCACCCTGCAGCAGCATACAGGCAGTCCACCATAAGCCCTGCCCAGGGAGCAGGAGCCCTCTCCTCCAACAGCAAAATGGGGTTTCTGTTGGGACTCTTGCCTTCAGCACGTCTGCATGTTTCCCACCCACACGCAGGATGGAAAGCCACCCGCCACACACACTGCCTACATGTGTTTCACAACTTGATTGCTATTCATAAAACCAACACGTGGAACAGGCAAACACTGTCTGATCCAAAACGCCCCAGGGCATATTATGTCAATGTCACATACATTAAGAAAGTACAGCGAGCACTCGCTGTGACTTCTTGTGTTCATAACCCTTTTCCATTATTCACGTCTGCTGTCAGGTCTGTATCACGTACACAGCTGTTGCGCTGTGGCTGTCATAACCTGGAGGAAACAAAAGTAGCTGCCAGCCTGGAGACTTCCAAAAGCACAAAGTGGCGATAACATAGGGAAAAAATAGTTCTTCACCACTTGACGGTCCCAAACAGCTTTCAGTGACACCTTTCGCCTTGCTCTAAGCACTCCAAGAACAGCACATAAAGTGGAGCTGTTTTCCCTAGACATCTGGCCACATGGGATCACAGGTTTATTTACATCAGAGAAAAGGCTGGCTTTGAATATTAGAGGTTGTTTGGGACAGTGGGGAAGTCCTTGGCATTGCAAGCACCTTGCAGACTAGCTCCAGCACACCCAGCCCCTCTCCAGGTCCCCCACTTGCTCATCACTTGAATGTTAAGACTTTCCAGTTCAATTTCACAGTAAAAAAATCTTGATAAATTGCAATCCATCTTATTTTTTTTTTTTAAAACTCCTTTCTTTCCCTTCCTCCCCAGGGACTTTGAAGATGACATTTGTACTTCTGAATTAAAACCACATTTGCCCAACGCTGGGAAGGAAGGAGGCAGGGGCAGAAGCGAGAGAAACTCTTTTGTTGTTCTCCTCATTGTTCCACCTCACCTGCCAGGGCCAAGCTCCAAAATAATTCCTAACAGCTGAGGTTAGCTGGGGACACCTAATCCCGGAAAGCTGGCTCTGAATTCCAGCACATGGTGTTTGAGTTTCATCAACAGCCATTTACATGTAATTCCCCCAAACCTCTGAAGAAGTGTGAGTATATGCACAGGTACGTGCTTATTTAATTGAAAAGAAAAACACATTTTTTTCAATAAATCAGAGCCTAAATGGCATCAACAGCAGTGGTAATATTCAACTTTTTAAAGCTAAGCAAGCTTAGGAACTGTTTTGAGGATGCAATGGAGTCTTTTGAGCGCTGTCTAAACAGCCATGTCTATAGGATGCCCGAGAATTCTGATTCTTAACCAAAGCAAGGGCTGGTTCCTCTGCTGATTCCCTGTAAGGAAAAAGACTGCTCTGTGCAAATGGAGCGCAAAGCATCTTGTCAAGTTTGCCGAGACCTGTCCTGTTTGTTTACAGAGGGGCGTAAGGAGCATCCTGGCAACACAACAGAGAAAAACCTCTTGGGGTTCAGCTAGACTGAAGTGGGAGGATGTAGCAGCAACGGGCCCGCCCTGAGGGAAATATACCTTTCTAGGCATGGACAGGGACCAAATGGGATGTGTTGGGTAAAATTGCAGGTTTCTTTTTTCTTTTGGAATCAGTCATCAGGGGTGACGTGCTATTTGTCTCAGGGGAGTTTGAATTTTTTCAAAGGGAGTTCCCCGGTTGGCCCTAAGTATTAATGACCCAAAGATAAAACTCCCTGCCACTTCTGTTGTGCAACTTCCCAGCAAGAAAATTTCCAGCATCTTTAGTTTTGGTGGTGTTTGCTTTGAGATCACACACTTTTCATTAAGAAAAAGCTTTGGTTTTGCTGTTCAGCCAATTGAAATGAGTAATGAAAATGTTATTTGTATGGGACAAAGGAAATATTTGCTTCTCAGTTATCTCATCTTACCAATTGATTGCCATGGGATTGCTTGGATGTGTGCAGTGTACAGCATCCGGTCCCCCTGCTCAGAGCAGGGCTTTAGCCCAGCCGGTATAAACCAACCCAGGGGTGAAAATCAGAGTAAAAGTTGTCAGAAATCTAAGGGTTGCCTCTCCCACAGATCCAGCTTAGCCTCCATCAGGAAATAATTTGAGTGTCTGAAAAGAATGTCCTAAAAATATTGGAAGTCTCTGTGGAAGATGAAACACTGGAGAATATTGATAATTAAAAACATTGTCTAGAAACAAAAAATCAAAATAATATCTAGACAAAAGTCTTTCAAGGAACAGGTGTTTTCTGTTGTTCAGTGCAGACATCACCGATAGCCTGCTAGTGTGCAAAGTACCTGTTATCACTGAAAACCAATGATATAAATCCATAGTATGCCTGAATTTAAATCAGAAAGGGGAAACAATTCATATAAAGGTTTACAATATTACAGTAAAATTTCCCTGAGATGCAAAAACATCTCATATTTGACTTGAACATAATAATCTTCAAATACTCATAGTTGAAAACATTTCCTACATGCTGTTTCCAAAATAGGTGTCATGGGACAGCAACTGTGTCCTGAGCTGATTTCAAAACCATGGCAAATAATGTTCACATAAACACAGAAGAAAATGTCGCATCAACAGAAATGAAAGGGGGAAAAAGATGGTCCAGGTCTTTGTGTCAAGGATGGAGAAAAAGATAGAGAAAAGGCTTAGACAGGAAAGCTAGAAAAGCCAACTTGGAGAAGCAATGTCATTCCCAGCTCACAAACCCATCCGTGCGGTCTGCCTGGTTATGATCTATTCCCCCTTGGCTCCACTCTCACAGCTGCGTACTGCCAAGAAGTAGGTCAGAAACCTATTTTTGTCTCTGTTCTTCTGTGGCCACATCGCAGTCCCTACTCCTGTGCAGAGATGGGAAAACCTCTGAACGGAGGCGGTAAGACCAGACCCATCCTGCACAGTGCTGGGCTGAGCAGGGTGACCTGTGCCCAGCTCCCTCTATAGTCAGTGGCAAGAGAGAAAAACGATGTCTCCAGCAGCAGGGATTGTCGCTGGGGGTGCCCGTCTCCCTCCGCTTGCTGGAGAGGGGTTCGAAGGGAATTAGGGATTTAGTCTGTGGTGAAGTGCCCAAATTTAACAGGATGAATCTGAGCCAAAGCATGCGTGATGTGCCAGCCCCATCCAGGAAGCCTGCATCCAAGTAGCGCAGAAGATTTTGGTGTTCACCCAGCTCTCAGTGGTCTGGTTAGAGAGCGGCCTTGCAAACACTTGTGCTAATGTGGCTGAGGGTGGGGATGAACTGGGACATGAGGCAGAAGCAGGGAGCTGGGGATGAAGCAGAAGGAACTGGGTTGTTTAGTACTCCCGGCTGAGCGCTGCCTGTTTCTCCTGCGGTCCCCTAGGTCTAATGATTTTATACCTCTGCTTGCTAACATCCTTCTTTCCTACCTAGGCAGCAGTTCCTCTCCCCCCACCTTGTGGGGTTTTTTTTTCTTTCAAATTATCCAATTGATTAACATAATTCACTTAAATTCAGCAATTGTTTTCAACTAGTACTTATCTTTGAAGTTAGCTAGAAGACAAGGTGCTTTGATTTTCCTGCCATATCACCTAGAAATTAAAAATAATAATAATAATAAATTAACCTGAAGATATTATCTCTCCTTGCAGACTTGCCTTATTTGTATTTTTGTGTCACAAGCGCCAAAATCCTCGTCTCACTGCCTCACCCCTCTCCTGTCAATGCAAAGCAAAGGCTGGCAGGGACAGTGGTTTTGCCGTTCTGGAGCCCTATGACCTTTGGAGGACAAGTGATCTATCTTCCCATGGGAGACGTTGCGTTTTGCTGCTAGTCAACAAAATACTGTCCCCAAGTGAACAGTTTTACAGGTGGCAAACCCTGCCAATGCTCCTGCCTCAGGGCTTGGCACTGTCCTAAAACTCTTTGCCATTTGTCCCCACTGTGGTGAGTTGCAGGAGATGCCAAGCAAGAACATTAATCATAACGTTCACCTCTAATTATGTTTCCCTAAAATATCTGCAGGGTTCACTCAAATGCTGCGCTACTTTGGCCGAGGGAGTTGCAGTCTCTGTGACATGAAAACAAACTGCAAAGCTGATGCCTCATCATTCTGCTTCTAGCAGGTCTGGAGTCCAGCTTTTCAGACCAATTCTTCCCTTTTCACAGTGCATCTGTCAAGATTCCCGCTCTGGAAAAGAAGATCAGAGCAAATGGGGACCGAGGAGAACAAAAGCTGACCCAAACCTTTGACCTAAACTTAACATAAAGCCAAATGAAACCTTAGAGGTTTGTAAACCTTCATGAAACATTTCCACCTCCTGCTCCCCTCTCCTTTATCTTTAGTTTCTTTATACTTCTACACTTACTGTTTCTAATTGAAAGTCTAATGTAAAGCCCACTAAATTAATGGAAAGACTCTCACTGACTTTAGAGGCTTTTGATTCAGCCTCCCAAAGAAAGGAAATAATTTCTTTAATGAAAGCATCTTTAAACTTAAGAGAAAACAAAACCTGAAAAGAGATAGGGAAAATCAGAGGTCAAATGCAGTTTTCCAGCTAGCAGCACATGTTCTTGATCCAAACCATGCCCACAAAATTGATACGGATATTCTTAACCCAGGAAAATAAAAATCACTGTACACAAACAGAGAATTGCTGAGCTAAAAGTGAACTGGTTTAAAAAGCTATAATGTCGGTTTGTAACAACTGGAAATATTGCTGTTCTTTACTGTCAGCTTGTGCTGTAGAATACCACTGGTAATCGGCTGGCGTTTATGACCTGAAGTTTCCATTTGTGTGTGTGAGATTGAATCTTTCCCTTTGTGCCAAAATCGCAACAAAAATGTCAATCACATGAAAGCTTTATTAGGGAAAGAACTCTCTGCTACTGATACAGTTTTGAACTTTCTAGGTGACTTTTGTCAGACGGGGGTAGAAATGTGATCGTTTATAGGGCTTAATAATACATGAGCTTCCCTGAATGTTGCATTAGATGGTCAGAATAAGAGTGTTCCCTCTGCATTATATTCTGGATTCATGGATGAAGAAGGTTGATGGTGTAAAGCTGTCATTTGGCAGAGACAGTTCTGATGGGTTGGTGTTGCCACTTCAGAGCTTGGTCACCTCTAAAGTACTGACCTGCCTTGAGCTCCTATTTTGCATGGACAAACTGAGTGGGTTTTGTGTGCAGACTGGTATGGCTACGTATTTTACTTGTGAATACACGCACAGTCTATCTGGAGAATAATTTCCCAATATTTGGGTAATGGACAGTTTTGATTTTCACAGTCACCAGGTAGGCGCACACAGAACAGTGTGTGCTCCAGAGACTGTTACTCGGTCTTAATGGAAAACACAGATGTGGTAAACGGTCCTAGGAAGAGGCTGCTAATAGGCAGCTACTGTTGGTTCATAATGCTGCTGTAATTGAGCATTATTTTATCTTGTCATTTATATGCAAATTTTACATGGCATAGTTTTTTATGTCATTGTCTTTTTCTTAATTTTCTTTTCTTCTCCTCTGTGTCTTTTTTCCCTTCTCTCCTACTAGGTTTTCTGTTTCTGAACTCCTCCAAAGCAATCTTCAGTGCCAGCTCTGAAATGTGGGGTCTCTGCCACCAATATGCTCTCTGTCTCCCTCGGAGTGCCCGACGGCAGCGATGGCACCGTCTCGCTGGGGGACCTTGCAGTGGGCACGCTGACAGGCTTGCTGCCTCCAGAGCATCTGCTGGATGACTTTGTCTTTGGAGGCTTGGCTAGTTCTGTCCATTCACTAAACATCACTCAGCTCCTAAAGGAAGTACAGACCTTGACCCAAAGGTGCTGGCTGAGGTCTGTGGACCATCCAGTGCAGGGCAGCAGTGGTGGAGGGAATGCTCTGGAAAGAGAGATCAGGGACAGAAGAAATGATCCTATTTGGTTTTTTCAGCCCAAGTTAGAAAGGGAATAATCTGTGTGTTGGCCCAGTGACAATCTATTTTGACTGTCAAGACTTAGAAATCTTGTCTTTTTCTCCCCACTCATCTTGGATCCACTTTTTCATTGGCTGCAATGTGTCCACTGGTGTGTTTTTAATAAATATTTGATCTATCTGTTTCTAGAAATCATACGGGGCATGAATAACTGGAAATGAAGCAAAATGTACCAGACACAAACTCAGCGCATTCTCTATAGCTCATATTCTCTGAAGACTCATTTGTCCCTTTCCTCCTTTTAAATATTTCCTCTCTTCTTTCTGGCCTGATCTTGTTATTTGTTTCATTTGCTATTTGTTATCCAACTCTTGGCAAAATATCAGGGAAACCTTCCTGACAGTGAACTGGGAAGAGCTTTCTTAAGGGAACAACAACAGCTTCTTTACTTGGGAGAGCTGAAAACGAGACAAGCCCAAATATTGTCTTTGCTGAGACAAAGTTTGTGAGTTCTGCAATGTGCGTTGTTGGACTCAGTTTTGTAGCTGATGAAGCTTGTCCAGCTGGACTTTTCTTTGGGTTTTACAGGGTTTAAGGTGTCATTTCTTCCTGTAAAACTTGCCCCTCTGCTATGACAGTGGTCAAGTAGGCAGCAAAAGAGGGATGGACCCAGCTGCTGTCTGGTGGGAGCTGAGCTCTATGTGTGTGGCTCCATAAAGGTGGTGAGTCTTCTCATCCAGGGGTGGAGATGCCTTTCTGGCTACGGGCAGCCTGGACAGTCATTAAAACAAGCGAATTCCATACTTTCATCTGTCCTGAGCCTACAGCATCCTCAGCCCAGATGAGATGGGCTTAGACCCAGTCTGGGCCTCAATAAACTTTTCACTTTCGCAGTTTCACTGAAAGTTTGACTTTGCTCTGGGATTATCCTGACATTCGGCTGCTCCGGGGCTGCTGGGTTCCTCTCTGTCTCCTCTCCAGCTGAAAGTTTTTAGCTGAGCTGCACAAGCGTGTCCTAACTTCAGAGCAAACTCCAGCAAAGGCAGCTCCAGCTGCAGCTCGCAGCCTGCCAGAGAGACTCCCCTGGCAGGTCTCCGACCAGCCTGTTACTACAAGTTCGCCCCAACCGGCTATTCTGGCAAACGGGAAAATCTGCATGAAGTTCATATTAGTTCAACATTAGCTCATGTTGCCAGCAATTCAGTAGCTCCTTCTAACTGCTTGAATCGCAGCTGAAAGATTTAAGCGCTCTTGCCATGCAGCCTCTCTGAGAAAGTCATGAAGGTGGACAAGCACTTAGTTTTCACAGGTATCATGGCACAGGTGAGTATGATGTTTTCTGAAAGGACTGAAGATTTTAAGTCCTAATACATAGTTTGCGTCTCTGCAAGGTGTAATAGCATTTAGATTAACTTTCAAAACAGCATAGGACATAGAAAAAGTAGTTTTATGTAATAATTTTCATTTCCACTCACTGATTCAGTGAGGTCTTACACCAATTGTAAAAAAACAAATATTTACAAAGCCTTTCTTTTAAAATAGCTTCTAACGCTTTGGCTGTATGTATGAAAACACAGCCTGTTCAAAAGCAGTTTCTCCCCCTAAAGCACTCTGCATTATGACCTCTGTAACACCTTCAGCTGCTGCAGAGACCTTGCAGAGCTGAGGATGTTCATGCTAAATAGATTTTGCATTTTGTTTTGTAAGTTTGTCAGAAGTCTTTCTGCTAAAAAAAAAAACCAAACCCAAAAACTGTGTTGGTCAAATTTTGGAGAAGGATTGATTGGATTTCCATTTTAATCTGGAAATTGAGTCAAATTTCAGCAGGTTTTTAATGAATGGTGTTATGCAAATATTAGCAACATAGCTGACATTTTCTGTTCTCTCCTGACTTATTATAGATTAACAAGGACTAACTATTGTCTCATCCCTTGTGTTGGGTGAACGCCACGTAGTCTGGGCTAAAACTAATGAGTCAACCGCAGTCCTCTACCAGATCTGGAGCAAGGCGGGGGCTTCTACGGCTCCTCAGAAATTTCTACAGTGCAAAAGGTAGCACCACGTCCAAAGACCTGGTCTGGTATCTGCTCACACACCGCCTGGAGAAGTACCCTCAGCGTCTGGAGCAAGGCCCACTTCCATCCTCCTGGAAAGGGCTTTGCAAAGAAGAAGCAAAACTCCTCCCTGGTGCTGCACAGAACAGACGGTGGCTTTGCAGGGACGCCTGTGGGAAGGGACATCCGTGGGAAGGGTTGGCTCCTGCCCGGCCCCGAGAATGGGAGGCATGTCCGCAGTGGGAGGCAGCGCTCACAGGGTTCCCAGCTCTCACCACTGAGCATTGTTCAGAACAAACATGGATGCTGTATATGAATGTAAATCTTAATTTGTGGTTTTTACACCCACCACATTTCTTGGAGTTGACATTTTCTGGAACTTTCGGGCTTTTTATCTCTAGGCTGTTGTTTTGTTGGGGTTTTTCTTTTGTTCATTTTATAGAAAACTAACAGCCCATGTTTTTTCACCTACATAATAAAATAGCCTGCAGTCACACTGACCCATGCTTTAGTCAAAGCAGCTGCGTAATGCTGTCCTCTACTCAAAGGTGTACAAACCTGCAGGGCAGGGTTGGTATAACGTGGTACAGCTGCGCCATGACATTGCTTGGGTGGATGCTGAGAAATCTGGAGGAATTCCCTGGGGAAATGTGGAGTTGGGGAAAAAAAAATATGCCTGCTTCACCCACTGTTCCACTTTATACCCAACAGTGGGAACAAAGTGACTTCTTTTTCAGAAATGCCTTGGACCAACTGTGACTGAACAGCACACAGGCTGTTTCTTGTTCCTGACAGTGCCGAAAACACGCAGACTGTTTTCCAGGTGGAATAAAGTCAGAGCTAAAGAGATACAGAAGAGAGAGCGAGGAAATTCAAGGCAGCAGTTATTTAGCGTAAGTGCAATATTATTCATTGTAAAATGTCAGCCCTTTGTGCTGCCTTCATAGTTTAAAATAAAAAATATTTTTCTGCTTTTTTATGAGTACTGGAAAGCTCCTTGCTCCTCCCTTTCTGTGGCAGAAGATACTGTATTAATATTTGGTCAAGGCTTTGGTGTGAGGTATGCAGTGCTCACCTCTGAAAATCAGATTAAGATTTTCCCTGAAGATGGAAAAAAGATGGGACAGTCACCCTTTTTCTGGGAATTTCCAGCCAAGGAGAACAGTTATGCAATTTAGTTCATTGGCAAGTGTGCTGCCGTGCAGAATATTGGGTCCCCTTGTTGGGCACGAGATGACAGGTGTGTGGAGGTGGCAGGATTGTTGTCACCTCCTGTTCTACCATCATCAGGTGTGCAGCTTTGGGAGACATTGTGACCTACCACGATCCTTTTCTCAAAGCTATCCCTTCATCCTTTACCAGTCAGCATGGTGGATTTTGGCACATTAGGCAAAAAAATCAAACAGACCCAGGTGGAAGAGACTGGTAGTATTCCCAGACAGGCGTTGATGTACATTCCCCATTGGTTGAAAGTTTCTAGTCTAGTTTCAAGGACACTTTAATTTTCAAATCCTTTTTCCATTGGATGTGTGTGTGTGAAGTCAGGTAGCAGAGAGAAAGGCTGGCACAAGAATATATGCCTATCTACTTGATTTCTATTGTATACCATAATTATAGTAGCACACACTTTGGACTGACAGCATTTTTCAGCAACAGAGTACTTCAGAAATATTAATCTCACATCAGCTATTTGTGTTGACTATTGCCTTCTTCAGCAGGTGATGTGAGCCAATATTATCCTACTTTTATAGACAGTAAAATGGAGAGAGAAAGAAAGATTAAGTGACTCACCTAAGGTCAAGCAATATGTCCAAGAGAAAACCTAGTTAGGGCTGTGGATTACTGCCTCCCAGTGATGAAGAAATGTGTGCAAGTTCTGAGAAGCTAATGTATGTGCACCTACGATAAATTAGAAATGATACTAACTTAGGAGTTTACTTGTTCACCAGCGTGAGGGACATTTTCATTGCATAGTATTGCAAAAGCCAGCAAGACACATTGCTTACATGCAGCAATGGCCAGATCTTGCAAAAAGTCGCCATATTCCTATTTGTGCAAATCCCATGGACTGCAGTTTCTTAAAGGAGAGCTGGATCTTCAGCAGGTGATTAATAACAAGGCTAGAGTTGCGATCAGCTTGTGATTTGGCAAAAATGGCCAAAGTTTTAACTCTTTAAACCTCTTCTTGTCACTATTGGCCATTTGCCATTCCATTAGCTAAAAGGGATTAATACTGATGGGACTATTTCCCAAATATGGGGATTGGCTACATTATGAGAGAAGAGGAAAAAGTTGTTTGTCCATGCGACTTGTACAACAACAAGTCTTGAGGTAGCAGCACCCCTGAAATTGAGCACTGACAGTACGGTAATTTTAGGAAACTACTCATGCCTTAAAAGTTGAGTAAATTCCAGTAAAAAAAAAATGGCGACATTGAAAAATTGTTTAATAACAGGGCTGATGTATTTGTACATGGGGGAAAGGAGAAGCCAGGCCTTTTGTTACTGGACTGTCTTCTCTTACGTTGCATTATGAATGCCATACAAGGAAGCAACCTCTGCAGAATAGGTCTAATTGCTAACTAATTATCTTTCAACAAAAATGAGCAGGGTCACAGATTTTACTTGGCTTGGATGTTTAAAGGCAAATTATAAGTTACTTCATAAAACAACAGAATCATTAAACATTGATTTACATGTTTATTTTGCTATAAGAAATGAAATTGTTATTGGAACGTAATTAAAAAGAGGTTTATGTGCTTGTATTCCCCATAGACTGTTATAGTCTAGTAATATAGCAATATTCATAAATCATACCAAAGTTTTCAAATTTCCTTAGGAGTGACCTAGACAAGAAACCCTTAACAACTTGCTGAGAGACTTTGAAATTAAATTCATCTGTAATATTATCATGACTAATTTATGGCTAGTTTGGTTGTTACAAAGACACATTTAAAGAAACTGGAGTACCTGGTGAGGATAAGGTAAAACATGGGGTTTAGTATCATGTAGTTATTCCACTAGAAATATTTATTCTGTGTTTCATTACTTTACTGAACATGGCAAACCAGTCTTTTCCTTGAAAGACAGGAAATCTTAATTATATAATGAAACATGTAAATATTAGGCCTTCTACCAAGCAATACGGGGAAAATGCTTGATATGAAATTAAATCTTTTTGTAGCTATTGAAGGACTCCGTTCCCTTTTCCTTCAGACCTAATTGTGCATGGGTATGAACACACATGCAGCAGCATGCACACGCATGTACTCTCTATACATACATGTGTATGTAAAAATATACACATGCTAAAGCACACATATGGTCTCCAGCTTAGAACAGGCTGAATAGTAAAATATTATTAAAGCTGAGACAGACATTATCTGGCACAATCTGAACTATGTTTCTGCAATGCCCAGCATCCCTGAAGCCGGTTTTCGTCCCACTGCAGCCTTTGAACTTCCTGCAAGGCTCATTATGCCAAATTGAGATTGATGACAAAGTGAAACATTTTGAAATTATTAAAGGTATTTGTTTTTCCTTTAGTTTCTTTTACCACAGAATGAAAATGATGAAAAGTCATTCTTTTTTTCACAGTAATTACGTGCCTGACTTCTCAAATTTTATGCGGGCAGTAAACTCCCTCTGAACTCTGTGTGTGCTGGGACCCATCTCATAATCATCTTACTTTATTCCACTCCAGCATCATCATTATCTCTTGTTTGAGATGCGGATTTTCATTCTGTCCTTGCTGGTTAAGACCAGTGAATCATTTCAGGCAGGAGTAAAGCTAAAATATTTCTTGGTGTATATCTTTTCATGCCACCTGTCTTCCAGTAAGTGGCTTCCTATTGCTGTTGAACCTTCTAGCATGTCAAGTGTCTGTAGGTGACCTTCTCTAGGACTTCTCGTCCTTACTGACCGCTTTTCCACCTACACCCAAGAGGCTGAACCACAACGAAAGCACTGAGCCACCAAAACTCCCGAGATCATCATCTTCCCAGCCACTCTGTGTGGTGACAACTTGGCATCGTACAGTGAGAAGCAGTTTACAAGAGCCCCTATGACTGACCAGAGATCTCCGCCATGTCCCAGTCACCCTGCAGTCACGTCGCTGCCTACGGCCAGCTGGCTGATGGCTGGCTCAGTGCTGCACCCCTGATTCAGCGTGTGCCCTCCCAGCACTGCCCATATGGCGACTGTGGCGAACACGTAAAGTCCACGGCAAGTATTCAGCCAGCGGCAGCGCGAACCAGTGCGCTCCCTATTTAATATGCAATGGAAATGAGCTGCAGCTAAACTCTTTGTACACATCCTTTATGTGAGAGAAGCGTCAATATTTCTGTAAATCCACCAGGGAATTTATTAATCTCAGCCTCCATCAACCATGAATTACCCTGGTTACTGGTGCAATTCAGAAGCATATACAGCCATAATGAGAAAGTACCGTGGTTTCCCTTCAAGTAATATTGTGGTTATTGCTGATAGTTACTGCCTTTGTGAAGTATTAACGCATGGTTATAGTGCAGTCATGTAGCAAAAATATAGGGGCCTGAAGGGTGTTACTTAGCAACACATGTTAATGTTGAGGTGGTAATGAAGAAGTGGAGTAAAAGAAACACAAAGTATATTGGAGTCATAAAATAAAGTGCAGTGTGACTTGAGAAAGCTGTTCTGAAAATAAAGGTGTTGTCTATTTCTCTTTTTGCCATGTGAGTATGGTAGAAGAACTTAAGAGCTGATTTGAAGCAACACATTTGAAATATCTAAGTAACAGAAACAAGCATTGCGTTGTGGGTTTTTTTTATCATTCCTGCTGCCTGGGAAAAGCATCAGTATTTCTGGGCTGTTGAAGATCCTCTTATCGTCATTTCAAACCCATTCTGAGGCACTAGCCGGCCAATTAAAATAATCTCTCCTTTGGAAAGCTAGCATTCGTCAGCATTAAGAATGAAGGCTTCTTTCTACTACATCTGTTTACCCCATTCATTCATTTACATAACTCCCTCCACCATTAATCAAGCGCCTGTAGGCATATCTCAAGGAAAGGGTAAGGCCATAAAAATAAAGGCAGACATTTCCAGTTATAGATGAACCTTCCACAAGTTGCAGATCTGTCTCAGGCACTTATCTTAGTTTATCTCCACCTGTTTAAATTGGAAAACTCACAAAAATCCATCTCCCATGAGATTTCCAAGGTTTCTTGATTTCGTTTGGGTCAGAACTGCCACAAGAGATGCATTTCTCAGAGCATTTCTGAGCTGCTGCCAGGAACAGGGAGTGCTGGACTGTGCCACTTAAAAAAAAAAAAAAAAAAAAAAAAAAAAAAAAAAAAAATTTTTTTTTAA
>Ga0065711_1029944_pt1 | contig 34266 bp, 11 predicted proteins | sample Hoacrofraction12_FD_59098 | JGI IMG/M metagenome (GOLD analysis project Ga0065711, IMG submission 59098) | Hoatzin crop microbial communities from Cojedes, Venezuela - Epithelial fraction 12 v2 (version 2) | ecosystem: Host-associated > Birds > Digestive system > Esophagus > Crop | place...
TTTTTTTTTTTTTTTGGGGGGGGGGGGGTGGTGTGTCAGATTTCCGTTTGAAGTAATCTGTACTCCCTTCTGCTACCTTTTTATTTTCCAGAAACAAGATATAAACCTCAGGTTTTCATCATCTTTCATTCATTTCAGTTTTTCTTGGTTTCTGGCTTCCTTTTTCTTGTCCTCAGTAACACTACAGTTTTGACTCAAGGTTTAGTCTCAATGTTCAATCTAAATGGATGGTCATTTGAGTATAAATAGATTTTAAATGTCTTTTTCTTAATCTGTCTTTATTTTATTTTACAGTTCCCACTCTCTCTCTAAAATTTAATTGCACTCTATTAGGACTTTTATAATTCCTTATGTTATTCTAATATGTTTAAACAGAAGATAAATTGTGGTTCATCACTCAGTCACTTTTAATTCTTCGATAAGTTCAAGACTGAATAATTTGTGTTACACATCAGCTTCTCCTAACTCTTTCAATTTTCAAAAAATTCAGTATCAAAATATTCCAACTGGAAAATTATTAGTTGCCTATGCCAAGTGAACGTTTATTTCTACTGTCTGGGAAGAAAGATCTGTGTTCTGTGTCTTGTGTATTCCTCCTGTTGTTGATTCATTTGCCTATCGGTTATCATCAATATGCATGTTCGTATAATTAGTGTTACATATATTTCTGCATTATTCAGCAGAGTGGTATCTGCATCTTTTTTTCCAGAAGTTCTGAAATTTATACCTATTTAGTCTATACCTGTTTCATTGTTTCTTTTTGGTTTTTGTTTCTTTCCTTCACTTTCATCCACTAATAGCTGAGCTGATCATTCCCAAAGAAAACAAACAAACAAACAAGAGAAAAAAAAGTTGCCTCACAGTTTGCAGTTCTTTGAAAAAGCTCAGTTGCTTTCTGTCTCTGTAGGTTCTCTATGAACTTCTTATGCAGCAACAATGGAATTACACAACACTGAATTTCTCAATTATAGACAGTTCCAGCTGTATAAATACAAACAGTGAAAAATTTTATCCGCAAAGGAGCTGTTATAATTTACAATAGAAAGATAAGTTTGACAATCAATAATTCAGAGTGGTGGAGATCACTATCTGATGAATCTGACTTCAATCCTTCAATTTCCAACTATGTTTCAGGTTATGAAGTGCCTTGCTGTGAAATGGAGCTGTATCCAGAGTTGGCTGTATCTTTGTGTCTCCAAGAAACTCGATAGTGCAGCTTTCATCAGGAGAAATCCACTTTGAACAGCGTAGGTTTGTTGCTTTCATAATCACTGACCAGCAGAAAGATGCCTGCTCCTGTTTAAGCTGTTTTATCAGGCTTTTAAGCACTTTTGTGCATACATACTTTCTTCCACTTCAACACAGTTATGGTTTTAGCTAGTGATTTCAGGGTTTGTTTAAAGATTCTGGTCCAGTAACATTGCCAAGTAATGAGAGTTTCCTCCTGAACATTTTGTGCAAATGAGCTCTTTACAGCCGGGTCAATAGCACTAAATACACCTGCTGATATTTACATTGTTTTTATCCAGCCTGGAAATGATCGTTTTCTTAGCATTTTACACAGAACAGTAATAAGCACTGACTGCTACAGTATAAACAAGGACGGTGGGTGCTGTTTATTATCTCATCTTACTTTTAAAATGCCATTTTGCTATGTTCATATTACTGAAGTGATGGGTTTACAATGATATGAATTGTAAGGGTTGCAATGTACTACGTAGTCATCAAATATATCAACTGGTGATCCTGTATGCACAGTGTTATACACACACTGTTATACACAGTGCTGTATAAAATAATGAGTGTGCCATAAACAAAAAAACCCAAAACCTTAGCTGGTTTGAAGGGTTCCTTATTCACTGGCTGGAGATAATGTAAAAGAATTCTGCCTGCTTCTTGCAACAAAGAAGTGCTGTTTCCAAACAGGAATATGCAATGCAAGTTCTTCCTCCCTAGCTAAATTGCTAAAGACCAAATCAAAGCTTTCAAAGCCTGTTGTTCTTTGTCTCCCTTGACTTAACGTTGTGTCAAAACATACAGTTTAATCACACAGGTTAGTTTAAAATTTGATGCCGTTAATTCAGCAACTTTATGCTCATTTTCCCGAAACTGAAAACTCTTAAAAGGTAAGAAACTGAACTCAAGTAAGACTGATGAGAAAAGAGTATCAGAACAGCAGTGAGAGCTAAATGTCCTCTCTCTGAGTGTAAGATTGAAATAACCTTGTACAAGTTTTATACTCCACAGACTTTGCTGCTTAGAAAAAATGAACAGCAAACCAATATTTTGTTAATACTTTTCTGAAATAAATGAGGTCACAAGGGTAAAAGAATAAAGGTGAGCCATGTTTCACATATCTTGTCATTTGACACAAAATGGGACTGATAGAACAAAAAGGAAAACAAATTGGGTATTCTACACCAATCTGGATAAAGAAATGAAGTAATTGCATTTATGTACCTGTTTAAAAATGAGAAATAGTGATACAAAGGATTGTCTTTATATCCTTGCTAGGTTCACATCAAGAAGGTGATATTCATCACTCCTTATTTTAGCCACCTAAAATGTAAGCACCAATCCACCCAGTCACCCAGGTTTTCTCAATGGAGAGGAACAAGTATGAATCATGAAGTGCAACTGTTTTAGATTTGAAGCTTACATCGGAGTGAATTACCTTCCAGAAATATCACTGACTTTAGAGACACCTTAGAAGATAACAGAGTATCTGCCTTTTAAATGGCTGAAGCTATACAAATCTCATGTTTAATTTGGGTTTCCTTTGCTTCTAATTTAATAGAAGCAGTCTTCACTTTATCATAATCATTAATTTATGTAGATAGTACAAACATTAACAGCCTCCTACATACATTGTGGAGTTACAAAATATCTGACTCAAAATGGCTTTGACTTATAATTACAAATAATTAATGCCATATCTTAAGAACTATAGGACAGAAAAGAAAGCTGTGGCTAAGCCAATATGTAATTAAATGGCATTAAAAAAAAAAAACAAAGTAAGAAAATATAGAGGATTGAATGAATGAAACTGTGAGGATAAAAATGTCCAAATAAAAATTGAAATTATTTTTGCATCAATATCCTTTCTTTTTGTCTTACTCTTTTCCCACTAAATGTACAGTTTAGGTCAGTTTTTCTGACTGCCAATAACAACCTTCAGCTGTTGTAACGTCCTAGACATAGAAACCCTAGCCAAAACTCCTTCCTTTAGAACAGACCATGTAGCTACAAAGAAAATGAATAGTATACTTGATGACTACTAGGATATTCTCCTACAACCAATTAACCATTCTTATAGTGTAGAGGGTGTTTGGTGGAAGAGAGAACAAGTGCAGTTATTTCCCTAGTACTATTCTGTGATGAAACATCATGCTACTCCATTTAATATTTTGTTATTTTGCATTTGCGTAACAAGCATATATTAATAACATGCAGTGCCGATTGCCATCCTCTGGAGCCGTCCCTGCACACAGAAAACGTTACTTCCTGATTGGAACTGTTATTTTGGAGGCATAATAAACAGGAAATGTATAGGCACATAAACATCTACGAACATAGAAATGTCACCCACATTCTGATGCCTGAGTGCAGTTCTTTTAGAGAACATTATTAGAATATGAGAGAAAGCATAAAAGACAGGTAGATGACTTGAAAACTTCTGCCAGAAACTTCTCTAAAACACTGTAATATTTTCCATCAACACAAGCCAACTTTCCCTTATCCTCAGTTTGAGTCTACACCTCACGTTGAGATTGCAGGTTTGAGTTTTCATGCAGCTTGCAAACCCACAGCCTTTTAAACAGTGAATATGAAATAAGTGAAAGAGAAAATTACAGTAAATTGATTTAAACACTTTACGTTCAGTCTTTTATCTATCCCAGTAGAATATTTAGTGTGTTTATTAAAAAAGCAGATGATGGAATATTTATGTTGCTAATTATTCTAACTAAAAATTAGTGGCTTAGAAGAGGTTATTCTGGCCGTAATTCCATTTAATGCAGCTGTATAGTCATGTCCATAGAAAAATCAAATTAGAATTTCTGCAGACAGTGTACAAAGACAGGAGGTCTTTTTCTAGGTGTAATTAACCTTTGAGATACGAATTTCCAGATATATTTGGTGGATTGTTTGTACTGTGTCACGTGAGAAATCCCTGAGTGACAGATGATTCGAAGTGAAGGGATTCTTGTCAGTCTTTTGTAGCACATAATAATTTTGCTTTATCTAACAGATTAAACTGTTTTTACAAAGGCGGTAACTCTTGAAGTGTTCTGCCATGATTAACAACTATATACATTTGCAGCACTTTTTTTAATCTAACCATATGTTTGACCTTTCCAGAAACAAGTAAAGGCATTTCTTTACATATAGATTTTGCTTGTGTAAGTGGCTACACGATTTCTGGAAGAGTCAGAATGAAGCACATGAGGATATGCTGAGGAAAGACAGTCCAATGGAACCCTACTAGATAAGAAAGAGATTACTAAATATTGGGTTCTTTGCTTTTCTGAATTGTACTCACTTTTCAGAATCACACAGTAATGAAAGAATTTCTGTGTTTGAGTTTCTCAACTCACTGATATTTGACATCTTCTCATACAAAATAAACTTTGAATCCAACTCTCTTAGACCTGACTATTTAAAGAGCTTACTTTATTATATTTGAAATATTCATAATAGGAATTACCTTTAAATGCAGAGCTATCATCTTGATATGCTATGCTAGAAGTATGATATACACATTATTATTCTTGCAAAAAGGAAGCAGTAAATTAAATGAATATAATTGATTTTACATAACTATTGATTGATATTTTCCCTGTGGTAATACTTATCAGAGCACTTCAGACATCTGCTTTTATTGTACAAACACAAAACACAGTCATTGCCTCACAAAAGTATATAATTGAATGTAAGGCAAGGCAAAAGGCACCAGCCAAATGGCAGGGAAGTGCAAGGAAGAAGTGACACAGTATTGGTCAGCATGATAGGCAATGGTCTCAGCAGTCTGACTTAAAAGCTTTGTCTTCAAGAGATCAAACAAAAGTTGTATGTGATTATTCAGCACCAGGTGGATCTTTGTACTAGAAAGTTCAATAGCCTGTGGCTTGAGAACATCAGTCTGTGGTAAAGATCTTTATAAAAAAAGAAGACAAAAAGAAATGTACCTTAAAAAGAAAATGTCCTGTCTACATTCAGATCCTTTTGATTTCTCAGCTATTCATTTTCCCTTCCCAGTGGACTTCAACATGAATAGGATGGAAAAAAAGTGTATCTGAATGATCCTAAGGTAACTAACAATGTGACAAAAGACTCCAAGAAGAGTTAGTAAGTTTTAAAATATTATACCATAAGTTGTAAGAATCACAGGTATTATTGGACTCAAACGTGTGTAGCTTAAAGAAAGAACGTTAACCTAAGTGCACTGCCTATATGATGCAATTAATTTAATCAACATGTTATTGATCCAAGACAGTTTATAAACCTGTGTGATGGGAAATACATGGCATCTATTTGAGTTTTTTTCTAGGGACAGGAACCCAGATACTCAAAGGCGCCTAAGCACATATTTCATCTGAGGCTCTGCCTTGTCTGGTAACTTCCATGCTTGAGGAACCTCCTCTTCTTGTACAAAAATACTTTTAAACCTCTATCAAAACGGTCCCTAAAAAAAGGTTAATGAAGGCTGGATGACTCGTTTGAACAGTTTCATTTTGATGCCTCAGTTGTATATTTGTCACAAAACAGGGCTTGACCTGCCATTTTGAAACATGAATGACCACAAAATAAAGCACTTAGATACGTAGGTTTCAGGATAGAAGCGAAGCCAGAGGCAGTGGCAGGCACTCGGCACAACTGAGAGCTGCACTGGATTTTCCACATCTGTAAGATATATTCAAAGACAGTTAAGGAATTTAGGAGTACACATTTTGATTTTTTTGTTCATTTGTTTCTTTCTTGTTTGGTGCCTAACCAGAGGTAATAATAAAGATCAGCATGTCTATATCTCCCGGATCATATGAACTAACATTAAAAAGGTGTTCTTGCTAACTTGGAGTTGATTTAGAAAGTGAATTTTCATAAATGGGTTTTAAGGATTGAGTGATATAACCTGCTATGAAGCCTGTCTCTGGCTCCTTCTTGGCATCCTATATATTCAAATATCTTCCGCTAAATCCTTTACTTATCCAGTGTATGATCAGTATTCATTTCACCTAATTTCAGACAACATCTCCTGAAATATTTCTACATTATTGCATGTCATAATTATTTCAGAAAATAACATCAATGAGATGAGTAAACTTGAGGTTAAGTGTCATTAATGATGTTCACATTAACAGGCAAATTTAGTCTCATGTGTCTGGTGCAGTTTTCTTGTTTCTGTGCATATTTTCCCTACTTAAATGCAATGGGTAAATATTGCTGAAGGGTCATAAGTGCAGAATCCTGGCTTATGAGTTTTTGATCTACTGATGAGCATTTCCTGTGTTTCTAGGGTTTGCTGTCTAAAGAAAGATGTTTCTGCAGTTAATTACTGGAAACAAGGAACCATGCTACTTTATAGTGATAGATAGTGTTTGTTTTATTTTAGATACCAAAGGCACTCAGGGCAAGTTCCAGTACAAGATTTAAGCAGTAAAATAAAGTAAGTTTGGGCAGCTGAGGGAAAATTGTGATTGCAAAGACCTGACTCATCTTCTGAGCTGGCGACACTTAATCTCTATAAGCTCTTCGACATTTGATGTTAAATCTCTTCAGGTACCTATTAAGTCACTGCACGTGTCCAGAACTGTCCTATACTTGGCAGGCTTAAACAGCTCAGCACTTAGATCATGTCTGAGCTCAGTTTAGACTGAGAAATTAGGAGGAGTGAAGTCTGAATCACCCCAAAACCTCAATCCGGTAAACACTCCCAGAGGCCATAGAACATGGCAGGACCACTCTCTTCATTCACCGCAAATCTAAAGTAGGTCAGTTTTAGACCACAGACAGAGGAGGGATGAGAAGCCTTTCCCTTGTTTCCCACGCAGCACGTTGCTTACTGGCATACCACTTAGTGCACCAGTTGAGCAGGTTGGAGTCCCACATTCAGTCCCATCCTTTTCCTGAAAATTCTGATTTTCGTCTTCTGCCTTCAAAGCTCACGTCCTAGTCACCAGTCTTCTGAAGTGTTGGAAGACAATCTGCATGTCTTTTTTGAAGATGTCCCCTGGCAGATAAGAGTGCAGGATATACTAGACCAGAGAGCAAGCACAGGGTGAATTTGATTTTGTGGTCTGGTGGGTAGACTACCTTGGAAGACTTTGAACCTGGCTCATGCTTCCAGGACTATTTTTGTATTTAAGATAAAATGATTTTTACATTAATTCTTAAATTATTTTTTTTTATGTTACCTAGGACTTCTAATACTTCAAGATCATGTGGTAGACTCCTTTCTTTTGTCCCTCTACTGCAGTCAGTACTGTTATACCAGGAAATGTTTTGCAGTTGCTCATAACCCAAGAAACATAAGCCAGAACTTCGCTGACATTACCAGTGTCATAGGCATCTGATCCAGCACCTTATCTGCTGTCAAAGGAAGTCCATTTACTATGTGTTTGTTTTGGTCAAAAGAGAATCTGGCCCTTCAGATAGACAAATCTAATTTAATTAAAAACAAATTAAATTAAATAGTCATCAAAGAACTTCTTCATTTTCTGACTCTCCGCATAAATATTTACACATGAAAATATGGGTTCAACTGCAGACAAAACATATAAATAGGTAGGCAAGAATATATTACTAAAATTAATACCCTTAGCACTCTTACCTATAGGCCAACTGATCTATAATTTACTGGAGCTTAATTACAGCATACGGTAATTATGTGCTTAGCTCTAAAGCCTTTAATAAAGAAAAGCATTTCTTTGAATATATCTGATTAGGTACAGTATCTGTCCTGGTTTAGCTGCATTTGGCACCAAAATGAAAAATATATAAAAAAATAGCTCTTTCTTCATGTATCCCTGAACTAGGTAGCCCATTGTCGTCTTGAGTTTCCAATACAAATGAAAGCAATAGTATAATTAGATCAAATTGCACTTACAAGTTAAGGGCCTTGGAAAACTATATGTATGTAAATATGTGTATATCTGACAATAGCCACAGAGCTTTGACTACCTCTTTGTATCCCCAGTCTTGACAACTGTTCTGCAGCCACAGAAACAAATTTCTGATATATTAGTCTTTATTTTCCTCTAGGAATGAAAAGGTATTTACTCCTTCCATAGAGGAAGTACAATAATCTGCCCTTCTGGAAAGGCTCCATTGCTTTCAGACAGTCATAAAGAGAAGTCTGAGGTGTCCTAGAAAAGAAAATGGCCTAGAGGTCATTTCAAACGTATTCCTCACAAAAAGGTTTTAATCCCACCTACATACTAATGCTGCATCATCTCTTTTAGATATTTTAGTTTTTAAGAAGATCTATGAAGACCATTGCAAGCCCAGTTACATATGTATCAAATATTTCATGTTTTCTCCTGTAAGCAACTTGGAATGAGAACCGCCACCTTCATAAGGTGACTTACATGCTGGTCCTTTTGGATTTATTTGACTATCTTTGCTCATCTTTCATATCGAGATACAAACTGCTCATTCTTCTACTACATCAGGGGAAACTACTTCTTTAGGCAAAGCAGTGATATTACTAGCCAGAAGTAACCAAGCTGTGAATGATACATCTTGAATTTCCTCTCCCCTCTTTGTCTTTATGAGTTTTCCACCCAGCTCTTCACAGTGAGTTCTGTTCCTTCCCTATTTTCTCAACTTAGACTCCAAAACTGCTGCCATAAGTGAATCTTGTAATAACTTACTTGACACCATGAAACATTTGTTTTCAAGTTATCAGAAGCACTTCTAATTAACTTACTTCTAATTCCAGGAACAAGAATGTATCTAACAACTGTAAGTGCTATTAGGTTTATAGGACACAGGAGGGAAATCATGAAAAGATGGGGGAAATCACAGCAAGGTGGTGTCCAGTGTTGCTGAGATTATTTGCTTTATCACTATCGTTTGTATCCATCGCTTTGCCTTATCTTACAATTTGCCTAATAGGAAGCATCTGGAGTACTTGTACAGGAATACTGTTTTCTGCTCTGTTTCAATAGGGCTGAGCAGAAAAAGGAGGGTATGCAGTACATTCACCAGTAAGACTTCGATCTAAGTGGAGATTAAAGAAGTCAGCAGTCCCAAAACACGTAATGGAGAAAGTTATGGCAGAAGTCTATGAAATCATTGATTCTACGGAGACAATGACTGGAAAAGGATAATCTCTTTCAAAACAGCAAGCTGATCATTTAATCAGATATTCCTATAGCTTTATCACAAGAAGGACCACTTTGAAAGGAGTTATTTATGAAACAAATAAATTATGGAGTATTGCCACAGGTTACAATAGACACACAAAAAAATGCACGGATTCAAAATAGGTCTGGTAAAGTTAGTGGAGCATAGGTGGGTTTGACTTCTGACTTTGAAAGTGCCTGTATGGTTGATTACAAAGAGTTGGGGATAACAACCACTCTATACATGCTTATTTTTCTGTATGTTCCCTAAGTGTTCACCACTGGTCACTGTTCAGGACAAAACAGTTGTCAACACAAGCTAACTCATTCTGGCAGCTTCTCACAGTATATCTTCTCTTTGATGAAAATTTGTTCTTGGTTAAAACTGACTTTATTTTGGGAAGATGCTTCATAATGGAAAGCTTTATATAATAAGCTTTTTAGGAGAGACTTATATTATTGTGCTTTCAGCAGAGGTACAGTACATGGTTGTGTTCCAAAGCACAATCGATATGCACAAAAATTTAATAATGAAATTTTTACATAGACTGTTGATCTCAATAAAGTCACCGGCAAAGTTTCTTTCATTTTAGTGAAAGGGCTTTCTCTTTAGTCCATTATTACCCAAATTTCAGGTATAAATTAACCTAAGTAAAATATACAACATGACAGCTGTCTGATCATCAAGTCCAAAAAGGGATACAACGAAAATTCACAGTATTTTGAAAGTTTTGTTCTGTGGCTCTGTTACTTAGCAAGTAACAGTAAGAGCAACCTTACAACAAGTACCCCATTTGTTTTTCCCATGCCATATGTCAACAGTGGAAGTAACTGAGAAAAAAAATATCCCCTTGCTTGATTGACAAGCATTTTAAACTCCTTGTGAATATTGCATAATTATTCAAGCAGCATAAATGTGCCAGTCTCCAGATTTAAAACTAATTAGGAGCCTAAAAAGTTGTAGTGTTTGTCTACTTGATGGTTAGAGAGTTTATGAAAGAATCACAAAATAAATTTAGGGTAAGGGAAAAGCTTGCTAACCTGCCTGTACGTTGCCTTTATAATACTGTAGGTGATACAGTGAAGGACACTAAAAGAATAAGTTGCCAAATATATCCCATTTTAAGGCTCTATATATAGTTTTCTGAAGATTTGCTAAATTTTAATCCTCTGGCCTTTTCAGCAGCAGGCATTAGCTACTCCTCAGAAAGAAATGGGAAAAATATAAATGTTGCTATGATGAGGTTAAAAAAATAGTCATGTACTGGAGAAGTGTTTCACGGTTTATGATTCTGTATTTTTGTGGTCATCCTGGAAGCTGATTGACCTGTGCTATGAATGAAAGGTAGCCAAACCATTACACGACTATGAAGGTCCTCTGAAAAATCTCTGATATATTCTAAGTAGGCATACCTTAGTTGAATAACCTAGAGTTTGTTATTTGGAAAAACAGTATAGGACTTTTATCATTGCAGTCTTTGTTGTAACATCAGTGAGCATGGGAATATGAGTAAATTGCACATATGACTTTAATGTCATCTTTTCTTAAAGACTGAGAATTTCACCTTAAACCATTAACATTCTCTATTTTTATACATAATTTTAAAGCTGTTAGTTTTCTTTCCCTGTATCTTTCAAGTAATGATATCACTTAGGATTCAAGGTTAGGATACAATGAAGTTATGTTTCAGTTATAAAAAAATATTAATTGTTATGCCCTCTTTAGGAGATAACTTGTGCAAAAATGTAGCATTTCAACAGCTACCCCACTATATTTGCTTGGAGAATCTTACCGCATGCAAAAACACAAGGGAAAAATTATAAATTGTAAGTGCATATGAAATTGCGGAAGTGTCTCTGTTAAAATTGCTTTATAAAACATGTTGTTCTGAAATGACAAGGCTCTTGTCTGTACAGTGCTGAAGAATTGAAATGCGTGTGGATAGTACAGGGATTAGTAGGTACACAGGCAAGGGGTGCTTTACAGCTTTCAGAATCTAGGGATGTAATTTTATAAACATTTTTTCCAGTGGCAAAACTGGTTTATATGCCTGCTTCTGGCTAGTCATTGTAAACTGCAGTGCAGCATGTACCTGTGCAACTCTCCTATGGGGTGATAATAAAAAAACTCAAATCATTTTAATGAAGCAGAACAGCAAATCCATCTTAAAAATACTCTTTTATTCTGAGAGAAATTATTTCATTTGTTGGGGTAGCATAAATAACTTCACAATGCCTAAATTTTGGACACTTCAAGTTATATAAGGTGTAAATCTTAACATAAAACCTTTTATTATGGCACTAAATAAGACTGAATAAAATTCAGGTTTTTGCTTTATGCTGCTACTCAACTGCAGAGTGACTTCAGCTGCAGTGATCTCTTTTGCCTGAATCAAACCTTCACTTATTCTCTGTTCTGATTATTTATGACTGGTAATTTCCATTTGTCATTATTTCAGAGTTATCAAATCTGAACAATTTTCTACATCATTATTTCTACTAAATATTTCCTACACATGGATTGGAGAGCAATTTAAATTGTTAGTTTGAGGATTGTTTTGTGCTTACAGAGATAAGGAATCCAATAATGATATCCTCTAAACCCTTTATAATTCTGTAGTTTCCAGTCTACGTGTCAATGTATACAAGACTTGAAAGCTTTGAAACAGCTCATGTAGAAATCTGCAGTCTTATGACTGGTTTAATAGCAATTTTTTTTACTTCTTTCGTGACACAGTTAGTTGCAAGGAAAATAGAACCATCGTCTTCTCTGACTATGCCTCTAAATGAAAATTTAAAGAGCTAAGACAGATAGGAATATTATATGCTGATATACCATTCACAGATCTGAAGTAAAAGCAACTCTCCATGGTCTTTCATGATGATAAGGCCACCCTGCAAACACAAATGCTGTCCTGTCTACTGGTAGGATTGAGTAAGACTAAGAGCTAGTTAGAAACTTCTGAAATAGCCATTTGCAGCTTTTAGGTGGCAGCTCAAGTGTTCTTCCTTCAGACTGTGCTCCACAAAAATCCCTTTAATGGAACAGGACACTCGCTCTCAGAAGCAAGCTGTGAGAAGGCGTTTAGTGCTGTGCCCAGAAAGGATCCAGGGAGGAGGCACTCAGCAAGGAGACAGGTGCCTAACCTCTCTTTCCTGTCATCCCGCTTGAAGGACTGTTCAAGCTCTTTTTAGGAGGTTAATTTCAGAAAGAACCTAATTCAGGGTCAAATGATTCCCATATAGTCAATCCCCCTGTTACCTTGGTGGATCAGTAGAGTCACTGAGAGTACGTAAGTCAAAAGAACTCCAGTTTCTTCTCTTCAGCAGGATGACCTCCCCCTTCAATCCATGGTTAGATCTGAAGTATTTGAACAATTTGTGAAGCTGATAGGGGTTTAGAATTACGTGTTTGACTAATATCACTGGAATTAAGCTATCTTATTTACTTTATTCTCTGATCTGGTCAAGCTATAGATGTGGACATTAACTAAGGTTCTACTTATTTTGATTTCTGGCTTTCTTTAATATAAAGACATCTGAATGCTTCCAGAGATCTGTATCAATCTGACAGATGATTGACCAACCACTTAGTAAAAGCATGCAGAAGTCACCTACTAGCAGCAAGGGTGCCACAAGGGTATCTGGACGTTTCAGAGGGCTTTTTGCTTTTTCATGTTTTTTTTCTTATGAAGATAAAATATAACATTTAACAATTTGTTTTTATGTACCTTCTAAAAGTGAGTATGAATAAGACCAATTTATCTGGAAAATTCAGTTTACCTCAATGAGGAAGTCAACTATGGTTGAAGAATGGAAAAAATATTTCTCATTTTATTTAATTTTTTCTTTCTCTTTATTCTCCTTAAGTGAGCACTCTAAGTGAATCTACTTTTCATCTACAACTTTTTCTATCCAAAGTTTTTTTTTTTATGTTTGACTTTTCCATAGTCTGAAGGAATCTTATCTTCAGACACAATTGGATTGGGTCATAATTTGATCTGTACTATTAAATATGTAGTTTTCCATAGCTGCCTCTCAAAGATTGGCATTGTCTCTCCCCACTGTAAAGCTATCTCCTTCTTAAATGACAGAACACGAACTGTTTGTCAGTAATTAAGGTGTTCAGATTCCACATGGTCTGATTTTCAAGTCCTAATCCAGACTCTCGTGAACTTCAACTAAAAGTTTTGAATGAGTTAAGTACATCAAGGTTTGATGTGACATACAGACATTTGACATGTTTGTCAATGACCACTCAGTATACTTATTTATTCCTTTGTAGACCATTAGAACTGGATAACTATAACTGGACAGACAACACTAATCTGAGATCAACTACTTTTATATAAAGTCCAGAAATCAATTTTCCTTTTTGCACATGAGAAGTAAAGGACTGCAACAGGAAACACACAACTTAAGTGTCCCTTGATATCAAACATAACTCAAAACGTTATGTCGTCAAAGGTATGCCTTTTCAAAAAGAGAGGTAAGTATTATATTTAAAGAGAGGCAAAAAAGTCAATTGCTTTTATTTACTATTTTAAGTATTCTCTTTCAGATGTTTACTTGGTAGGCAGAATGGTTCAGAGGAACACTTAAAAACAATTTCAGGCAGAATGGTTCAGCGGAACACTTAAAAACAATTTCTAGCAAACTCAGATAAAGAGAGAGCTTGTAAAGACCAAACTCCAGAAAGACTCTTGAATGTAGGCATCTTTGGCTGCTGGCAGAAATGCTATGATAACCAAATATATAATCCTAGATCACCCATGATGCACAGCATTAAGAAGACAAAAAGGGTGAAAAATTAATACAAAGCGCTGTATTTGTATGAATAATTTGTTGCATGTATACATGGTGTTATACAAAATAAGCCAGAATGCACTGCAGCACTGAGATCTGGTTTCACAACAGCAGACATTTCAGTAGCTGTAATAAGTCACTCACTGGCACTGTATGTCAGTATTCAATAGCCTCAACTGCAATTCTCCTTTTCTGCTGGAATGTGTCCTTCTTATTTTTTGAGGTTCATAGTAAGCAATACGGTATTTCAGTGGCATCAGAAATATCTAGCTATGCCCATAAAAGATAATTATGACAAAGCCTCTGACAGGAGACAAAGCTTCCTGCTATGCCTTCCTTGCTAGAAGTAACTTCTCAAGGCAAATATTTTCCTCCTTCTTTACATACTTCAGAGTTTTTGCTTTAGACACTCTCAGAATTGTCTGAAAAATTGCTTACATTGATACCCAAGTGTGCCTTCCAAAGAATGTCTGAAGTGACAGGACAGTATAAACTGATGGATGAAGTATATTGTGCTATTCTCTAAAAATTATTGTCCTATTGTCCAAGCCACTGTATAAAAGTTCCGCTAAATATTGGACATTTTATGGAGCAGAGATCATCTGTATGCATCACTGAGCATTAAAAAGTCTTGTGCTATTATCTGCTAAACAAATACATTAGTAGCGACATACCCAGGAAGAAGGGTGCAATTGATGCAATTAATATTTTTGCTTAAACATCACAGAATAATTTTCCTTACACTTCCTTCCATCTCCAAGGATATAAAGGTACTTTATTAATCAAAAAATTCACTGCTGTTTTTCTCCTTGAAATTTCTGAAGTTTAAAGTCAAGCGTGGCAGGACCCTGAAGAACACTGAAATAGATAATTGATCTGGAAGCAAAAGGATCGTAAGCTGAATATAGAACCATCTAGCAGTTTTAAAACTCTTCACACAGACTGGAATTGAACTAAATTTCAGGTATTCCACTCACTTCAGTGAAAATTCAAGTTCCCAACACCTTTGAAAAGTCAGCTATTTACACAAAGCTTATCATCAACTATAGTAGACATCCGTATGGTATTCTTCAGACCAATTTCCTTAATTGCTTGTAACAGTAATTAAATAGTAACCTGAAAATGAAATTACATCTGCAGCTGGAGGAATATTTAAATTAAAATAATTATCCTTTTCCTGTTCATGAATGGTTTGAACACCACGGATTTCTGCACGTGTGTCTAATTCAGGAACAATTGCCATACCTTTATGCCAACAAACTCCATCTTATGGACGGAAGAGTTAGTCATAGCTGTCTTGTATGTTGTGCTAGCTTGCTAATAATTACAGTATGGGGGAGATGATGTGTGAGTGGGGACAAATACAGAATAAGTTTCTTTCTGGTGAGAATTTTCTGGATAGTCGTTAGTAGCAAAAATAATACAACTTTACATTTGCTAAAATTATCACAGCTAAATAAATGTCACCATCTGAAACATATTTAGTCATACAAGTCTAAATATAGCTTATATGTATGGAAAGGGAACATTAAATACAAAGACACGGCTAAAATCTTTGGTGTACAATGCAACATGTACAGAATACATGGTTGTTTTTCTATTTTTGCCTGTAGATGTAACAGCTGAGGCACAGTTTTCACTCAGCTGGGAAGAGAAGAGTTTTCAAATCCTTCTGAGAATAAGAAACTCTGTCCAAAGAGAGCCTGTTCTGTGTAGAACAATGAAGCCTATGTAACCTAAAAACTTTAGGATGATTCCACTAAATAGTAACAGTGATTCTATCCCTTGTTACTCAGCTTTAATTATTCTGGAAACTTTGAGCTAATTTATGTAGATTAATAGCATTGAGAACAAATGAGAGCAATTTAATGTTTTGCTTGAATTCCTTATTTGACTTCAAACAGTTTACCTAGCATTTCTCAGGCATGCAAAAGTTCAGAAATTTCAAAAACCTGTGCTGAGTAAACCTATGTGACTCAACCTCTTAGAAATCTTCAAATAGTAACTTTGACCTACATTAGGGAGTAGTTTCTCCTTCAGATAGACAAACTGGTATTTAAATTAATCACCAAAGCTGCTGGAAATAATTCTAGGTGCTGCCTAAGAACACCTGAACTCTCATTTATCATGAGAATATCAATAAGGATTTCTGACTCTCTAATTTAATCTATCCATTCCATATATGCTATTTTTTAGAACAGGTTCTGAAATGCAGTTCTTTTCCCATTCAGAACATCTCACCTACTAGCCCATTCCCATGCTTCTCTCCTTCCTTTCCCTTCTATCTTGTTACATGAAGCAAGGAAAGTAATATATAATGGAATGACTTTACAAATAACGATTGAATATAAAAATCGTTATACGCTTGATAGCTGACAGTTAAGGCATAATCCAGAAGGGTGGAGCTGTGGGACTGGGTTCTTTAGCCGAGACAAGAGATGAATCTATGGCCTCCCCACTTCTTCAGAGATCTTTAGACACTGTTTTTCTCACTTAGAGGAGGCAGTCTTGTTTGCAATAGTAAATTTAGGCAATAGGCTCCAAAAGCTCTTCAGCTGATTGCGTTTATGAATCCAAAGAGGAGTGAGGTACCCAGTTCTGTAGACCTTAATTATTCACGAACGGAAGAAGCTCCCGGTTCAACAAGTTGTTTGGCATGGAATCCACTTTTGAACCTCAAATTGTTAATCCTGGTATGGAGATCCTGAGTCCTTGTGCAGGGTTCTGTACACTGCTCAGTACAGCAATGCCATCTGCATACTATAGTGGGCAGCCCTGCAGTGCCTACATCCTTGGTGTGAAGGTAACTCCTAGTCCTGCTAGCTTAGTCTGGTTCCACCTAAGCTGTGTCTTTTCCTCTGAAGAGATGTCTTTTCTCACAGTTCTCTCTCTCCACTGACTATAAAGGGAGCAGTAAGTGACAAAACTTTTAAATGAATTGTGTGAGTTGGATACCAGAAGTTTGGTGGCCACTGTGGTTTGTTCCTCAGTTCGTACAAGGGGCATACCACAGCACTTTATACAGGTTGGCTATGAAGGCTTTATGTAGGCCTGGAACAGGGTTCATACAAGTAAGGTTCAAGAGAAAGCTATCCTGTTATGTGCTTTGTGAAGTGAGTATAATCCAAGCCAATACAAGATTGGATTTATACTTTAAATCAAACACAGATCCGGCATTGGCTTTGATAAGATTTTATAAAGAGAAAAAACAGTTGGAAAATGTTAGTGGAAACAGATCGTCTTTAGAACTGGCAGAAGTACAGCTCTACATTGCCTGGACATCATCACAAACCCAACAAACTCGGGATTGCTCACCTAGGTTCTGAATCAGAACAACTTATATTGACCCAGGGCTTTCAAAATATTTGCAGGAAAAGATAAAGGACAGCCTACAGGCAATCACATTCTGAAAAAATATAAGAAAAAACATCTTGATAGGCCTGTTTTGCCCCCGAAGGTACTGGTCCATTACTATCCAAGTAAGAAAGGCACTTAGACTCTTCAGAGTATTGTTTAAAAGGCTATTCATTAGAGTTAATGCTAGAAGAAGAGAATAGCATGGATGATCTTACGTCCGCTTAGAAACTGGGAGCCCTAAACTGTGTAACATTGAACAGTACTCTGACTCATGTGCAGCACACCGTGCAGACCCAGTCTATAGCAGTGATTCTCCCCTTTTGGTCTTTCAAGCTACTATAGGATTTTCTTATGAGAAAAAAACTCTATTCATCATTTCTACAGTCAAATAGAAATGATGTTCCCATAAGAACTTCTGTCTCGCTGCACTGTTAGATAAAGACAAGGCCACGCAGGAGGCATAATCACCGGTACCAAGCAGGAGCTACCTGCAGGCTGCCCTGCTCCAAGAAGCTGGTTAAATTTGTCCTCCATCAGAAGGCAGCACAACCGCACATCCAGCACAGCACAGCCTGCACCTGCTCCACTTAGATCTGCTGTGGGTCACTCACTCTTCCAGGCACAGAGCACTGCAGGTCAGCATCACTACAGCCTTGTCCTGGGTTCGGCCAAGGTAGGGTTAATTATCACCAGAAGCCGGTTGTGAGGGCTGGGGCAGCCGCAGTGCCTGTCGGTTTGTGTTGCCCCCTTCCACTTTAGAACACTGAATAGTGTTGAAGAGGGCTCGGTAGGCATGGGACAGACCCCAGAACAATGCAATAATTTGTGTCTCCCTGGAATTCCCAGAGTGGCAGCACACTTCTTCCAAATATTCTGCCAGTTTGTCAGGATTCTGCACTTGCTCAGGGGTGAAGTTCCAAAATACCAGGGGTGCCCACCCTCCTAGGCATTTGCCCATGCTATCCCACACACCCCGCCACTCATAGCTACCCAGCCCTGGGCCAGATCTCTGGGTGATGTTCTTAACTCATTTTTTAACCCTAAACAAGACCTGAAACCCATTCAGGAGACAGAAAGATAGGAGCATGCTGGCTTGAACATCCCAAGGATATTCAAAATTCACAAAAGATGTTACGATCAGCCTGAAGGAGAGAGGAGGGGTGAAGGAGTGGGGGAAAGTATCTCCTCCATAGAGTGGATTCAACTATTAATAAATTCCGAGAGATAGCATCTGAGGTACGGAAATGACTGCAGTGCTGCATGCAAATGCAAGCCCAACTTCATGCCCGGTAGTGTTATCATATCGTAAGTCGATATTACACAGTGCAGCAAAATCATAACCCTGATCCTTTTCCCTGGGTGATAAACAGCATCTCAGGGAGCACATACAGCAGGTAAGGATTTACATACCACAGCCATGTGGCCAAAGACAGTAACATTTTGACCAGTGACTATTTAACTAATACAACAAATGCGTATAACAAATTATAACAAAGTTGTTTTAACACATTCTGCTCAGCCCTGCCATTATCCCTGCCCCACACTGGGCACCAGAAAGACTGTCCTAGTTTGGCCCCAGCCAGCAATAAAGGGCCACGCGGTCGCTCTATTGTCCCTCCCCTCACTGGGGTGGGGAGGAGAATGAAACAAAAAAAGGCAAAACTTGTGGGCTGGAATTAGGGCTGTTTAACAGAACAGCAAACGAACTGAACAGTAACCACAATAATACTGATTATAGAAGAATATACAAAACAAACAGTGAAATGCACAGAGCAAGTCTCACCGCCTCATGCCCCGCGTGCTCCTGAGCCTGATTGACTTCCCTCCGGCCAGCTCCCCGACTCAGAATCGAGCATGATGGCACATGGTATCAAATACTCTGTTTTGTTGGGGCAGTTTGGCCAATTTGTACACCAATGATTTTAGCCAAGTCTTTGTATTTAATGTCCCCTTTCCACACATATAAGCTACATTTAGACAATTCGGTGTGTCCCCTCCTGGCTTCTGGTGAAAATTAACCCTATTCTGACTGAACCCAGGACAAGTCTCTACTCTGAGGATCACAAACAAGGCAAATAAGGTGATCCCAGACAAGTATTAAAATATGAATTTGAAAATGGAGGCCTACTAGTGTATTGCAGCACTGCTGCTGGTTCAGTCCTGAAGTGTAACACAGCTTAGTGGCAAGTGACTGATTCTTGAGTCCTTATAAAAATAAGAAAAGTCTACTAAAAATAGCACAGAAATGTACTCTGGGGAATATTGTTTCCTCAGCAATAATAGTCTTCCAATGCTAACGCTGAAATACCTTTGTTAGCAGTAGATTTAAGACTCTGAATAAGTATCTAGCTTTGTCTAGCTTTTCAGCTAATCATTTGTGTTAGGGGTCTTCTGAAAGGTTTGTTAACGCATAGCTCCTGAACTAACATTTACTCTGTAAAAGCATAATTTTCCATGGACTTTTCAGAGCTATATTTCAGTAAAGTCAAAAGAACTCATGGAAAATACATATCATACTGATCTTTTAAGTGGAATGAAGATTATTTTGCTTATAACCTGTGTTGCGAGTTCATTTCACTGAGGGCTGTGCCTATTTTTCTCACTTTAAACCTCAGGTCACTCAGAAAGTAAAGTGGGATACATTTCTGATTTGCAAAGAACAAAGTAAGCACCCTAACATGGATATTTCCTTTCTGATCATGTCCCTTGTTATTTGTCTATATAGTAAATTTACGACTTCTCTGTTTGAATATTGCTTCTTCCCGGGGTCTTCTCAGCAATTTTTTTAATTAGCTCATATTTTCACGTTGCAGCATTTTTATATTATAGTATATTTAATTACCTTGATTTGAAAACATATAAGTATATAAAATTATCTTTGAAAAACAAAAAAGAACAAACACAACGGTTAAAATATAAGCCGTAAGATCTGAAAAGCTAGACTCCTGGAGTAAATCCACGTGCCACAGATATTCAGAAAACATAAAGGTATTTGGAAAGAACCACTAACATCTGCCTATTATCTCTAATTAATGTCAAACTGCTCTCTTTTATCTAAACATTCTCTGTAAATTGTGAGCATAGAGTTTATGCTTACGTAATGCTCACATAAGGTAAAGCTGCTCATTAATTAGAAGGCAATTACAGTGTAAACAAGTATGGCTGTTTCTAGTTCTTCAGAGATGTAGGTGAGTGAAATAATTGCTACGGGTAAACAGTACACTGGGACCAGTACACAGATATTTGAATCAAAGACTACTTTGACATTCACTGTAGCTTTGTTGAATAATGGAATAATGGAATGCTTTTCAGTCATATTGATTCTCTGAGCAGTTTTATCTGGGGGAATTAAGTTCAAATACAACGCTTTCTTAACAGAAAACGTCAGTTGTTTCTAAGAAGCATCACAATTCCATCTACCACTTGTACGCAATATATTTGGTCTTTGATATTTTTCTCTCTAACAACATTACAAAGTCAGCTGAAATGACAAAGCTTGTGTGTCTTAAAACACCTGAAAGCAAATCATGTGTTACAAATATTTCACCCGTAACTAATCCTTAAGTACTCAGCAGTAAAGAAAATTGAATTTTGGTCTTTGAAAATATATACACTGCAGATGTATGCTGTGCAAGTGGTGGAACTATAACTAAGAGAGGACAGAAAGATCTAGTTTTTGTAATAGTTTAGTTGTCATTGCATATATCTTTATACAGAATGATAATAATTACTTATAAATGTCTGAATGTACATTTAAGGTAATAATTGGAATGGAATTTATACGTTTGTAAGAAGAGAATGTTCTAAACAAATGGCTATAATGTAAATATTTCTACTCAGAGAGCAGTAACATAATGGAATTGCACATTTTTCACCTTGTTCATTGACTCAGAGTAGCAAGAAGTGACATTCAGCTTCTCTTAGGCTTGTATGTTTTCTTCCAACCACTCTGCACTCAATCTGGAACTTTATTTGCTTCTCTATTTACTCCAGCAAAAAAGAAAAATTCACAAAGCCTGAAGATGAAGAGATGAGGTCAGGTTCAGGATTTTAGAGAGCTAGTGAAGTTGGTGTAAAGGCACAGAATTCTCTTTTCAAAGAATTCTTCTCTAATAAATTCAATATTTTGCACTTACAGAAAAAAATAGAGTATGGATTAGTTTCCTTCTCCTTAGGACTTCCTTGTTCTTCATTTGATAAGATGTTCTATAGAAACATCAGATGTGGAAAACCTGGGAAAAGGGATATTTGCTATAAAACATGTGCCACTAAGAGGCTAAACAGCTTTTTAAAACTAATGCAAAATACAGTATCTAACCTTGTAATATGACTTCTACTGTCTTATCCCAATGTTGTTTTTCTCAAAGTAACTAAGTGTCACTGATTCTTACAGAGCTTGGTTTACTCTAAAACATCAAACACCCAACTAAGTTTCAAAAGCTTGCCCAGAATGACGAAGATTTGGTCAAAAGGAATCTCACTTCAGTAGCTTCCTTTGTAATAAAACTATCTCCATTCAAAATTCTTGGCTCTGACCTGGCATTGCAAGCAAATTTACATCAAGAGACTATTCTTCATCTAATATACTGCAAAAAAAAAGCTGCTACTTGAAAAATTGAGCATGTACTTGGTTCTTAAAAGTCAAAATCTTGTTGGTCTGGTAGGGCTTATTCTTACTTCCAATGAAGTCACAAGCTAATTCATACTGATCTTAACACATACACATTTGATTAATAGCTGTAAAAGAAATTTAGCTATTAATAAAGCAAAGCAAACTAACAGATGAGGCCAGCTCACCCATTTGGTAAACAAAGGGAAGGAAAATAACATGAAAGCTATTTTCATATTTTCAATGAATTTTCATATTTTAAGTGAAAGCTCGTGGGAATGAAAATAACAATAGCATTAATGAAAATATTGGAGTTTATATTTCTAAACAAGCCAGTGACAACTTGATACTGATTCCAAGTACCTACTTATTCAATGTAGATAATTTTCAATCTAACGCTGGTATTCTTCTGCAATGCTGTTAAAGTTTAATTGCTTTGAGCCAGGCACTATGTTAAATGGCAGAATGGTTATGCTTCGCAGTGAGTAAATGGGCAGAAAAGGCAGAACAGAAATACCGTGACCTTCTCCATGGTGTCTCAAACTCACCCTCTTCAATATTAGCCTTGCGTCCCCAAGAAAAGTCAATTAACTTTAATGCCTTTCCGCAATTTCATAAAATATTCTTCTCAGTGGAGAGACTATTGTGGGGAAGCATATTGATAAAAATCTAACTAGAACGTTCCACTTTGATGGCTGAAAACTATCCTACATACTACAGCAAACATTTCCAAGCAACAGAGAGAATATATGCTCCCGTGTCTATTACTATGGCCTATATGCACACTGTGTGCATTATTTATGCATACTTCTACAACAGGAAAAAGAAAAGTCTCTGCAATAGCTTTCTCTTTTTTTTTTTCTTTTTCTTTTCCCAAATTTTTCTTCCTCTTTGTTTATATATCTTCTTACTGTCTCAGATCTTTGCAAGAACACTTTAGAAAGTAAGAGGCAGTGGTGAGATAACTTTCATTACAGTGACAGAAATTAGTCAAGAGATGACTACTTTGCTGCTGTAGAATTCAAAACAAGCTCAGTATTAGTTAGGATTACAGTATGTTGATATAATGCCTTTTGATGTCATCTTGTTTGCCTTACTCCATTTGATCCAGTTCTCTATAGTATCAAAACTCAAATTTGGACAATGAAGCTGGAAATGTAAATTTTTCCTTTAATGGTTCTTACTTACAAAGTGAATTTTAATATTTGGCAGGGAAGTTAATGGTGCTAATATTTCTTCACAATAGAATAATCATCACACCAAGACTATTTGTGTAATTTTTCACTTGATTTAAACAAAGAGAAAAAAAGAATGTCATGAAAATATGAGAAAGCACAGTCTTGGAATGAAGATGTGAGTCAGTCTGAGAAGCAAACAGGATCTGAAAATGTAATCCTTCTGCTGAAGAGGACACTGGAAGATAAGAAGCTTCTATCCTATTTAGCTAAACTGTTTCCATATTTGTGATAACGAATTCAGGGTCCATTTGGAGAATTCTGTGAACTAAGAAAACTCTACCATGATGTACTGGATGTAGGGCTATGTTATTGTCAACATTTTTGCTCCATATTTAGGTGTTGCTGATATATTAGCGGCTATATTATTACCCATGAAATGTAGCAAACATAGGAAGTAAATTTTGAGTGAATATTTTAAAGAAAATTTGATGAAGAATCTTACGTCATGGTGACGAATTAGATATTTTCATTTTGAAATTTCAGAAATAAGGGAGAGAGGGGTGATTGCTGGGTAGGAGAGTTATATAATGTTTTGTAAAGCCAGTGAACTGAAAGAATGGTCTATATTATTCACTGGGGGGTTTTCAATCATATTCAACTTCAACCCAATTTTTTCTTTCTTGCCAAGAAAAAGTAAATTAGAGCCTTGTTTACTTTGTTTCCAGTTGTGCTTTGAAGAATGACTGTTGCAACAACTTTGTGTAATTTCTTAGGGTTTCCATAGAAACCAGGAGACTAGACTTGAGAATCTTCGGAAAGTTTCAGAATAGGGCAGGAGCTGAACAGAACCTTGACTCTGAGTACTAGAGTATGATCCAAAACCATAAGAAGACAAAGCCTGTGCTAGCCAGGATGTTCTTTAGTTACCAAACAACAAGGATGACCTATATAACAGCAAAATTCTTTTGGATACTGATTGGTTTTTCAGCTTTTGAATCCACATGAATTTTAAATTCACTGTCTTCTAGTTTCCATAACATTTTCAATACTGCAAAAATAATGAGGGAATAAAATCACTGAAACAAAATGTGGCCTGTGATTACTATGAAATGGGATACAGTGGTTGGCATACAGATTTTAATTATACTGATATCTGGAGGCCTTCAGCTTTAAACGTCAACCCTGAGCATGTGTGTCACGATATGTGGAGAAGGTAGAATATTCTGTTGCTGTAATTTTTTAAGAAATAATATACCTGATATCTGAGAAATTACAAATGACTTTTTTCTTCTTTACTGCTTTTTAAGCAAAGGGAAAAGCCATAAATAAAACAAGATATAAAACAGTACGTGACACATCCTGTCCCGTAGCAATTACATGGGTGTACCAGCAATATTCACTGTTGCGTCTACAGCCTGTTTTTGCTAAGTATTTAATTAATCAATTCATTTGCTGTTTAAGAATGAAAGCAGCAGATGGTTGAGAAGGAAACTTATTCACTGTTTAATTTGATTTGTTTATTCTGTTGGTAATTAATTCCATGCATCAGAGCCTATTTGTTGCTCCCTTTCCCACCATCCCCTGAACCGCTGGAGACTGACTACTGCTAGAAAAGAGATACTGGATTAGGCAAGCTAATGTTTTTGGTTGCATTGAGAAACCTCTCAGCTGTCTGGCTGTGTCTCTTGCTCATAAATTTTGATTCATTGCATCACTAGATTTTGAGTTACAGGTTGTATTGTCTCCATATCAGATTAGCAGTGACTTTCTTTATTCGTCCGGTTTGGAGGTGATTGCTCTGCTTTTACTCTTTGGTGGTAAGTAGCAGTGTCTACTTCTTGGGTAGTGTGAGCTCATGTGTACTCTGTCTGTACAAGGACTTTGATCTTTCCTCTTCTCTTTCTATAGCTTTGTGGTTTCCGTTTTTCAACAGTAACAATTTTAAGTTTATAATACGGTGCTGATATTTTTTTAGGTGATTCATGAAGTGACTGATAAAAAGCCTTCTCTTATATCCTTTAAAATTGCTGTCAAAACTCTGATTAACTTCAGTGTTCTGGGATCTGCACAAACATTCAGGATGTCTGTGAAGGATTTGAGTTACTACTCGAATTCCTGAGAACTTAAAAGAACTATCTTTTTAGATATGTTACATAGATTTTCTGAAAGTTTCAGATTCTTATTACTAATGGAAATAGTGATCCAATAATGATAATTACTATTAAAATCATGTGAGTTCTAGCCTCAAACCTGAACCTTTTCTTATCTACTTTTCTTCTTTTTGTTAAAGAACCATCATAAAATACTTCATACTTCAAATAAAATACTGGGATAAACTGAACAGTTTTAAGAAACTGTAGCAGTGCTAAATTTGATCTAGTAAACAGTATTAAGGTTAAATCAAATTATCTGTGCCTGAATATAACTGCATTAGTACAACTGGATCTGTTCAGCAAGATAAATTAGAAGTGAAGCACTCTTGAGAGACGTTGCATCTCTTGGAACATTTAGTAAAAACTAAACTAGTTAGAAAATAGGTAAATGCTATCCTTAAAGTCACAACACCATGCTTTGTTTAAAATTTTCCTAAAATCCAGTATTGTTAGGAATCAGGATTTCATCTGGGACTACTTTAGTGAAAAACAGCATATGGGAAGTTCACTTGAAATATTTTGGATGCAGTGCTTCCCACTCTTGACATAAAGCCTTGTGTTCAGTTGCTAATGAAGAGACAATGTTTTCTAGTCAGTTTGTAAAAGATTTATTGCTTTGTGATATCTTACCCTAAGGACTAGCTGAAAATTTTTATTCTGAGGTAAAAAAAGTTTATAAAACACTTTTTGTTTCTGAAGTCTGTATGTTACGTGAAAGGAGAACTATCATGTTTCTTTGTATATGTAGCTCATGTGTTATGGATTAAAACGAATGCTGAAAAAAATCATAATGTCACAGTGTCACATAGACAGGCCTGCAAGTGAACTCATAAAACTATATTTTTCCCTACTATTCACTTGGACTCTTCTAGAAATTGTGCTTTCTTCATAGTGAACAATGATATAGCATCTAACAACAGAAAACTGAAGCCAGACAAATTCAAACATGAACTAAGAAATAATTTTTTAACCCCAAGAATAATTTAGCTTTAAGACAATTTATTATGGCCTGTGATACATTCTCCAAAGTTATAAATACTTTACTTGACATTATGTGTTCTTTAGAAGATGTATTCCAATGCAAAACAAGAATTGCTGAAACATTTTTATAGTCTATGTTATGTAGAGGATCAGACTGGATTCTCACAATGCTCCTATCTTTATTTACAATCTATGAACTTTATCTCCAACACAAAATCTGTTCAGAATTGAATCTGCTTCAATGTTGACACCGTTACATTATCAGCTGATATTAAGGGAATAACGTTAGATGAATTCCCTTTCTTCTATATATGATTATTAAATAATGTGCACGAGCAAATACAACGTCATGCTAGGTAAGTATTGGCAGTATGATTGCTATATTATTGCTGTTACTGCTGGCTGTATTACAGTTAGCCACAGACTAAGATTGCGTCCTATACTACTATGAGCCTATCATCTGTTTGATCAACATAAAATTATTGAGTAAGTGTGCTGCTTGGATCATCTCACTTCTCAATTTACTTTCACAAATTACTGTGTTTGCTTTCTTTAGTGTACACAGTTTTTCTCTCACTCTTATTACTAGCACCAAGAGAACAAGGTTAAACAGAAGATATGGTCCTGAGTGACCTCGAATAAAAAATAGTGCACCTGAAATGAACTACTGAGAAATAAAATACAGAACAAAATTATAATATTGCAATAAAACCATCAGTGTCAATAATAGATGGACTCAGCAACCACAGCATCGCTCCTCAATATTAAACTTGGGGAAGCGGGATGTTCAGTCAAGGTATACATAAATCACTTTATTTCTGGTTTTTTTTTTATTTAAGAAATCTTATGGAGGATGACAGCCTTAATATTTGCCTATCATCTCCTATAAGCAGTAAAAATGAGCTAGGCTGCTCATTAGAAAATAAATTTAGACTGCTGTACAGCCACAGCTGACATCCTGTGTGGGTCAAGTGTTCCTTAGTGTTCAAGACCTAATAATTGACAAAGGTTTTTACGCTGTCTCCTCTTTACATTTCAGTTACACCAAAAGACCTGAAGGTGACAAAGGTAACAAACAGCAAGAGGCAGTCCCTGAGGAGGGAATCATATCTACTGAAATTTGATGATTATTTTGTTCTTTTAATAAAACTTGTTACAATTTTCAGGTGTGTCTGGAAAACAAATTTCAAGCCCTAGAAACTTTACCCATACTCAAGTTTACTTCAATGAAACTTTCTCTGTCATATTGCCATGAGATCCACTTATTTCCTTTTTGAAAATTTCCATTCAGCTTCTAGAGAAGATAAGAGATGAAGTGGGATTTATGAAGTATGATTTAAAGATATTAATATTTTTGCTTTTGATGAGTGACCTTTGTTTCATATATCTGAATAGTAGTTACATATTTCACTAACACTATTAGAGATAAATAAAGGAAAAGGGGAGAAAAAAACTTAGAAAAATGTCAGAATTAAGAAGTATGCAAAAGATTACTTGTCTTGCAGGAGCTCAGGCTTGCACAAGTTAGTTAAAGAGGGCATGATTACTTTCCCGATAATCATCAAAGAATGAAATTATGTCAGATTTGCGGTTGTAATTGTGTTGCTTTCAAGTATTCAAGAATGGTAGCAACTTTGTTCCAGAAGAGGGCAAGTCTTATCAAATAAAACTTTAATCCTGACTGTAAGAAAATAGAGACTTATTAACATTACATCCCTCTACATAATTCTGTCTTCTCCGAATTTATTGCTACTTTAAGCAGCAGAAAATATTTCATTTATTTCTCCTCTTCGCTGAAGAAGCTGGTTACCAAATTCCCCTAGGCCTCTTTCACAAGATCTTCCTTGGTGCCAGCATGACCATCAGTAATTGTTTTGCATATGATGATCAAGACCAACAGACACCCCAGGCAGCACAATCATGCCAGAATTCACATGCTGCACTGGACTGGAATGGTCACTATCTGCAGAAAGAGACAAAGAAAAAAATCTCCTCTGCCCTCTTTAGTCATCAGCAGAAAAATGCCACCTACTCATGATGTTCACATAGTTCTTCACGGGTGTAAAATGTGCAAAGCAGAAGTCAGCAGAAACGGGGCTTGCTGTGATGTGAGAAGAACTTAGCTTTTATGTCTGAACCGTGGAACATCATGGTTTCTATCCCACTTATTTCCTTTCACGAATCTCCAAAGTGAACTTGGAAGGACTTTGTAAACAACAGGTAAGGAGACATCTCTGTGGGATTTTGTAACACGTACAGACTGTTCCCTCATCTTCTCAACATGGACATAACTCCAGTGCTTTCAGGCAGAGACAGATATTAGTTTTTTCTCATCACATGCCATTAAGTGAACTAGAAAGAGACATCACCTGTGGTAATTCAGATTTCATTTTTGAGGAAGATTTCCCAGGCACTATGAGAATGACAACATAAGATCAATGTGTTAAAAAACAAGTGCACTCAAAGTGAGAACAAGTGTGAGCTTGCCAAATGCTGTGGATGTGCATGGCTTGTATAGGAGGTTGAAATTAGCTAGATTTTGAAGGTATAAGAGTGGGATCTGACTCACCATTGAGAATAAAGGATGCAATGATCACTTTGATTAGAAAAGAGTACTTGGTGAAGGTCAAGAAGGCCTATGTTATAAAGTCATGGTAGAACTACAGAAAGCAAGTACAATTTTATGAATTGCCCTCAGACACTTCTCTTATGGTTTGTTCCAAAAGATACTTCATCATTGTATGATAACAAGTCTAACGCTGAGGGTACTCACTAGCTGAATGAAGAAGCAGATGCTTGAGCAGCATAGACAGTGCTGACCATGAAAACATCAAAGAATTTGCTTCCTGAATTGGTTTTCCATATCTCTGTGACTGAAGTAGGAAAATGTTGCACAAGTGAGTGTCACTAGCCAACCTGATAAATCAAGTTATGTAAATTTATCATTTTTCATCTTATTTATTTAAACAGTAAATTGTGCTTCTTAACATGACTGACAACTAGTGGACTTCACTCAAGGAAGACTCTCATCACACTTTAAAAGTGGCTTCAGAACTAATGAATGTCATGAGAGTGACTTTGGCTTAAATCATGCCATGCTTGTTTCTCATGCTGAACTGCAGGTCTGATAGATTTTTTTGAAAAGTGCTGTAATGCTTGTTACGGTGAATCTTGAATCTAGTAGAAAAGTTTAAAAAGAAAGAATTATAGTTCTCATGGTATTCTTAGCATAAAATTAAAACATCTGAATGATTTTAAGAGGGTACAACCTCAGATGTGAAGTAGCAAATACGCAATGCACTTAGAGTTATTAGCCAAGTCTGTCTTATGTGGAGAGTGAAGTAAAAGAACCCCAGAGTTTTCCCTCACAAATTCAAGTACGTTACTAGATAATAAAAACTAGATTAGTAGTAGTGGGAAAACTAGCATTTTTGCATGTGTAGGTACTGCATCAAGATATGTGGCAGAGTGTGTTCATCTGACATGTTGGACTAGCCTTAAAAGCCAGTTGAAATGAAGGTGATTTATTTCTAAACTTCTCAGGCAGCTTTTGAAATAGCAGCATAAGATGATTTCAAAAATCCTTGTTGTTTGCATTCTGAAGATGAAGGAATTTTATTTCCATGACAGTTTGAAGCAACAACAGATCTATAAGCGTACACAGGAAAACTAATAAAGACTGAAGAAAAGTACTGAAATAATATTACCATAACATACAGAATTTAGTTTTAATACATTCATTTTTCTGAGTTCTGTACATGAAAATTAAAATAAAGGCTGTCTGGATAAAGCGGTGATTTTTCTATGGAGGAGACCACTTATTGCAATAATCACAGTCAGCTCAGGACACTACTGAGAAGAGAAATCTCTTCTAAGCCGGGACTTTCAACGACCATTTCAGCATTAGGAGTTAATCCATTTGCCAAGTGATTTGAACTGAAGCATATTTAACATTATTTTATTTCTGAGCTTTTTAAAAAATATCCTAAATGTTAAAATGAGGGATTTTGCAAATCCAGTGTAAGGAATAGAAATCTGGATTTGATCTGTTACAAGCAACAAACAGGTAAAAGCAGAATTCCAGAAAAGGCAAGTTCGTAAGGACATGTAAAGCCACATGGACTTGTGCAGAGTTCATCACGAGGCTGCAGTCTGTCCAAAGGCCAATGTTTCCAAAGAGACATATGTACTAACACACACAGCATTTGGGCTGCACCCAGAGCTCACTATAGGAGGAAAACATTAGCTTTAGACAAGGATATACTTTATTTTCTTCATTGCCACACTTTAGGTTACATGTTGAAAATACTTGTTAGTGAACACATTCTGTGACCTCAGGGGAATCAATGACTGTATTTTGCTCCAACTTCTGTGGCAAGCCAGTCACAGCTGTAAATATGGGCTATAAACAGTGATACATGACATTGCAACAAAGCCCTATTTTTTGAACTATCAGCTGATAATACCTCTAAATTATAGATAATGGTAAATAACTGCTTTAAGAGTACTCCTAATTACAACTCACATTTTTTCTGCTATGCATCATCTGGTACACCAGATAATGTCAGTTAAACTGGAAAGAGTAGGAAGTTGAACAAAAGGCTGAATACCTGCCTTCTCACTTTTTAAAAGAGAAGAGTTACTGAAGATAATATACCCCCAAAAAAAGTATTTTGTCCAGACATGATTTTGGATCGTAACTGAAAGAAACAGGATTTGATTTACTTCCTTCAGATTTGGAACAGTGGAGGTTTTAAAGGTAAGGCTAGTGAGAATATTAGTGAAACACTTTCTTTAATGACATTATTTTATTAATGGTGACCTTATTGCTCCAGTTCTGTTTTTATAGTTGTAATGAAGTGTTAGTGTTCACTTATGTCCAATACATTCAGATATAACTACAATGGAGAAAATAAATTATTACCTATCCCCCAAAATGAAAACATAGTTTTAGTCCCCAGGCTCAGATCTCTCACAGAATGAGATCTGAAGTGTCTAACAGAGTTTCTAGAGCTACCTAAATAGAAGTGCTTAGCACAAACTCTTATTAAAGCCATGAGAAATAGGAAAGCCATGTTGAAATAAACAACCATCCTGCTAGCCAAAGTATTTTGTCTTTAACTGTAAACAAAGGAGGTGCCTAAGAAAAAGTATCAGCACAAAGCATGGATAAGTGAGACTTCTGTCAGTGGTCTGTGATCATTATCAGCTCAGAGCTGCTGGTTGTCTGCAGCTTTCTATGCATTAAGTAGTTCTCAGTGAATATTCCTCCCTTGAATCTATCCTGGCCCCCTTTGAAGGGAGTGGGGCTTTGAGTATCTCTAACCCTTGTAAGCTACAAGCTTCTGGAAGACCATCTCCTGGAAGTACATTCCTTTTTTCTCTTCAAAATATTAAGCAAGATTTACTATTTCTTGTAAATATCCCTTCATACTGTGCTGGCTGTATCTGCCTTTTTATCTGAAGGCTTGTGGCTGTTACTCGACAGCTTCACAGAGAGTGAATACTGTGTTCTTCTTCCTTTAAAGCTGTTCTAAAGACAGAAGGTCTTTCCAAGAGGAGCTTTGTCACTCCATATAATTGAATCAGCTAGCAAATGATGGGTTTATCTAAGTAATTTAACAAAGTATCTACACAATCAGTTACTGAATTCATATAAGTTTTTACAACTCCTCTACAGAAAGAATAAAATAACATGTAATATGCAGCAGTTAAACACTCAAATGAAACAACAGATATGACATTTAATTTTTATTATTCTCTACCCTTTCTCTCTTTTCCTGCGATTCATAGTCAGGAACTAATGCTTACATTTAAGAAAAAAATGCATAAATTTGCCTGCCTCAGCTATGATTTATTTACAGTTATAAAATATTTAATGCATATGAGAACTGAGATTATCATGGTGTCTTACTTCATAATATTGGGAAGTAAAAACTAATTCCTAAGGTCACTTTATGAAACTTCTTGGATTAAAGTGTCCTAATCTAGAAGCACTGCAGATTTCTTAGGTCTGCAAGAACAATGGAGAACTTGATAACTGAACACAAGTCTCAGAAGGATCCTTGCCCTTGTCAGATGCCATATGCTCTATAAGTGGGTGTTGTAGGTAACTAAATTTCAGACAGTGAAGAAAAAGGCAGAATACGTAGTGAAATTGATTCAGGTTTAGCATTGTTGTTTCATGATTTATTTTCTGTAAGAAAAAATAAAGATAGTACTCCACATAATCTCAAGTCTCAAGGATGGATCTTAAAAAGAGTAAAATCATTTGTGAATTATTATACTGGAGTGTTCATCAAAACACTTATATAGAAGACTAGGTATCTATTCCCAGGAAACAAGAAACAAACTAGACTGACTTATTTGATCCTCTGTGATAGTAAGGCTTATTTTGGAGTCTGCCTACCATATCTGTTCATCCCTTTTTCCCCAGTAAGATTTGACTAAGCTGTACCAGCAGAGGATTCTGTTTACAAGGACTGCCCTAGCCCCAGCTGCCATGAGGTTCCAGGTAGAGATGCTCCACAGCAGGATAATACAGCTACAGAGAGTTCATATTGTTGTTCTACTCCACCTCCATTTTTTTTACTTACTTGTGATTAATTTTTGGAGTAGAACACTGTGTAAGAAAGAAAATATGGTGATAAAGCAAAAGATTCTGCTTTTATGCTTTGAAGTTGCTACTGGCCACTAATCACATTCTCTAGAGTCCTGATCTGGAACAGGTTTAGCCATGTAAAGGCTTTCTGTTGATCAGATGTGACCTCCAGCTGGACTCCTCTAATCTATGCTTCATCTCTCCAATTTCCTTATGAAGTTATTTGAAAGTGATAGTGAGAAAAAAGAATACATGTCAAAACTATAGAAAGATCTAGAAAGCTGATGGACACCAAAACTGAAATTTTAGGGTACTGAGGAAGTTAAAGAAAAAAGTGATGCAGAAATAGGGGAAATAGACACATATACAAAAACACCCTATAGAGGCATTTCATCCTCTCCTTATAAACGGTTCTGAGAACTTCCTTTTCACCTAAATTTAAGAGTTAGTAAATGCTAAGAAAGTGTATCCTGAATTCTTTAAGTGAAGGCCCAAGTTCTATCAAAAGACAAACAGATTTCCCAGCCTCATGAGAAAGAAGTCTTAAAGTACACGCCCTCAGAAGCTACCTCAGACAAACAGAGTGACAAAACCAGTGTCTAAAATCACACCCCGCCTGGACAAGGTCCTCCACAGCCTACTGTAGGTAACCCTGCTTCGGAAGAAGGGTTGGACTAGATGACCCACAGAGGTCCCTTCCAACCCCTACCATTCTGTGATTCTGTGATTCTGTGATTGGTGTGATAATTTACTGCCTAACTCTCTCCCGGAAGGTCAGAAAGAAATTAATTATTATTTTTTCTCCTTGTCTCACATCTCACATATTTAGAAACATAATAAATGAGATAGATAGCCATGCAACTTATTTTACTTCTTCTAAAGACAAGTTAACACCAGTGTAGTACTTTAGGAAAGAAAAAATATACAAAAATTTGGGATATGTTAGCTATTTGTCATACTATTTTTATGTACTATACATTTGCATAAACCATTTTTCTTTGTCATATTTTGAATGTTGTATTCGCAATTTTAGATCAAATTACATTTAATCAATTTTAATTTTAAAAGCGTACTTGGTGTTTATTGTCCAGTTCAGAGAATCACAGAATCACAGAATGGTAGAGGTTGGAAGGGAACTCTGTGGGTCATCTAGTCCAGCCCTCCTGCCGAAGCAGGGTCACCTACAGCAGGCTGCACAGGACCTCGTCCAGGCGGGTCTGAATATCTCCAGAGAAGG
>Ga0065711_1029945_pt1 | contig 34263 bp, 13 predicted proteins | sample Hoacrofraction12_FD_59098 | JGI IMG/M metagenome (GOLD analysis project Ga0065711, IMG submission 59098) | Hoatzin crop microbial communities from Cojedes, Venezuela - Epithelial fraction 12 v2 (version 2) | ecosystem: Host-associated > Birds > Digestive system > Esophagus > Crop | place...
TCCACTCTTGTGAGACCCCACCTGGAGTACTGTGTCCAGCTCTGGAGCCCCCAACATAAGAAGGACATGGATGTGTTGGAGCGGGTCCAGAGGAGGGCCACAAAGATGATCAGAGGGCTGGAGTACCTATCCTACGAGGACAGGCTGAGGGAGTTGGGGCTGTTTAGCCTGGAGAAGAGAAGGCTCCGGGGTCCTTATAGCAGCCTGCCAGTACCTGAAGGGGCTTACAGGAAGGATGAAGAGGGACTTTTCACAAAGGTGTGTAGTGGTAGGACAAGGGGGAATGACTGTAAACTACAAGAGGGCAGATTTAGATTAGATATTAGGAAGAAATTCTTCACCATGAGGGTGGTGAGGCACTGGACCAAGCTGCCCAGAGAAGATGTGAATGCCCGCTCCCTGGAAGTGTTCAAGGCCAGGTTGGATGGAGCTCTGAGTGACCTGGTCTAGTGGAAGATGTCTCTGCTCATTGCAAGGGGGTTGGAACCGGATGATTTTTAAGGTCCCTTCCAACCCTTACCATTGTAGGATTCTATCTTTCTATGAATACAAACAGAAGACAGGTCCGACTAGGCTTGAGAATTCAGTCAGAGACTGCAGAGGATAAGGGAGAAGGGTGTAAAGACTCTTACTAATAAACGAGTTAGAAAATCCAAGTCTCTTTCATTTTTAAGCAAAAACATTCATCTTTTTCAGAATATCTAAAACAAAATGGGCCTTTCATCCTGAATCCAAAATAACCTTTTTGCACCAGCTCCATTGAAACGATTCTCCCTCCTCTCATTCAGAGCCCCCTAACTGGACTGATGTTAACAGAGGGAGGCTTGTGAGGATTTCTTAATCACTTTTAACTGTCTAGAAACTTCTCAGCCCACATCCTAAGCAAGCTTTGAGAACATCATGGTCCTTGCTTGCTTGCTAAGGCCTCAGTTATGGTGATATCAAAGCCAGCATTCAAAGTTACAGTAGACAGATCTCGAGTATACGAGATTGATACTTACCTTCTTCCTTTTCACTATTCATACTGCTCTTGTTCAGTAGCATGTTATGCCTCATTAACACAGGTGCCTGTGCTCTAGTAGAGCCAGTAGAAAATTATTCAATGGTATAACGCTTTGCCAAAAAAATAACCAACCATAAACCCACACCTTGCAAACCTTTATACCTGCTTCAGGGTTTTCTGGTATCACACTATACTGATCTTGTGAAGTATTCTCAGTGCAATGTAATAAGTGCTGGATTTTGAGCGCTCACTGAACTGAACCCATCATTTTCTGTTTTGTATGTGCTGCTAGGACAAAAGCCAGCATCAGTAGCCATAGCTGTCTACCAATGACACTAAAGAAACCTTTTATATATTTACAGGAAAAACTAAGCGTATTTGAAGAAATTGAAAATAAATTAATTTGAGTAAAAAAATATCACCCATATGCAATGCAAATTTTAGCTGTGTGTCAGAGGTGTGTGTCAAACAATTAAAATTCAATTAAGGAACCAAATTACCTTTTTGGCAAATTACAGGGTTTTAGGATTTCTGTTACAAGTGCATTACAGGTTGTTAGCAATTAATTGATGTCATTTTGTATTGATATGTAATTAAGTTCAAAAAGTAACTTTTATTTCCAGTAGAAAAGCTTTCCTAATTATGTTATGAAACTTAATCAGTTAGAGGAGCCACAAAGACATTCCCCTCCCTCTCCTGACAAGCAGCAATCTATATTGTCTTAGTTTGACAGGCAATGGTTTATATGTATATAATTTTAAACCAATTACTTATCTTGTCTTTTACATTATAAAAGCATACTTTTAGTTGTATAATTTCTCCCAAGAAAAATTCCATCAAACTAAATTACAGGATGGAAATAGATGCATGAAACAGAATAGGTAGGCATAAGTTCTAAAACAAATACCAGGCAATTTGTATTCACATGGAAATAGCAGCCTAAGCTGAACATTAGACTTCAACATTTTATTAATTTTCTAGTTCCAGCCTGTTTTATATTTTGAACTGGAGAAAAAGGTGTTGGTAAGCAGTAGACTTGTAGCATATTTTATTTTCCTGCTTCCAAATGATTATTTAAAAACTGTTGCCAAAATCCATTGCTGATTACAGCAGGAAAGACCCTGGGGTCCTGGCACTCAACAAGATGAACATGAGCCAGCAGCGTACTCTCCTGGAAAAGACCCTCCTTCTCCTCTGTTCAACACTGGTAAGGCCATATCTGGATGTTGGGTCCATTTCTGGGCTCCTCAGTGCAAGAGACATGGACATACTGGAGAGAGCCCATCAAAAGCTCAGAAGGATTACTGAGAAAATGGAGCATTTCCCATATGAGGAGAGGCTAGGAGAGCTGGGACTGTTTAGCCTGGAGAAGAGAAAGTTTAGGGGGATCTTAACCATGTGCACAACTACAAGAATGTGGGGTGCAAAGAAGACTAAGCCAGACTTTCCTCAGTGGTGACCAGTGAAAAACAAGAGAATCATAGACTCATAGAATCATAGAACGGTTTGGATTGGAAGGGACCTTTAAAGGTCATCTGCTCCAACACCCCCTGCAATGAGCAGGGACATCTTCAACTAGACCAGGTTGCTCAGAGCCCCCACCAACCTGACCTTGAATGTTTCCAGGGATGGGGCATCGACCACCTCTCTGGACAACCTGTTCCAATGTTTCACCATCCTCACTGTAGTAAAATTCTTCCTTTATATCTAGTCTGAATCTACCCTCCCTTAGTTTAAAGCCATTACCCCTATCACAACAGGCCCTGCTAAAAAGATTTTCGCCATCTTTTCTTACAAGGCTCCTTCAGGTACTGAAAGGCTGCAAGAAGTTTTCCCCAGAGCTTTCTCTTCTTGAATCTAAGCAGCCCCAGCTGTCTCAGCCTTTCCTCACAGGAGAGGTGTTCCAGCCCTTTGCTCATTTTTGTGACCCCCATTGGTACCCACTCCAACAGGTCCATGTCTTTCCTGTCCTGAGGGCCCTAGAGCTGGGCGCAGGACTCCAGATGGAGTCTCACCAGAGCAGAGTAGAGGGGCAGAATCACCTCCCTTGCCTTGCTGGCCACTCTGCTTGTGATGCAGTTCAGGATACGGTTGGTCTTTCTGGGCTATAGTTGTACATTTCCAGCTTATGTCCAGTTTTTCATTCACCAAAAGGCAATGGGCATAAAACAAAACACAGAAAATACCACCTGAACACAGAAAAAAAGCTTTTTTATCGTGAGAGTGTGTTGTGGTTTATGCTGGCAGCAGACAACTCAGACCATGCAGCTGTTCACTCACTCCCCCCCCACACAGTTGTATAGGGAGGAGAATGGACAAAAAGTAAAACTCATGGCTTGACACAAAGACTGTTTAATAAGATAGAAAAGGGAGGAATAATAAAAATAATAGTAATAATAATAAAGAAAATGCAAACCAGTGACACACACAATACAATTTTTCTCACCACCTAATGACTGATTGTGCAGCCTGTCCCCGAACAAAGATCATGCAACTCACAGATTCCTGTCTCCCAGCAAACCCCCATTTCTATGCTGAGCATGGCATCCATGGTATGGAATGTTTCTATTTGCCAGCTGAAACCAGGACAGGGCAGGTGAACCCTGGAAAGGGTCACCCAGGGATGCAGTGGAGCCTCCATGCTTGGAGATATTCAAAACCCAAATGAACATGGTTCTGGGCATCCTGTGCTCTGAGCAGGGGTGGTGGGCTTGACGATCTCCATAGGTCCCTTTCAACCTCTGCTGTTCTGTGATTCTGCAAATAAAAGTAATTTCCAGTGTCTGAACACAACCAGTTCAGATTACTGTGATTTTTCTATTGATTTCAAAAGGGCATGATCAGACCTAATGGATGGGTTAGTGGCCTTTTAATACCAGGAGCTTGTTAATGTAGTGAATTCAAAGTTACAGAACAACACTGGTGTGCTTAATTATTTTCTTGCCTTAAAGGTCAACACAAAAATGGTCTGAAATAGTGAGAAAACCACACATCAGATTGCAAATGATAGCTGTGAGTTAAGAGCCACGGAGCTGACCTGTCTGAGCAAATGGAAAGATAATTATTTCTCAGAAAGTCAGTGTGTGAATTAACCTTGATATAAAATGAATGACAGGTGCCTGAATTTACACGAAGCAGAACATGAGCTTCACAATATTCCGCTCTTGTGGCTGACTATTCCAATATGTACTGTTCAGTCTCTTCCCTAATGGAAATGTTTTCTTTTTGCCAAGACACTTTTCTGCTCTAAAGCAAGGAAGGGGAGCTTTCAGCACAGAAACTACCATCAAAAGCTAAGACTGCTAAGATCCATTTCTTTTACTTGCTTCGAACTTGCATTGCATGAAAATGAGATGGCTGAATGCAGAGGTTTACTGTGTTTCATATTTTTTCTGCAGTAAAGGATTCAAAGTCCAGGAGAGTATGAGCATGTTACAGAATGCAGCACTGACAAGTACTGTCTTTTGATTCTTTACACATTGAATTATCCTGTAAAGCTTTTTTCTGCATCACCTGCCCCTCTCCTCCACCTCAAAAATCTACGTTAAACTTCTCTTGATCAAGGTCACATTGGTGTGAGTGGATTAAGATTTGGTGTTCAATCAAGGTCAGAAGTATCCCTTGGGCTGCAATATAACTACATTTAATTTACCATATGAGTGAGACTTTTGAACCACTGTCCACCTCTGTTGCTTCCAAATAGCTGACATTTCTGAACTTCTCACCATTCAGTATTTATTTTTTTCTAAGGGAGGACTCCTTCCCTCACCCAGAAATTTAAGGTTTTTGTCCCATGGAGGGGAATATATGCAAGCAAACACTTTTTAAGTATTTAATCTCACTATATCCACCACTAGTAACAGCAAGGCAGCAAGTTTTGAAGAATTTGCAGATCACCCCCCTCAGAATCATTCTGTGACAAAGTCAACAGTAGACTTTTGCAAGATACCTATCCAGCATTATCAACAAAGTAAACCTCAGACCATTAGCCTTAACCATATCTGTATAAATCAGCAACCCTCTAAGCAAAAGGATTCACTCCTCTAGGTTACAGCTGCAGTAGACTGTGAATCAGCAGCGGACGAAACATTCAAATTCTGGTAGCACTGGTACTTCTATTACAGAAAATAGTGAAAGACATTTTGTGACTTTCATTTCTGTGACACAAAGAGTGACAAATTTAATTTCAAAATCTCTTCATTTCCTTTCCTAAATATAAAGTCAGGTTAGCAAGACTGATAACAGAGCCTCTAAAGTTGGGGCTCAGTTTGCAGACTACTGTCTGTGAGAGGTTCATATTTGGTCTCTTTAGATTTCTTCATTTCACCTCGAAGTGCTATCAAAGAATAGTTTGTAAGACTATAGCACACACCAGAAAATGTGTGTAACAATACAGATTATAAACATTAATTCATTCTTTTCCAGTATATTCTTAGTGCTCTCTCCAGTCCTAGTAATGCTAAAAATTCTGGAAGAATTTAAAAAAGAACAAGGTGGTGGTGGTGGGTTGACGGCAGGACTTGATCTTAGACGTCTTTTCCAATCTTAATGAATCTATGATTCTATGAGGAATCTTTGAGTTCTTACCATAAGAAGTTAAATAAAACCTCTTTTGTTTCTTTATGAGGTTAAGGTCCAACCTGCTAACAGCTTACATGTTGTTATGGGTTTGCACGGCAAGGTTTTGGTAGCGGGGGCCTATAGGGGTGGCTTCTGTGAGAAGCTGAGAGAAGCTTCCCCCATGTCTGATGAAGCCAGTGCCAGCCTGCTTGAAGATGGACCTACCACTGGCCAAGGCCAAGTCAATCAGCGATGGTGGTAGCACCTCTGGGATAACATATTTAAGAAAGGAAAGAAAAAAATCTCTGCGGTGAGACAGTGGTTAGAGAGAGGAGTGAGACGATGTGAGAAAAACAACTCTGCAGACACCAAGGTCGGTAAAGAAGGAGGGGGAAGGAGGTGCTCGAGATGCTGGAGCAGACAGAGTTCCCTTGCAACTCGTGATGAAGACCATAGTGAGGCAGGTTGTTCTCCTGCAGTACATGGAGATCCACAGTGGAGCAGATATCCACCTGTAGCCTATGAAAGGGATCCCACGCTGGAGCAGGTGGATGCCTGAAGGAGACTGTGACCCTGTGGAGACCCTGCGTTGGAGCAGGCTCCTGCCAGGACCTGTGGACTCATGGAGAGAGGAGCCCACGCTGGAGCAGGTTTGCTGGCAGGGCTTGTGACCCCATGGGGGACCCATGCTGGAGCAGCCTGTTCCTGAAGGACTGCACCCCGTGGGAAGGGACCCACACTGGGGCAGTTCGTGAAGAGCTGCAGCCCGTGAGAAGGACTCATGTTGGAGAAGTTTGTGGAGAACTGTCTCCTGTGAGAGGAATCTTCACACTGGATCAGGGGAAGAGTGTCAGGAGTCCTGCCCCTGAGGAGGAAGCAGCGGCAGAGACAACGTGTGATGAACTGACCACAACCCCCATTCCCCATCCCCCTGCGCTGCTCAGAGGGGAGGAGGGAGTGAACCTGAGTGAAGCTGCGCCCGGGAAGCAGGAAGGGGTGGGGGGAAGATGTTTTAAATCTGGATTTATTTCTCACTATCCTCCTCTGATTTGATTGGTGATGACTTAAGCTGCCTTTTCTCCCCAAGTTCAGTCTGTTGTCCGTGACAGCAAATGGTGAGTGATCTCTCCCTGTGCTTATCTCGACTCTTGAGCCTTTCATCATGTTTCCTCTCCCCTGTCCAGCTGAGGAGGGGCAGTGATAGAGCTGTTTTGGTGGGCAGCTGGCATTTATCTAGGTCACACCAAAACACATGTATTATGACATATTTTTTTTGCAAATAAAAATGCTTATACTTAGAAAAAAAGGCAGAATAAGATCTAACAAAAGAAGTGAAATTTTGAAAAATGGACACTAGAAATATTCATTTGCAACAAGGATATTACCCTTTAGAACAATTTATTAGTATTGCAGACTTGATATCACCTGATATCTTCATTAAAAACTGAACAGTTTACTCTAGCAAAAGTTATAAGCTACAGAAAGTACCATATGCCACTTTTATGGAAAATACATGCAATACAATGGTAAGAATTTTCTGGCCCTCACATGGAGCTCTAAATTGATTTGTTCTTGGCAACCCTTTCTGATCACACAGTGAGATCCAAAACAGTACTTTAGAATCGGCAGTGTAATTCAGAAGGTATTTAAAGACCTGAGTCTGCGACATCAACCCAAAAAATCTGCTTAGATGATCAACAGGCCATAACTGCTGAAGTTTTTGTGAGATAACTTGCTGTTATGCACACCACAGGCACTCGCACTGAGCATGCAGGTATCTCTGCCCCCAGTGCTGATTCAGTAGGTTGGAGCAATGCAAGATTAACAGGCAATGGTACCATTGAGTACAACACAACATATAGCAATTGTTGATACTTACAGACAAAAAAAGGCAGCAGAAGAACAGTGCTAGTGACCTTTTAAGTAATATCCTTGTCATCAGATCCCCTACCCAGCAAGTGGGAGTACTGGGTTTTACCCGCTAAGTTATTCAATAGGTTGTAAAGTCTGTGCATATGAACTTTAAAATAAAAGGCTTCTAATAGCTCTTAGTTACACTCCTTTCTGGGGATTTTGAGTGACAAACCCAAGAAATTAAAACAGTAGGACAAAAATTTATTTATATCAGAATGAATTAGAGTGGTCCTTTCCTGCTCCCTGACTTCATCACACTGGGCTCAAATGGTTCTCCCATGAAAACAACGATAAGCAAGAGTGACTGACACTGGGAGTGGAGGCAAACACATGAAATATGAGCACTAACTGATTAGACTGCTGGCATCTGTCTCTGTGCTCAGAATACAGAAATGAAAATTGCACCTTCAGAGCATCCAAGCACGATGGGCTCCAGCACTGCACATGTTGCCCAGTGCAGTCTAGAGACATGTTAAGTATCAATTATAGCTCATGGCTAATGGTTAAAAAAGACTGAGGAGAGCAGAGTACACATGAAAAAAACAAGACATTACATTTTAAAAGGGAATCCCTTACATTTAATCTTTACTCTTTCTTTCCTCTCTACCCTGTTGATTGTTCCATCTCACATGCAACAAGGCATCCAGAAACAACCACTTTTTATATCTGAGATACAAAATTCTAGCTATGTGGCACTGTGACAGTTAGCTGCAAATATTGTAGAGCCATTACTTCTCAGTTTCATACATACACATATGTCCACATACTAACGTATGACACAAATATCAAACCTCAGAACAGGCAGCACAACATTTGTGAATTTTATAGAGTCAATTCACTGACAGAGATTTTGCAACAAAAGGAGAGATCAAAGTCGTTTCTTTTTCAAGTAACACAGTCAATTTTGTTTGTCTGTGCTGGTTTTAGAATGAAGCTATCATAGTGTAAAGACTTAATGAAAACTTTCTGTGCCAATTCCCTGTTGTCTTTATTGATGAAAATCTGAAATTTCTATCTGTGTTGCATTTAACAATAACTCCCTGTGGCAATACTTCGTATTTTGACTTGATGTCCATAAAATGTCAGTAAATGTTTCTCTACACACTTATTCAAATCAATATTGTCCCTGACAAGAGAAAACAAAGAATAAATGACACGTAGCTGAGCATCTCAAAGAGAAAAATATAGATATTGTTAATTACAGTCATCCAACCCACTTTATCTTGCTACAACTAGGATTAACTACGTAATGAAAGCAAAGAGTAAAGAAGAAGGGCTCTCATTAAATAAGTACCAGTCCAGTTTCTCTCTTTCTTCTCAATCATATATCTTATAGTTCCATTCACTAGTTACTGTCCACCATGCAAATACAGAAAAGTAGTGATTTCTTTCTGGGCTTTTCTCTAATAGACTCAGCAAGTAATTTTAGATCTAATCTCAAAACAAGGTAAGATAGTATTATGCATTTTCTGTTCTTTGGGTCAGCATACTGCACCCAAGGTAAGTGTCAAAAAGGGCCAGCTAGACCTCACTTTATAAAAGACCATTTCTCACACACAGAATAATGAACAAGGCTACACTGCTATGTCTGAAATTGATTTCAGAACTTTGTCACCTATAGTTTTTGAAATAAATCCCCTCACTAATGTAGCATGTAGGCACTAAAGTCACACAAGCACCCTGACTGATACAGTAAGGTTTTATGAGCAGTCTTGATGCCATCAACCAGTTCCATAAGCCTTGGATGTTCAGCAATGGCGGCTCCTCCATCCTGACTGAGCAGCAGGGGGGACACCTCTCACACAGTTCAGTCCCTTTGGGTACCCAACCCCTGAGATCGCTATGCTGTTTTAAGTCCTCCTAGACATCCTTCAAGGAGTTCTAACTCTTCTGCATGCTAAACCTTTCCAGCACAATAATTTTCAGAAGAGTAACACTTGCACTCATCCCTGCTTCTAGGAGTCCGGTGTAAGGTTGCAAAGCCCATTATAGAAGTCAAATGCTTACTTCCCTCTGGCTAAGCCTAGACTGTGTCCTGTGACTCACTGTACTGGCCTTCCGATTAACTAAACTGGGCATGTGGCTGAGCAGAAGAAATTTTCTTTCAGTCCACATGCCTTTCTTCCTTCTCACTGAACGTTCATGGAAGCCATGGTGTTTGTCTAGACTTCAAGCCACACCCAGAGCAGGGAAACATTTTGAGGTCTTATGATTTTGATGTAGATTTTGGAGGATCTGGATGTCACTTATTCATCAACATTCATTTCCATGGTATTTATGTAAAATATACTTCTCTTCCCATTGAACAGGATACATATGTTCATTTTGTTTTGTACTGAGATTCAGAGTTTAAAACTGGATGTCTCAAAAACATCATTAACTCAGGATGCTCATTTTGTGAAGACTTTAGACTGACTTAATGAAATAATTGGAATTTTAGATTACTTTGTACATGTACGGGACAGTTCCCACTTACAACAGAGGTAGCTGGTCAGCACTTCTGGAAGTCAGACAGCAGGTGTGGAGAGCTGGGTAACCAGAAAATGAAGACCTCAGTATTAGAAACCACCAGTGAAAACTTCAGGTAACAGGCCTACCACTACGTAGAAATAATGTGGAATCAACAGGAATAGAGTCCCTGACAGTCTACTGTTTTGTCTGTAGAAAATATCCTTTCTCTTTGCGCTCTTCCCTTCTGGGGTCTGGGGTCATTATTCAGTGAGTAGAAAATTTGGCAGAAAATGCAGTTGAGAGTGGAGAGTAAGAAGAGATTAAGAGAGGGGAGCATAAGAGGAGATTAAACAGAATACACCTTCACAGAATAATAAAGTATACAGCACTAGATGAAAGAAAAGAGGCTTTCAAATATAAGGACTTTGACCCTTCATTTAAAATAACTGCACTTTTGAAATTCTCCCATAGAGAAAAAAATCCTTAAATATATTTGGCATGCTGATATGAAATATCTTTTTTCTTCTTTTTTCCAGATTGTAATAATAATAATAATAATAATAATAATAATAATAATAATAATAAAATAATTTTCCAAAACTTTTCTGTTTACCTTCTGAAGAAATAGGGGGAAAAACAATATTGCCAAAGCTATATTCACTGTTTTCATCATCACCTCCTTTTTACTGTCTGCAACAAATTAGTTAGGAGCTACAGACATCAAGCTTTTTTGCCGTAAACCCTTGGTTCATCTCCATAAAATGTCTGTACTATACTCCCACGACACAAGGATTTCTGTGTATAATATAGCATATGATTAAATAATCACAGACAATATTGTAATGCAAAAAACAGAAAGGCACTAATGGGTAGTGGTTAATCATAATCACAGAATCTCAGACTGGTGCTAAGATCTTGATTGTTAGCACACACATGAATGAGAAACAGAACTTCTCAGGCAGCAGTTTCATAGCACCATGGCCATTTCAAAGACGGAGAGGGTATGACAAAGTAGTATGCGTTTGTGAATATTTGTCATCAGGTTTTTTAAAGCATCTTTGCAAAGGCATTCCTTAGAACAAACTAGATCACATTCATTTGGTCAGTCTTTTGATCTGTGTATAGGTAAAAGAATATATAATAAACCAACTAAATTCACAGCTATGCGGCTTGCCCAAAAGATTTTTTTTTCACAGTAGTAGTATCCATATTTTTCTGGTCTTTCTAGCAAAAACAGCTCAAGCTGACTGAAGTCAGGTAAACTTTTAGTACCATATATGTCTCTGGAACTACCACTGAAATGGCACTTCATCTGAAGGATACACAGTGTTGTGATGATATGCCAAAGACATAAGAGCTTTCATCAGTTTACATTTGCAGATGTAACGGGGCATAGAAAGAATAACCTGCTTAGAACAGGAATTGGCCTGAGACACCTTGTAGGATTTTATGTAAATGACTGATAAGTAGGGGTTTTATTTTAGCTGCTCCCTCCACTCTGGAAACAGGAACACCAAAACCTGATGCAAACCCTTATTATCTGAGTCTAACCCCATGTATGGATATATTTTTTTAAAACTAGGCAAACCATGGTAAGGAAATCTAGAAGGATCCCAAAAGTCAACTCATCAAATTAACAGTTGTATAACAGTTACCTTTCCTGATGCTCTCTCTTCTGCTTTTCCCTGCTGCTGTAAAGTGCATGACCAGCCACTGCCACCTGCACTGACATTCAGCAGGGTGGTATCTCATTTCCTGACTGTTGCAGCACCCAGCAGTAAAGGCAGACCCACCTCCCTTCAGACAGCAGATATTATGGCACTGTCCCACATGACATCCTTCTCTATAAATTGGAGAGACATTCATTCAGTGGATGAACTGCTCGGTGGATAAGGAATTATCTGGATGCTTGCACTCTAAGTGTTCCAGTCAACAGCTTGATGTCCAAGTGGAGACCAGTGACGAGTGGCGTTTCTCAGTGGTCAATATTGGGACTGGTGCTGTTTAACATCTTTGTTGGTGACAAGGATGATGGGACTGAGTGCACCCTCAGCAAGTTTGCTGATGACACCAAGCTGTGTGGTGCAGTTGACATGCTGGAAGGAAGGGATGCCATCCAGAGTGACCTTCACAGACTTGAGAGGTGGGCTTGTGTGAACATCATGGAGTTCAACCAGGACAAGTGCAAGGTCCTGCATGTGTGTTGGGGCAATCTCAAGCACAAATACAGGATGGACAGAGAATTAATTGAGAACAGCCCTAAGGAGTAGAACTTGGGCCTGTTGGTAGACAAGAAGCTCAGGATGACCCACCAGTGTGTGCTCACTGACCGGAAGGCCAACTGTAACCTGGGCTGCATCTAAAGAATCATGGCCAGCAGGCTGATGGAGGGGATTCTGCTCCTCTACTCCACTCTGCTGAGACTCCACCTGGAGTCCTGCGTCCAGCTCTGGAGCCCTCAACACAGGAAAGACATAGTCCTTTTGGAGCGGGTCCAGAGGAGAGCTACAAAATTGAGAGAGTTTGGGCTGTTCAGCCTGGAGAAGAGAAGGCTCCAAGGAGACCTTATAACAGCTTTCCAGTACCTGAAGGGGGCCTACAAGAAAGCTGGAAAGGGACTTTTTATAAAGGCATGTAGTGATGGGACAAGAACTAATGGCTTTAAACTGAAAGAGGGTAGATGTAGATTAGATAGAAGAAAGGAATTCTTTACTCTGAGGGTGGTGAGGCCCTGGAACAGGTTTCCCAGAGAAGGTGCGGAGGCCCCCTCCCTGAAAGTGTTCAAGGCCAGATTGGATGGGGCTTTGAGAGACCTGGTCTAGTGAAGGTGTCACTGCCTATGGCAGGGGGGTTGGAACTAGATGATCTATGAGGTCCTTTCCAACCCAAACCATCCTATGACTCTATGCTTTCTCTTGCAGGCTAGGTGCAAGAGGTGGCAGGACAACACTGCCCTCCCACCCGTCCTACCCCTTCTTTACAAACACGGAGAGACAGGCCAAAAGCGGGCTTCACAGCCCTCACTGATGCTCAGTGGTCCTACCTGTCTGGAGCAACCTTCCCATAACCTGGGCCAAGCCTTCTTTATATCTGTGCTGTATGGAAATATATATAGGTCCAGGGTCTGGTTCCTCAGTACCTGCATCTGACTGATCAGACTAACACAAGATAAATCTTTAGCATAGATAACAGTTTGATGCAACCAGCTCAAAGCAGAGATTGCCCGAAATACACTTCCTCACAGAAATTAGGCAGAGGCCCTTTGTGGCTCTGCCCACATTGCAATGCTTATAGCAGCAGCTTTCTTCATTTTATGTTTCCTGCACAGAGAAACAGGAATAGCACTCATGGAACAATAGATCTTTAAATTAACAAGCATAGTAAGGGTATAAGTTTAAGTCTTCTTGAATGCCCTGGTAGAGAAGCAAATTCAGAGTTTACAGGAAATTCTTTTGGTTCTACTCTGTTCCAGATGGCTCTGTTCATAAAAGCTTGTGTCATGTAATGTAAAATGCAAGTACTTTGAGCTTTGCATTCCACTTAAGAAATGCAATGTATTCCAAATGTCTAGGGTTAACACTGCATACAGCTTTTCTAGCCTGACCTATTGATCTACCCATTAAAGTGGAGAGTGATAAAGGACTTAGATTGTGTGTGTAAGCATGTGTGTAGCCAGACACACATCACAGATTTTAAGAAGTGTTATTTGAAACTGGGCAACTTTGCAAAACATGACTACTGTTAATAACCCTGTACTAGAAAAGTTAAGAAGGGAAATTCAACATAGCAGTAATTGTATTTGTGTATTTTCTATTTTCTGCTATATCCTGCATAGTTGAAAAAATGCCAGATTGTTACTGCAACCTGTAGACACACCATTCTGTTCCACTGAAAGCTGCTCTGTCAGGCACTTCCCAAACCCCTTTAAAAAAATTTCTTCCTAGAAATTTCTTGCAAGGATAAAATGAATGTGGGAAGAAGAATCAGCTACCCCCCTGTACCACAAATCTAATTTGTAACAGCATAGCAGAGTGTCAAGTGGAAAAACAAATAGAAGTTTCAAATACGTGAAAGCTCATTATACAAAAATAATGCTCCTTTCCACAAATATAAAATTGTTCGGAATTATATACATGGCAACATTGTCAGTTTGGATTACGGTGCTAATAATGTTGATAACTTGGCTTACCTGCTGCCACACTGCTCCTCTGTTGAATGGTACTACCCAGAATCTCTGGAGATGTCTGACAAATATTTTCTTTACATGTTGATATGTCAGCTCCTGCCTCTCTCACACCTTGCCATGCAAATAAAACATTTATCAAACTCACAGAGGGGTTTGAATAGCATCTGTTTGCTAAGAAATTGTGTGCTGTAGGTAAGTAGTGGTTATTGAACATTTTTCTGGTGTGTATTGTACATCTTGCAGGACAGAGTTATCCTTCTGAATCCACATGCCAGCTGTGATTGCCAATATTTTGGTCTTTCATATGTGCTGCCATCCATGAGGCAGACTCTCTTTCACAGTAAGACTATTATACTCCGTTCAGGTAACGCGGTGAAACAACTTAATGGCTGGAGGATGGTATACTGCACCCTTTGTACTGTCAGATTTCTGTAATGACAGCTTTGTACAAGTGAGAAAAATCTGAATAACATTATTAATAACATCAATGATTGGATGAAAAGCTCTCCCTTCCTCCTGAAAACACATCACTTGAAATCTCTGGGAGTTTGGCAATTTGGACAGCGCATGCTGTTCTAGGTCCTGTTTTCAATCTCTAAAACCAAACAAGACTTTTAAGAATTGCATCAGAGATGGGTGGGATATTGGAATCTCAATCAGAATAGGCAGATTCTACAGGATAATATTTCTTCTTTGTGTCCACTCTTCAACAGAAACTCCCTGGCAAGTCAATGGTCTCAGTGTCCTGGTCTACTTGAGCTTCTCCAGCCAGCACAGACGGCAGATGGAGAACTGAGTGTTTGGCAATACATAGACAAATGGATTTGTCTAGACCTTTTGAAAACACCTAGCTGAAATATCAGAGAACATCTGCAAGAAAAGCGGTGCTGCTTAACATTTCACAGTGTAGTAGGAGAGAAAAACTGAGGGCTGTTTTATTCACCTTATGTGAATAACCTTTTAATTCTTATTCTTTCTTGTTTTAAAACAATGGTAATTTGAACTTTTACCAGTCTACATCAGTAAAATACACCCACTTGTTGAGCCCAGGGCTCCACATAAAAATGAAAGCACTTTTTTGGGGAAGAAAAAGAATCAATCCCCATAAGTAATAGAAGACTGAACAGCAAATAGTGGTATTTTTTGTGGCAAAAAAGTCCATAACAAGAGCTAAGTTAGAACTATAAGTGGGGCAAAAAACCAAGCTGGAGTTAACCCAGGACACAGTTAAAAGAGTTTATAACCCAGAAGAAATGACATGGTCCCAACTAGAGCATATGGAGTGTGGACTATCAACAAACTATATACACACCTTAAGAAAATCAAAATACTATGAGAGGAGGGACCTGACTGGCATTTAGAAACAGATGAAAGAACAGCATTACTTTACATTATCATGCAAAGACCTGCAGAGTGAGCATAACATGGATAAGATCACAACAGCACATTTAGCCAAACAGATTTCTTCGAAGACTCCATGGCTGCTGTTGTAACTGAAAAGAGCAATCCTTCTACAGATGGATAGATCTTGCATTGTTCAAAAGTACTAGCTCAAAGCACAGAAAGCATAGAGACAGTTTTACAGGCATTAGTACAGAGAGAAAATCAGAAAATAGAAAGTTAATTGATAGACTTGAAGGTTTGCAATTGTAACCTTATCCCTATAGGGAAGTGCATGAACTGAATGCATGAAAACAAAATAATAAATGGGCAATGGCAAAATATATAACAGCACCATTGAGAAATGTATCTCTTATACGAGTGAAAGCATATCAAGCTATTGCTTTACCTCAAGAAAAGGCAGCCACTGGAAGGCTGAAGCTTAAAATATGGAAGGAAGAATCTGAGGCCATCTTCTTCTTGTAGTCTCCAAAGATCATGATAAGGGAGCTGAAAGATCGTCACCATAATTTACATTTAAATAATTTCCTGTACCCTAAAACAAATGTTAACAGAAGAGCTAATTGCTTGGAAAATTGTTGGTTAAGTAGAAGAGCTGATAAAGGAGGCATCTTCACAGTTACTTGCAACAGGAGGTAAATTTCTTTCCTTTTGCAACACCTTGGCAAATTTTCATATAAGTGTGAAAAAGAATTATTTTCCACTTCTTGTCACGTGGTAATTCAATCATATTTCTCATGTGAAGGTGTGTCAGCTAGATCCAGGCAAGTGTTCTCAAACCCAGGAAACAGTATAAACTCTTTTCAGTTCTGCCTTTTGGGCTGTATTTCACATACCTCTCTGAAGGACAGGATGCTTTCACGATGCTCTGTAGGTCTCAGCCTACATTGCCGGTTTCTCTGAGATTCAAGAGGGCAACTGACAGACTGATAACCTATTCACAGCAGCCTTCTTTTCCTGAGGAAATAAACACTTGGCTGGATTAATTTTACAGCATCCAGCAGGAATTCAGTCTTGGAAGCCACATGTTAGAGGGTAGGAAAATCTCATGCCACAAGAAGGATACCTCCAGTATCAGAACCTCAGTTAACAGGCACCCAAGAGGAATGTTGTCAGCATCCCGTCCTGGCGAACAATATTTCTTGGATGTTAGGTCCATTAATGTGACAGGTGGACACTACAGTATATTGGCACTGGCCTTTGCTTGCAACTGGAATAATGTACAGGATCTGCCCAGTCAGAAAGGCAATTACAGGTCAGACATACCTATTTGGGGAAAACAACACAGTAGAAAGAGAAGGAAAACATTTTGGAGAAAAAGGGCACAAAAACAAAGGAATAGTTCTAGAATGACTTTCTGGAGAAAAATAAGTAAAATTTAAATCCCATGTAATGAAAAAGCCATACGAGCTTATCTTTGTGGAGAAAAAGTGAAAGAATGTGCTTCATATACTTGTAGAAGTACCCAAGCATCCTTTGAGCACTAGAAGTCTGTCTACCTTGGCTGTCCAAACAAACAACTGAAGAAGCAAAGTCGTGCAACTGAAATGGGATTCTTCAATTTAGTAAAGAATATGAGAACTAGTCCAAGATTTACATAGCAATTGACCTAATCTTTAGGTACTCGAGAACAAAGTTGTTCACAAATATTTCAAGGAATCAAAATGAAGCAATTTCTGTCAGTGTAAAAATCTCATTTTCCTCTGTTTCCTTCTTGTGTGCTACACGTTACTGTTCTTAGTTTTCCTGTGTTCAGGTCCTCATGCAACAATACAGCGGCGAAGGAATGTGTCTCATACACAGCATTCAGGAAGAGAACAGACACTACTAGAGGACAAAAGCAGCAAAAGAAATCACTTAAAAAGTGAAAGTCTAATTGCTATTTTCTGCAACGTAGGGGGGAAACTACAGAGCAGAAGAAGCCAGACTCATCCCAGGTGTGGACAGCAAAAGGACAGAAGTTATAGCAAGGTAAAATCAGTCTTACTGTGAGGAAAACTTTCTCCTCAAGGAGCATGGTTAAGCCCTGGAATAGGTTTCCATCTCTGGAGATTTTAAAAATTCAGATGGACATAGCCCTGAATAACCTTATCTAAACACTGAAACTAGCCTTGCTTTGAGCAGGATGTTGGACAACATGACATCCAAACATCCCTTACAATCTATTTTTTTATTATTTTATTTATTTTCATTTTTTTTCTATGATTCTATGATTGTAAGTAGAATTTAACAGACAAGTTGAGTATTAAGAGCCAAATTTTGGAATTGTAAGTACAACCAAGTGAAAGCAAACCCCAGTTTTACAAATTACTGAGAAGAGTTGCAGACTAACAATATTTCATTTTATGATGCACCCAAGAATCTCATTTCAGGTTCATCTTGTAATGAAAATCTTGTAATAAAAACCAAGTATACCAAAATCTGAATTAAGGAACTACAATTTCAGGAACAAGTTTAGACAAATCTTAACTTTGTAAGTTTTGCAATGTTCAGTAGGCCTTAATGTTGCTATTGCAGTAGAAACAGCATATAAAAATGAGCCACAAATAGTACTCCTTATCTATCAAGAGACTACCTGGGATTCCTCATATTTTTGAAGAATTATTCTTTTACTAACTGTGCTATCTCATAAAGCTCCCTGAATACAATGAAAGATTGATTATGAGGGTCCTCTTATTCATGATGAAATATTCCATTATGATTGGAGGGGTGATTTCTATCACTTGCTCTTAATTTTGCATACGAATCCATAGACAGAATTCTTAAACTTCAGAGGACGAAGATGCTGAGAGATGGTTGCATATGCTTCAATATGGTTATATTGTTGCTACAGGATTTTGAACCGTCTCTCCCTACTCTTATGTGGAACAAATAAACCCCTGTTGACTTTAATTCTATGTTTCTGTACACTGCACTGTTAAAATTGCTCCAGATTCAGCAGGGTGTAATAGAAGACAGGTTGACAATATTCCTACATGCTTTGGCTTGGACATGTACTTTGTTTGCATCTGCTGAGGACAGAAGGCTGAGCAGTGAGACTGTGCAGACTGGGTTTTTCTGCATCTGTTGCAGGACTGGACATTCCAGACAAAGGGAATTTCAGTGTGAATATTTTTCTGTGCAATCCTGTTATACAGAGTCACTGTCTTTTTAGTACTAACCACCAGCAAATATCTGTGAATTAAAACAACCACACAATAGAGACAGCATACTTCTGTCTCCCCACAAACACAGATGCTAGGACCAGCTCTTTATTGCCCACAATTACCTGTAGCAGAATGGTGAATGGGGCCTAACTAGTGCCTACCATACAAATACTTAAATCTTGTGTAAAAAAAAATCTCCATTTATTCGGTGCCCACAAGCATAACCTACCCCTTCTGCTGCAGGGAAAATATAAATACAATTTTCTTTCACTACAGGTACAAAATTCTGCATTTATGTTAGGTGGCAGCCAGGAACATGTTAGTAAAGCACAAACTGATGCTTTTGAAAACACAGGGTAACAAGAAACATCAAGGGCCCTTGAGGAATGCCAATCCCTGCTGGCAGGACGATGATGTTGGCAATGCCACCGGTTCTTCCCATGTATTTCCTTGTTCCCATGAAAGAGTTGGATGCTATAGAGTTGTTCCAATAATTCATGCAATTAACTGTGACATTCCTAACTGAATAAATCACATGTATGTAACAGACTGCGGGATAAAGAGCAGCTCTCACTAGCTGCATAGAATAAGCACCAATCAACCCAAAACAGCAAGTGGGATATTTAGAGGGTTGTCATAGAATCATAGAATTAAAGAATCGTAGAATGGTCCGGGTCAGAAAGACCTTTAAAGGTCATCTAGTCCAACCCCCCTGCGATGAGCAGGGATATCTACCACTAGATCAGGTTGCTCAGAGCCCCAGCCAACCAGACCTTGAAGATTTCCAAGGATGGGGCATCTACCACCTATCTGGGCTGCCCAGTGCAGTGTTTCACCACACTTATTATGAAAAATTTCTTCCTTATACTGTTATAGTTTGGCTGCGGCCGGTAAAAAAGCGCCACACGGTCGCCCCTCCCACTGCTGGGGTGTGGAGGAGAATGGAAAGAAACAGGCAGAAACTGGTGGGTCGGGATAAAGGCAGTTTAACAGAACAGCAAACAAAGGGAACAGTAGCAACAACAATACAGATAAGGAGAATACACAAAACAAAACAGTAGAACCCACAGAGCCACTCTCACCAACCGCCGCCGTGCGCTCCCAAGCCGCGAGTGACTTCCCGCCGCCCAGCCCCCCTCCACCGGAACCCAGCATAATGGCACATGGTATGGAATACCCTGCTCTGTTTGGCCAGGTGGGGTCAGCCCGCCCAGCTGTGTCCCTTCCTGGACTCTGGTGAAAATTAACCCTGTCCTGGCCGAACCCAGGACATATACCCAGTCTAAAACAACCCTCTTTTAGTTTAAAGCCATTACACCTTGTCCTACCGCAACAGGCCTTGCTAAAAGTTTGCCCCCATCTTTCTTATAAGCCCTCTTTAAGTATTGAAAGGCTCCAATAAGGTGTCCCTGCAGCCTTCTCTGCTCCAGGCTGAACAGTCCCAACTCTCTCAGCCTTTCCTCATAGGAGAGGTGTTCCAGCCCTCTGATCATTTTTGTGGCCCTCCTCTAGACCCGCTCCAACAGGTTCATGTCTTTCCTGTGCTGAGGGCCCCAGAGCTGGACGCAGGATTCCAGGTGGAGTCTCAGCAGAGTGGAGCAGAGGGGCAGAATCACCTCCCTCGACCTGCTGGCCATGTTTCTCTTGATGCAGCCCAGGATACGGTTGGCCTTCTGGGCCGCGAGTGCATGTTGCCGGGTCATGTGCATCTTTTCTTCCACCAGTACCCACAAGGCCTTCCCGGCGAGGCATTATTTTGCTTCATTTTAGAGCACTTCATTCGTGATCTCTGTGTCTCTTTTTGCTCAAGGTCTAAGTAAACTGTTTCAGAATATCTTAGCATTTCCTCTCTTTACATAGTAAAAACACATTGAACAAATCAATACATAAGAAGCATTTGTTTGCCAGTAATGTAATTATCAAAAATTACAATCTTTTTTTTTATCAGAAGTGTATCACCTCCTCCTTTATATTCTTCATCTAAGCTTTTAGTTCATCTGGTTTTTGCTTTCTTAAAATAAAAAAAATCTCGTTACTAAGCTTTTTAACAAAATAATTAAAATTGAAACCTCAACATGAATTAAAGCCTCTCAGAGTCAGCCATGCTAATGTGAGTAAGTGAAAGAAAAATATCTCCTTTCACGTCAGAGAATATAGCTCATCTACAACATAAATTATGTGCCATACAGAGATGTCTGGCAAACTTCACAAAGATAAGTCAACATGTATTAGCTAACTAACTTGCTCAGGATATTTTGTGGCCCTCTGCTTCCTTCTGTGTCACATTCATAAGACCATGCCTGTCCCTCTGAAGTAAAGATAAAGATGTGGTTAAAAACTGTTGAGGAATCGTGCTAAGACCCTGGTTTGCTGAAGTTGCAGGACAGTATTTACACTGTCTCCTTCCAAAAGCAGAGAACAGATTTCAGCAATTGCATCTAATGTTCAAAGTTATTGCTCTGATACGCTCCCCTGACTTATTTGCCTTTCATATTGCCGGATAACGGTGATGCAGTACTAGCCATTTTTACACAGTGGCAGAAAGTTTGCGAAATGTTTCTATCTTCCATTCACATGGAAAAGCACACAGGGACAATTCTCTGTGTAAGAAGCATCTAAGGTTGTTCAATAGAGCACAGCAGAAAAAGAGCAACCACTTTTTCATACTTGTGACAACACTTGGACTTTTCAAGGTCATAGGCCTTTTTTCTCCACCTTTTAATAATAAAACCTCAGTAATAGAGATGCTTCAATAACGTAGGGATAACCGAAACACAAGTAAGGACATGAATGAAATAAAAGACTTCTCTCATATGTTCATTCATTTGTCTCCATATAGTGTCCCCAAGAGCATGCTTCAGAATCATCCTACTAGGAAAACAGAACTTTTTGACAAAGGTCATAGCCATAATCGTAGTAGCCACACCAAAGCTAATAAAAGATTATCTAAATTCTGAATCCCTGAGGTAACTCAGAGTTTTGTGTGGCTATCACAGATTAAAAATGCAAGATTGCTGTCATTCTTAATCACTGGTAACTACAAGAGTGCTGAAGCACAAAGTGACAATTAAAATTTCTTTAGGAGTAGCATATAGTCATACCACTCCAAACAGACGAAAGCTGAATAACGGCAGACTGAGAGAGCACTGGGAAGATGCATAAGAAAAAGAGGGTCTGCCGTTAGTAACCAGTTGCTGATATCATCCAAAGCTTTGCTTTTATGGGAGAAAATATTTCATTGCTGTTGTCAATTTTAGCCCAAGATTTGCTGATACACTGGACAACACAAGTAACAAAATTCAGATTTGCACTGAAGTAGAACATCACCTGGGAACAGGTAAGCACACCATGACACTTTATCAGGACAGCCAGCACACAAACTTTCAGCAGATGCATACTACCTGTCACTCTTGACAGATCCAGATCCATGAGAAGATGACCTATATAGCTGCTATATCTGTTGAAGGAAGTGTCAGGTGGAAAGAATGACCCTGACACTGCAAAGACTGAAAATATGAAAAATAAAGTGTTAGTAAAAAAATTGCTCTGAGGTTGGTGGGTGTATTTTGCAATTTTTATCACTTTGCTTAGTGTCAAAAGTCCCCAGAGAGATTAAGGTGACAATGTAATTTCTAGGTAGCAGCCAGGTATCATGTGTAGTGACAACCCGTAAATTTAACAAGTTATGAATTTCTTCCTAAGAAATGCCTCAGTGTCCCTTCAAACCCTAGGAAAATGTTAGTGGTGACTAGGAGCTTGACAGAGGACCCGTTACCTGTCAACACCTAATCCAAAAAAGGCAACTTACTCTCCTGATCCTCCTGCATGAACTAAGAAAACTCACAGAGGTACTTGTAATGAACTTAGGGAAAAAAAATTTATGACAACAATGAGGAAAGAAAGGAAAAATACCGTTTCTTTCTCTTCATATTTATAAAATTTAATCGGCTTCTCCAATCCCTCCTCCTACCTAGAAACCAATCCTTTATAGACCATATGGCAAACAGAACTATGGACCCAAGTCAGCTGAAAACTAACTTTTCTTTTTCTATTTTGCTTTTAACTGACTCAGTTGCCCAAGTAGGTTACTATCTGATGACACTCTTGTTTGTGGATGCACAAGGAGACAGCATAAGGATGTGAATGAGAAATAGGAGTACAAGATCATCTCTTTCAAAAGCAGTATAATTTTCACCCACTGCAGTAGATCACAAGGTCACAGCTTCAGTCCATCTAGACACTACAACAATATACATGTGATATTCTTACGTTTTCTGTCATATACAGATCAAGTTTTGATGTCTTTCCAAAGGTTCTGTCTAGCCTGAATGAAAGATTATTATCCCATTTTGTACTTATAATCAAACTATCTGGTCACAATGATCCCTTTTTGCGTTTATAACAGAACTTTTACACTGCAGTGAATAACATGCTCAGTTAGATTAGACTTCTGCTTGTAAAATATCAACTATAGAATTATAGAGTTTTGGGACATTTTATACAATCTGTTTTGATCTGTTTATTCAGTTGATTCAAATTATTCAGATATACTTTGTAGATTTTCTTAGACTATTTTTCACTCTCATCAAACAGTTCTCATTTCACATTTCCAGCAGAGTTATGCAGGGTCGGAGACAAGATAAATGATATTGTTAGTTCCTCAATTGGATAAGCATAGCTTCATCCAGAGGGAGGTTTTAAGTTTGAGGTTCGTCAGTTTATGACAAGGTAGGAAAACTAATTTTATTAGTGACTCTGAAAAAAATCTCATCCATCAGTTATGTTTCACTGGTAGGCTCAGGCAACCTGAAACTTTTTGGATTCTGACAGATTTATTGCCTGAATACAAAGCTTAAATGAGATTTTCTCTCATTAACCTTGACACAAAGCAATTACATGCACTTGGACAGTTCTGAGGTTAAAAAGAGACAGGGACATCACCTTTGCTTAACTGTTATAAGGCAAGATGCTGACAAAGTATTCTGTGAGCTTGCCCTTCCTGTTACATCAAGTCATATTTCCTTCTCATTCCTTTAACGTCATGTAAGAACAGTGTTTACTGCTTTTCAGTTGTGCAAATGAGTACATGACCATGTTTATGCTGGTCGTTGACCAGTTTCTGATAGGTTTGTGAAAGCTTGTTTCTCTGTTGCACTAAGTAATACAGCAGCATACAAAAATACGGAGCTTTCACATGACCATGAGAACTTGAGAGTCACCTTGTAACATCCACAAGATAATGAGACTGTGACAATAAGTTGTGAGAATTATTTGACCGTGATTTTTTAGTGTTTGCACTGAAAACTGGATGAGCACGTCAAGCTGGTGGAATATAGATGACTGAACAGCCGTTATTTTAGCATCCATTTTAAACCAATAGCAGCATCAACTCTAATTGCAACAAAACCACTGACTAGAAGATCTTTAAAGCATGATCAATCTTTGGATTCTCACACTGCGATGTATTATGTTTGAGAATTGGAATCTCCATAGAAAGCTCCTAAGTGCATACAGAATTCATTTAACTAGACCTGTTGTTTCATTTGTAAGGAGGGGACATATACCAGACACCGTGTTGTCATGCATTAGTTTCCTTCTCCCTAAAGAGAAAAAACAACAATCATCAAAGAAATACTTTCTAGAGGAGCAAGAACATTGGGAAACACATTTCTTCAAATTCCAAACAAAAATGCCTATAATAGGATAATCTTTTCTGAAAAAGCATGCTGTTTCCCAACTTTGCATATGCTAAGGCATTACGTGAACAATGAAATCAGATGAAAGTTGATGGCACCTCAAACCTAGTCACAGTTTTTAAAAGGGTATGGCCAGGCATATCTTCACCTTTTGAACACAGGTGAATGCTGAGACACTTCTTGTATTCGCAGCATGTACTTGGTAAATGCAGCTCTCGGAGATGAACATAGCTGAATTCACTCTCTCATGATGAGAACAAGTCGTGCAAAGCCAGCAGATCTAGTGTTTAATGCAAGACAAGTCACCAACTCCTGTGTGATCTAGAAAGCATGTCTTTTGGGCCTCAGTTAAAATAGAAAGCAGCTCTAAGCCAGCTAAAATACTATTGGTGGGCCAGACAGTGTCTTGTCAGAAAAAATGCAGTTACTTGGGAATGAGCACTTTTCACAAGAATGTGTCCAATTGGATTATATTTTGGGGGAGAAGTATCGAAACAAATAATTTCTGATTATTTGTTTCAAGAAAGTGGATAACACTGAAATATTTTGTTTAGATACAGTGGAAATAGTATAACATTTGTAATATTAATGCTAATATAACAATATACAGATATTGGGTTAATAATATCTACCTTATGAGAAAAGTGTTCACATTTTTGAACGCCATGTTTTAATACTTGATAATTCTTTCAAAATTCTACTTTGATGCATAATTTTAATCCTCTACTGCAAATAAGCATAAATGAGTTTTGGAAGATAAATTTCACAAAGCCATTTTCTATCTAGTTTTTGCATCAGATGACATTCACATATAAGCTGCTTATTTTAAATATTTGCCACTGATACTGTGTTTTGAGATGCTTACATGCAAAATACTGTAAAACAGCAAAGCTGATCAAATATCCATGTATTGTGAGAAGTATCTAACTTAAAGCAACATCTAAAACAGTTGCATCCCACCAGAATCACTCTGCAGGCATTATCTGTGATAACAAAATCCTATTTTTTTCCATAACTGTATTACCCCTGACATCCGGATCACTCTTGAGGTGACAGCTGTCTGAAGAAGTATCTTTATTTTGAACAGCCTCCTATGGTGCTTAGCACCATTAGTTTGGAAAAAAAATCCTCCCTTTGGCAATCAGTATGTTTTGTTTTATTGAATTTGTTATCTAATCACAGGCACATTCTGTGCAGTTTAGTAAGGAGAAAAGGTTTTACTACCTGCCAAAGAATGAAATGATTCTTGTGACTTTCTACTCTCACTTCAGCTTTATTACTGTCCTCAGGCATAAAGATGGGAAAAAGTGGGGAATAAAACAGGCAGGGTTCTAAAAGAACCCTACTGGAAATAATGAAAGCAAATGACTAAGTGATAGTCCTTGAATATCAATTTCCTTTTCATTCAATAAGACATTTATCTATATTAGTTAATAACAAATTATTAAAAATCCATCTGCCGAGATGGAAATAAAAGACTATGTACCAATGCCATGGTAATTAGTTTTCAATTGCCATGTGTTAGTAATCAATTAGTACTTAATATAAAATAATTGTTCTAGAGAAGTCTAGGCTTTTATTGGGTTGTAAATAGAAAATATCTAAATATGAATTACGTGAATTAATCTTTCTCCCAGCATTCTACTGATTCTGGATAACTCTGATTTTTACTAATTCCTTTAGGAATCTACGCAGCAATAGGATTTCGTTTCTTATTGTCTGAAATCCATTCCTTAATTTCATTGTTTTATGTTCAATGAACTGTAGATAGTGACTTCATTTAGTGGTACTGCTTTGAAGGTGCTTTACGGTTCTTGTGTCCCTTGAGATCTCTTTTTTAAAGAATACATTTATCTTGTTTTTTCAGTCTTCCCATGTTTTACTTGCTTATCTCCTTCTCTTTTCTTGAGTTTGTTTCCCCTGTGTCCTTTTTAATGTCAGTCCTACACTATGTACTCCAGGTACTCTACTATTCCAGATGTGTACAAACTAGAGCTTCATAGTTCTTCTATTTGCACTTAAGCGACTAATATTTTGTATTAAGCTGCACTTCCCTTTCGATAAAACAGATATAGAATCATAGAATCATTAAGGTTGGAAAAGACCTCTAAGATCATCAAGTCCAAACATAAACCCAATACCTCTATGTCTGCAAAACCATGTTCTGAAGTGCCATATCCACACATTTTTTTACACCTCCAGGGATGGGGACTTAACCACCTCCCTGGGCAGCCTATTCCAATATCTGACCACTCTTTCAGTAAAGAAACTTTTCCTAATATCCAATCTAAATGTCCCCTGATGCAGCTTGAGGCCATTTGCTCTCGTCCTATCGCCAGTTACCTGGGAGAAGAGACCAACACCTGCCTCACTACAACCTCCTTTCAGGGAGCTGTAGAGAGCAAGAAAGTCCCCCCTCAGCCTCCTTTTCTCCAGACTAAACAAACCCAGTTCCCTCAGCCATTTGTCATAAGACTTTCTCTCTAGACCCTTCACCAGCTTCATTGCTCTTTTCTGGACACGCTCCACCACCTCAAAGTCCTTCTTGTAGTGAGGGGTCCAAAACTGAACACAGTACTTGAGGTGCAGCCTCACCACTGCCGAGAACAGGGACACAATCACCTCCCTACTCCTGCTGGCCACACTATTCCTGATACAAGCCAGGATAACGCTGGCCTTCTTGGTCACCTGGACACACTGTTGACTCGTGTTCAGCCAGCTGTTGACCAGCACCCCAAGGTCATTTTCCACCAGGCAGCTTTGCAGCCACTCTTGCCCAAGCCTGTAGCGTTGCATGGGATTGTTGTGACTCAAGTGCAGGACCCGGCACTTGGCCTTGTGCCCTGGGTTCAGCCAGGACACGGTTAATTTTCACCAGAAGCCAGGAGGGAACACAGTCGGGCTGGCTAACTCAAACTAGCCAAACAGAACAGGGTATTCGATACCATGTGCTACTGGGTTCCAGGTGGGGGAGCTGGCCGGGGGGGAAAGGAAGTCGTGGCTTGGAAGCGCCTGGGGCACTGGGCAGTGAAAGTTGCTCTGTGTTTTTTCACTTTTTGTTTTGTGTTTTCTCCTCATCTGTATCGTTGTTGTTACTGTTCCCCTTGTTTGCTGTTCTGTTAAATGGCCCTTATCCCGACCCACGAGTTTTTGCCTTTATCTTTCCATTCTCCTCCCCACCCCAGTGAGGGGAGGGGCAGTAGGGCGACCGTGCGGCCCTTTGTTGCCAGCCACAGCCAAACTGCAACACTTTGTTGACCCTCATCCAACTCACCTCGGCCCATTGATCCAGCCTGTCCAGATCCCTCTGTAGCACCTGCCTACCCTCGAGCAGATCGACACTTTGGTCCAATTAGGTGTTATCTGCAAACTTACTGAGGGAGCACGCAATCCCCTCATCAAGATCATTGATAAAGATATTAACGAAGACTGTCCCCAAAACTGAGCCCTGGGGGACACCACTCATGACCGGCCACCAGTTGGATATAACTCCATTCACCACCACTCTCTGGGCCTTGCCTTTCAGCCAGTTCTTTATCTAGTGAAGACTATACCCATCCAAACCACAAGCAACTATGAGAGGGAATGGTCTGTGCACGAAGAACCTGAATTTCAGATTTGCTGTATTGCCACAACACCAGCAGTACAGACTAGACACTCAAAATAGGCAGACAAATGACCTTTTATCAAATGTTTCGTGTTCCTCTGTATATCTTACAGAAATGGAAAATCCTTTCTTTCCTTAGGAGGTTTAGTGGATAATCAGTTCCTATCAAAAAGTGTATGTGAAGTTAGGCAGCCTTCTGGTGTTTTACTAGTTGACTGTGATTCTTACACCTTTTAACTTTCACATGCTAAGACAAAACGAATGATCAAAAAGATGACCTGTACTGTTACTCTCAAAGAAATTATTGTGTAATTAATTCAAAAGATATTATTTTGAGTACTCTCCTCTAAATTTTATCCAAATAAAATTGAACAGAATTAACTCCCACAGATATCAAATGTTTGGAGGAAGGAATCCTGTAGTCATTAAAAATACTCTTGACAACTCTTCTTTTCTAGATGGAAAAAACAAAAAAACAACAACTTTGGTTGCAGCTGTGCTTGAAAACAAGGTTGCCAGAGATCCACCAGACTCTATGACATGTACTTCTGACTTGTTTCACTGGAGCACCCAGTTCAGAAAAATGTTCAAAATATCTGGAGCTAAGCAGTGTATTTCAGCTCTTCCAGCCTCCTGCTCCACACTATCAGCAAAGCTAATGCAGTAAGGTGTTATCTGCAAAGATACTACTGTTTGAACTCCACCACTGGCATCGGTATGACTAAACATGAGGGCAGATATTAACTTTTGAAGTATCCTATCTTCAAAAACCTTCTGCAGAGCAGGTTTCAAGCTTTCTGCTTTATAGACAAATATAACTTCTTTACATCAACTCTTCAGCCATTACGTCACAAACTGAGCTGAAGAAGTCACCATCAGTGTGGGAATTTTAACTAACCTGATCTACTACAGTCAAGTCCAATATTTCAATCTTCTTTCACTGGGACAATGGGAAAACATAAAACATTATGCAACTGGTTCCACGAAAAAATACTTATAAAGTCAATAGATTCATTCTTATTCTGGGTGACTGGAAGCAGCTAGTTTATCAAGGTGTAGTGTTAAAATAGTAGACACAAAGGAAAAATAAGTAAGCACTAAGGAAAGACAGAAGCATAACAGGACAAATATGCTAGAACTTATCAAAGAGGGTTCCAGCAAACCTTCTTAATTTCTGTCATAGTTTGTTTTTTAGGCTGGTTGGTAGGTTTCACGCTGCTCAGCATCATTTAAAGACCATGTTTGGATGTGGATACAGGTTTAATTTATACACTTATTTCCTCTGGTTACCCGGGCACACACGATGCTTCACATAACATGATTACTGAATTTGCATGGATCTGATGGCTTCAGTATACAATACTGCATAATATTAACCTATTTTCGAACAAAATCTGGCTGCAATTGTCTCTGCTGAACTAGCTGAATACATTACAAGAGTAAAGGATTTAACAGCTCCGCTTTAGCATGGTACTGACCTGCAATGTTTTATATATGCCATAAGACGGGAAAAATGCCCTCTCTAAGAGATTCTGCTAGAAGGTGAAGCAATCCTTGCCTCAAAAAATGTTCGTAGAACAGTCCTTCCCGTTACAAAGTGAGCTCAAACGAAAGCCTGACCATAGAATCACAGAATCACAGAATGGTAGGGGTTGGAAGGGACCTCTGTGGGTCATCTAGTCCAACCCTCCTGCCGAAGCAGGGTCACCTACAGTAGGCTGTAGAGGACTTGTCCAGGTGGGTCTTGAATATCTCCAGAGAAGGAGACTCCACAACCTCCCTGGACAGCCTGTTCCAGTGCTCCGTCACCCTCAGAGGGAAGGAGTTCTTCCTCATGTTCAGACGGAACTTCCTGTGCTTCAGTTTGTGCCCATTGCCCCTTGTCCTGTCACTGGGCACTACTGAAAAGAGCTTGGCCCCATTCTCCTGACACCCACCCTTCACATATTTGGAAGTATATATTAGGTCTGCTCGCAGCCTTCTCTTCTTCAGGCTGAACAAGCCCAGCTCCCTCAGCCACTCCTCATAGGAGAGATGTTCCAGTCCCCTCATCATCCTCATAGCCCTCTGCTGGACTCTCTCCAGTAGCTCTTCATCTTTCTTGAACTAGGACCATCTTCCTCTCCATCTATGCAAACTTTAGGATGACCATTAAGATTTAAGCTTTTGCAGATATTCTTTCAGTGGGGACAACTAATATATTTTTTCATCCAGAAAATGGCAAGGATCTTAATGTCTTTGAGAACAATCTTCATGAGTCTTACACACTTTATTATGGTCATAAGGATTCAAAGGTTATTAAACAGGACATGAAAAACTAGGCAGGAAGATAACTTTGCCCAGATTTCATTTCCTCATCAGTCCGGGGTACAGGAGAACAGGCTAGAGGAGTGTCCATGTTCTGCTGCACTCAGGTGAACACAGCAGGCTATGTAGTACAGCAGCCAGAGACAAACCAGCTCACCTCTGAAAATCCCATAACCACATAAACATGGCGTGGGACCTGAGCTAGTATACCCCTTCTAAGCGGAGCTGGTCATCATGACACAGCATCCTAACAACGTGACAGCTTCTGGGTTGGGCTTTTATTTGTTGACCCAGCCTTGCAAAGCAGTGGCACAAATCCATATGCTCACCTGCTGGCCCAGCCTGGTGGAACAATGCTGTCTTGGTGGCACTGTGACTACCTAGTATCTCTGTGTCAAAAAAAACTGAAAGAGACAGGATTTTATAGGCAGAAAGATCTTTGTTCAGGAGAACCATCTGTCACTAAGGCAAGAAGAATTTCTTTTTGTCTGACAGATTTTGTCAACAGTTTCTCAATGCCAGGCAGTGGTAGGCATGCATTGAGCTGTTGTTGAATGGGATAGTTCAGCGAAGCCACCAGTCCTGAGTGTTTAAACAAGCAACAAGACATTTCAGTGGATTAAAGGCATTGAATGATACCCCAAATAAAACATTGTAATAACACTATGCTTTGCTTTCTTATAAAAAGCAGAGTATGCTTTCATTCCAATTAGAGATAAAAAAAGACGTGAGAAGGAGATGGTTTAGAATAATAGAATCATAGAATGGTTTGGGTTGGCAGGAATCTTTAAAGGTCATCTAGTCCAACCTCCATGCAATGAGCAGGGACATCTTCAACTAGAACAGGTTGCTCAGAGCCCCAACCAACCCGACCTTGAACACTTCAAGGAATGGGGCATCTACCACCTCTCTGGGCAATCTGTTCCAGTGTTTCACCACCCTTATTGTAAAAAATTTCTTCCTTATGTCCAGTCTAAATCTACCCTCCTTTAGATTAAAACCATCACTTCTTCTCCTATTGCTACAGGCCATACTAAAAAGATTGTCCCCTTCTTTCCTGTAGGCCCACTTTAAGTATTGAAAGGCTGCAATAAGATCATCCAGCAGCCTTCTCTTCTACAGGTTGAACAACCCCAACTCTCTCAGCCTTTCCTCATAGGAGAGGTGCTCCAGCCCTCGGAACATTTTTGTAGCCCTCCTCTGGATCCGCTCCAACAGGTCCGTGTCTTTCCTCTGCTGAGGGCTCCAGAGCTGGACACAGGACTCCTGGTGGGGTATCATCAGAGCAGAGTAGAGCGGCAGAATCCCCTCCTCCAACCTGCTGGCCATGCTTCTTTAGATGCAGCCCAGGATACAGTTGGCCACCTGGTCTGCGAGTGCACATTGGTGACCGACATCAAGCTTTTCACTCACCAGTACCCCCAAGTCCTTCTTGGCAGGGCTGCTCTCAACTCCTCCATCTCCCAGCCTGTTGCCCCAACCCAGGCGCAGGACCTTGCACTTGGTCTTGTTGAACCTCATGAAGCTCACATGGGCCCACTTCTCGAGCTTGTCCAGGTCCCTCTGGATGGCATCCCGTCCTTCTGGTGTGTCAACTGCACCACTCAGCTTGGAGTCATCTGCAAACTTGCTGAGGGTGCACTTGATCCTGCTGTCTAGGTCACTGAAGAAGATATTAAACAGTACTGGTCCCAGTACAGACCCCTGAGGGACACCATTTGTCACTGATCTCTGTCTGGACATTGAGATGCTGACCCTGTCGATGCTACCATCCAACCAATTCCCCATCCACTGAAGAGTCCACCTATAAATTCAAGATCTTTCCAATTTAGAGAGAAGGATGTTGTGGGGGACCGTGTCAAAGGCCTAACAGAAGTTCAGATAGATGACAGCTATGATCTGTAGCTCTTCCCTTGTCCACTGATATAGTCACTCCATCATGGAAGGCCCCTAGGTTGGTCAGGCAGGACTTGCCCTTAGTGAAGCCATGCTGGCTGTCTCAAATGTCTCTCCGTCATCTCCCTGTCCTCCAGGTACCTTAGCATAGCCTCTAGGAGGATCTGCTCCATGACCTTCCCAGGTACAGAGGCGAGGCTGACAGGTCAGTAGTTCCCAGGGTCCTCCTTCCTACGCTTTTCAAAAACTGGTTCAACATTTCCCTTTTTCCAGTTACCAGGGACTTTACCTGGCTGTTGTGACTTTTCAAATATCATGGAGAGTAGCTTGGTAACTGCATCAGCCAGTTCCCTCAGGAATCTGGGATGCATCTCATCAGGTCTCATAGACTTATGTATATTCAGGTTTCTCAAGTGACTATGAACCTGATCTTCTCTTACAGCGGGAGAGACTTCGCTCCCCCAGTCCAGATCTTGTAGTCCATCCACTCAAGAGGTGTGGGAAGAGAGGTTGCCAGTGAAGACTGAAGCAAAAATATTGTTGAGTACCTCAGCCTTCTCGTTGTCTGTTGTTACCAGTGTGCCAGTCTTGCTTATCAGGGTGGGTACACTTTCTTTGACCTTCCTCTTCTGGCTGACATACCTGTAGAAGCCCTGAGAAAACCACTTATTTAACGGTTTTCAGACATGTTCTTAGCATCTGTACCATTTCTACTTGCAACTGAGGCCAGCCCTAACATGTACATATCTTCTGTATTAGCATCTGCTCTGTCTGGATGCTTCAGCTTTATCTCTTGTAATGGACTTCAGATTTTGCCTGATCATTCCTTCTCACCCTGCCATTTTTGCCCCTCTCTGTTTCTTTCAGTGAGACTCCTCCTTTTGGGTAAGCTCATTTAGACAGTTTCTGTTTCATTATTTTTCTACCAAAGGAGGAAAAACAAGACTGGATGTGACCTTAGTCTATTTCAATATCCTAACAGTCAGAACCTTCCAAAAGAGGTTTGAGATGTTTCTATTTCAAGTAGGTGTACAGGACTGCCTGACATGGACAGTCTTTTCCAAACACTCTATACATTAAAAAAAAAAAAATAGTGCAAATCCTAAATGAGAAAATTTTCATATTGCATAGCGCTTCCTGCTAAGGCTTACAACCTTTTGTTATGCACCTGAGACTGACTTCATGTTTAGTTTCAGCAGCTTCATAATTCTATGTCACATAAAGAAAAAATTTCTTGTTACCAAGGTGAATCCACCAAATGTAATTGTTTTTCCTGGTTTTTGGCTGAACAGAAAGTAACCCTCCCTAGCAGAATATGCCACAGCCCCACAGAAACCACTCGTCTCTTATATCTGTAGTTATTTAAAATAGCGGTAGTCATGTATTCAAAGGTATTCAAAGATTTAAGTTACAAGTCAAATATCAGTCCTCAGCTGAAATGTGTACAACAGCTTCAAAATTGCTTTCAAATGTAAAATGTATCTAATGCTTTTATGTTGTTGTTACTAATTGCCCTAGAGGAAAATGATTAAAAAAAGTAAACTAGAACTAACACAGTTAATTTACTCATGCACAAAAAGATGCTAAATACACAAAATATTTTGAGGGATCAGGTCCCTTGGTTTACAGGTTGTCTTGAGTGTTTATGTCTGTGTATGCCTAGGAATGTCTCTATTAAACAGTTATATTTGTGACCTGTAGGATAGTTAATGCTATAGAGAAAGGAAAAAAATGCAACATTGACTGGCTTTTCCCCTCTCAGCTTCTTTAATTGGCCTTAGCAATTGCATCCAGCATCACTGCAGAGAGCATCTCCTCATTACTGAGCAGAGCAACTCCAACAGCTCTTTCACTGCCATTATTGCTTTGCTCCTTTGATGAACTTTGAGTCAAAAGTAGACATTTCCATGCACAGAGCACAAAGCTGCTAACTTTTCTTTCATAGCCCAAATCCCCAGCTGTCCATAAGGAGGGAACAGAGGGTGACGGAGCACTGGAACAGGCTGCCCAGGGAGGTTGTGGAGTCTCCTTCTCTGGAGATATTCAAGACCCGCCTGGACAAGATCCTGTGCAGCCTACTGTAGGGGACCCTGCTT
>Ga0065711_1029946_pt1 | contig 34263 bp, 15 predicted proteins | sample Hoacrofraction12_FD_59098 | JGI IMG/M metagenome (GOLD analysis project Ga0065711, IMG submission 59098) | Hoatzin crop microbial communities from Cojedes, Venezuela - Epithelial fraction 12 v2 (version 2) | ecosystem: Host-associated > Birds > Digestive system > Esophagus > Crop | place...
CCCCCCCCCCCCTTGTCACTTTAAACTCCAAATCCTTCAGAACAGGGAGTTTTATACCTACCCAGTGAATCAATAGACACCTGTACAAAAATACAGACACCTGTAGAAATCTAAATTTATATGTCTTCATGTCAAAATGGATCCCTCTAATAGTTTTAGCTGCAAACTAACTCTGAGATGCCCTGAACTCTTCTAGGTAGAAAACAGACACTTAGTATTCCAAACACCAGAGTAAATAACGCAGGTGAACTACTAAAGTAATAACTGCCAATTTAAGCAACTGATTCTACAGTCATATAGGCCAGTTTGTTTCCTGTAGGCTTGCGACAGTGTGTACTGCTGAGGAAACAAAAGACCTGTCTACTGTACATCATTAAATCCAGAGAAGCCCTTTCTTGGACTGAATTAGCTTCAATCATAGATTACGCCACTCGGCTCTTCATTTTGCAGAAGCATCTCCTCCTTTCTCTGGGCACAGTTTCCAGGCGGGCTGGAAATAAACACACTCTGAAATAACCCTCACAAAGGGGCAGGAGCTGCTAATTGGCTGCTCAATCAGTTCTACTTCAGCTATTCATTTGCAGTCACTGGTTCTCCAAAGCTGTCTTAACAGGAGGGAGACAGCACAGAGTCTTTGTGCTGCAGATCCTAATCAGAAGTGTAAATCTTCCATTGATTTAGTACCTACGAAACAGGTAAATGGTCATCCAGCAAAAAACCTTCCTGGGTTTCTAATTTTGTATTGTCTTATATGTACAGTCATTTTCACCTGTAACATGTTTGGCAACTTTTTTTCCTCTGTCATCTGAACAAATGGTGAGTAATTTCACAACTAGAAAGAACTTTTGGAGACAATCCCAGGACTAAAATGCTGTCATAATGAGCCAAAACTGTTCCTACGGATGGACCAGCTGCACATGCCTCAAAGTCAAGTGGCAGGAGGCATTGCCATCTATCCATCTTCCAGGCTGACCGACAGGGGAAGCTAAAAGAGTGTTTCAGCCTGGAAATCACTGAAATCACAACCAGCCCCGCACAGGTCTGAGAACTGGCAGGAATACGAACAACTGGGGAAGGATTAGCACCAGCTATAGTAAGCACATGTGGCCTCTTCTGTGTCTCATAGGCACACTCGATGCTATTGCACCTGTCAGTTATAAAGCATTATATGCTTTATACAAATGCTTCATCTTTATCAACATGCTTCCAGAAAGCGTTCCCTATGGCAGCACTATTATATCACAGGTAAGCACCACTTCAAGAAGGGATAGCAACACCTCTAAACAGCAGTGGCTCTTCAATATTATTGAGTGGTATTTGATATTTAATTTCTTATTTCTTAAATGTATCACCGGAAACATTTCGTTTCTCTGGATAGAGTCTGGACAGGTCCCGAGACAATACTTCATGCGCTTCGCAGATGATGTTTAAGGAATTAAACAATGCTGGAAATTCCTCAATAACACATAAGAACTTGCCTGACCAAAAGGGAAAAAACAGTCTTTGTCTGGGAGATGCTGTATCCTTCAATACCTAACGAAAACACTCCCACCAGGTGCTCAGCAGCTACTTTGATAAGGCCTGAAATCAGTATCTGAAACTTAATTTTATAGAAAATTAAGACACATGGTTACAAATTAGAGGCTGTGTTACCATGGGAATGTTGATGAAAGAGCTAAACCCCAACTGATTTGTCTTTTCTTAGCAAGGCAATTTAATTTTCTACTGATAAGCCAGAGGTGGTGCTGATTTAAAATTCTTTACCTTGAAACCTCCATATCAGTCTTTGGTTTCAGAACTTTTTCATGCAATTAACACGGCCTTTAGGTTCAATGCACTCAGGGAAGTAGATAAAGACACAAATGTGGGGGGTGCTTTCAAGAAATGATGCATCTGTGAAGTAAAAATAAAGAGAGTGAGCAGTACTGTATTATGAAATAAAACCTCATTTATTATCTGACAGTTGTGTAGCTGTCAACTCTCTTTCACACAGTCTATTCATAGGAATTCCGGTGTAGTCTCTAGCTTGATGAAATTACAGTCCAAATAAAATGCTGTTTCCTCTGAATTTTATACTGTCTTCCTTTCTACAATTTATTACAGATCTCAGAACTGCAGTCATGTCTATAAATCTATGGACTGATGTCATATATAGCTATGGCTGATGTTATAATACTGGGCTAAAAACAATGCAAAATATGCCACACTCTGAAAATTTAAATTTTATATTTAACTTTCCATTTGTGAAACTGTGGAAAAATTTTATTCTGTTAAAAAGTAACTTGGTAGAAAATCTGAATCTATAGATAAACTACAGTAAATTATAGTGTTATAATCTAAATGTAAATGAAAAAGATCAGTACAATACCTTTTGCATTAAATAGCCATCATATTATTTTATTTTTTTTACAGTGTTGTTCATGCACTTCACAAGTATATCTACTACCCAGACTACTGACTGTCTGCACTTGAGGGAGCAATGTATAAACGCTGCAAACGGATGTGACAGTGTCTGGAGTGTTGTTGAAGATGTCTGCAATATTTCAGGTAATTCTTTATGGTGTACACAGCTTTATTTTGAACTGCTGAATGGTTGCATATTCATAGTTTATCATAATATTGCTGTGGTAACTGAATGAAGTCAGTGAAATTTCAAAAAGAAAACAATGGCAAAAGACGGTCAGCTTCTGAAATCCCTGGCAATGGCCAATACTATTTTCAGTAACAATCACACTGGCTCTTCAGTAAGGTGACAAATGAAATTTCTGGACTATGAACAAAGTTGGACTCTGAACCAACTCAGGAAGTCTGAATTCAGCAGACATTATGCTCTTGTGGGATGCTGTTAAACAAAGCCAGCATGCAGATGGAAAAAAGTTCCAACCTTGCTTTCCATAATTTGGTGGAGTTGATCTGCCCCCTCCCTGGAATCGTTCAAGGCCAGGCTGGATGGGGCTCTGAGCAGCCTGCTCCAGTGGAAGGTGTCCCTGCCCATGGCAGGGGGGTTGGAACTAGATGATCTTAAAGGTCCCTTTCAACACAAACCATTCTATGATTCTGTGCTCTCACACTATACCCAAAACAATGTAGTAGTTACTTAGAGTAATTTTCCAATATTGTATCAGAACAAGAAATAAATCAAATAAAACATGCTTCAAAGAAAGTAGTGTTGTAGGGAGGCACATTGTATCTATTCAGTGAATAATACCTACATGTCAGAGTGATTCACTTGCAGGGAGTGATGGTACAATAAACTGCAGGTTATGATGTGACTAAGCCTCCTTGAATTGTTAAACAGATTCTCACATAAATGAAAGCAGAAAAGCAGCCTCTGTCTCGGTTTATTGTACTTCCAATGCTTGGTGCATCATTTCCAAGTAAAGTACATTTTAAGTGGAGGAAGACCAGGTGTTATAAGTTCGACCTGAAACTCATCCTAATCTCTGTTGTTGTTCAGATGAAGATGTTCCTTTCTCCAGGTGCCTATTATCTTCTTCAACCAATCTTGGGTATCAGTCACCATCTCTCTCTTTCTTTAAATCCCTCCAAGACCTTGCTGTTAAATGTTGAGTATTCACTTGCTAGGTGCTGTGAATACAGAAGGGAGAAGAAGAGTGGCAGTACAGTGTGGTAATGTCATTAGACCAAGATAGTAATGACGCCTTTGTTGACTGATAAATGTCAAGGGCCTTGATCGGCCAAGGCTACGTCAGTACTAGCAAATAAAATGGGCCAGGGAGTATTTGCTGGCCCTGAGTTCATCTGTCATGGGGCAACATGTATCCATACAACTAAACCATCTTACCCCCACGCCGGCTGCAGAAAACCGCCTGTTGGGAGTGACTGCAGCCCCACGTTATCTTCACAGTCTAGCTGGCTCAGTCCAGACTGGGCACCATGCAGAAGTGCAGCATTATAGACACAGTCACTTGCCATTAGCCTAGCCCATGCCTTGATCCCGTTCATAAAGGCAGCCAAGGGTATTTGGATACATAACTTTCAGTTCCGGCAACTTAATAACATAAGGCAGCTTCTCTGTCACTGTAAATCAGAGGTATCTATATCTCCATGGAAACCTCCCTTCTTCTTATATTGACATTATTTGAACAAAACCAGCCATGTCCTGATGCCATAATCTGTTCTGAGCCTCAGTTGCAGCAGAGCTGATAAAGTGAATGTCCCTCTTCCTGTCTTGACGTCAGGACCCAGTCTCACATTTGGTCTGTGTGGGAAGCCAGGCAGCAGAAGATGCTGCCTGACTTCATCCTCAATAGCCCATTGCTAGAACATTCACCTGCAGTGTGAGCTACCTGAACGCCTCTGTCTGGCTGATTTGTTGCAGAGATTTGAACACAAGTGTCCCAAGTCATAAGGCTGTATTTAAAATAATTAGAGCAGAAGATGCTCTGAGAGGTCCTTCTTCGTGTGTCCTGTTCCAGATACATATCTGCTTTGCATAGAATGGATGAATTCTTTTCAGAACAGATAAAGCAAATGAAAAATACATGATAACCTAATGGTTACAACAGTCCCCAAAGGAACTGGATTTTAGCTCATTTTCTCTTGAGTTTTTAAAGATTTTATGTGAAACGGAACAGTTTCAAAAGACATAGCTGCTGTTTGAATAAAGTATTGTAATATGCAGTACATTCAGGCTCAAGACCTAAAGATGAGGTCTCTAGAATCAAACCCCTTCCCCAAACCAGAGGAAAGTGAATTTGCTTCTCTCACACCATTCACAAAGGCTTGAACACCAAGGCTACTTGACTTCAAGTATCACAATTTGTACTGTAGCCTGTTCTTCGTCATACCCTGCAACCGGATGAAGTGGGCCAGCATGATGACTTCTGTGGTCTCTCCTTTGGTTTTGCTGCATTGTCTCATGATATGTGGTTTCCCTCACTTATTGTCCTGTGTGCTTTCTTCAATGATAATAACGGTATTTGTAACTGGGTCAGAGAAACCTTCTGCAAATAAACTCCTCCTGTGATTGCTTGTTTGGTTTTGCATGTATATATTTCCTTAGGATAATAGCCTTTGACAAGGACTCTCCAGCATTGCAGGGCACTCAAATATGGCATTGGGTCTAGGACAAATGATTCCAAATGTGGTTATTAGGTGCCATGACCCCAGAGGGTGTAAACCCGCAGTCAGACAGCTGATGGTACCTCTCAGTGAGTCACAGCAACAGTGGCAGAAAATCTACCAGCAGCATTATGAATAAGAGTAGCATTATACTGTCTGTCAAGGGTACTCTACATATGCAAGACTGAAAACTTTATGGATGAGCTGTATAAATGGAAAAGGCCCTTCAGTGCTGAACGTGGACATGTTAGTTGAAGGCAACAGGCAAGGGGGCAAATACTCCCTTTGCTAGTTTCTTTATGAAAAACCTAACTAAAAATGATAATTATACTCCTACTCTGTGTATGAGTTCAATAATTCAGTCCCTCAGGCTGTAACCTCGAAGTTAAATGTATGCATTATCAGGACCTCCATCTTTTGCTCTTCAGAGCAGGTCTGGGGGCACTCCCCAGGTAACTGCCTGAGTCACTCCTTTCTCTGTCAAACTGCCCATCACTACTCCTCTGCTGCTACAGCAGCATTTTCAGAGTCTCAGTTTACAGCCCTCTAAGTCCAAACTTTCTTCCACTTCCTCTTCTGTTCCAAGATACAGTGAACAAAAAAAGGGTTAAAATGTTTGTGAGTCAGCTTCCAGGTCAGGATGGAAAAGACTGAAATATTTAATTTTGATGGAATCAAAAGTTTTCACTTTGAAAACATCAGAAATGTTTCAGCACTGCAGAATGAAGATTTTGAGGTTTCAGATTTCGTGGGTTTTTTTCTTCCTTTATGTCACTGAAAAAAATAGAAAATTCTGAGCTCCGATTTAAGCACAAGTATACCTTTTCTTAATTTTTCAGACCTGGAAACATCTGGGTTCAAAAGAAAAAAAAAAATCTCAGATCACTTAAATATTAAGGAATCACATTTTTAATTAGGTTTGGAAGAGTTTATTTTTCTTAGAATAACAGAATCATTGAGGTTGGAAGGGACCTCTGGAGATCTAGTTCAAAGCCCCTTCTCAGACAAGGTCAACTGCAGGCTGTCTTCCAGGACTGTGTCCAGTTGGATTTTGAATATCTCCAGTGATGGAGGCACCAAAACCCCTCCGGGCAACCTCTTCCACTGTTAGACCACCCTCACATTAAAAAAAAAAATTAAAAAAATCTGACCTTTAAATGGAATTTCCTCTACTTCAGTTTGTACCTCTTGTCCTGTCACTGGACACCACTGAGGAGTCTGTTCCTGCCTTATTCATCCGCCTCGTATCAGGTATTTATATGCACAGATATGTCTGTAGGTACGCTCCTGAGCCTTCTCTGCTCCAGGCTGAGCAATCCCAGCTCTCTCAACCCGTCCTTGTAGGACAGATGCTCCAGTCCATTAATGACATCAGCAGCACTTTGCAGGAGCCACTCCAGTATGCCCATGTCCCTCTTGTCCTCAGGAGCCTAGCACTGGACACAGCACTCCAGATGTTGTCTCACCAGTGCTAGAGAGGAAAACCCAATACTTTCCTCTGCAGTCTTCAAATGCATTTCCCACTGAGATGACTGCAGAGCTGACTGTGCAAGAACAGAGATTATCACCCTGGAAGTGTCAGCTTCTACCCTGTCATGCTTCTATCTGTGGTTCCATGTACTTAAATTATGTATGCATGAATAAACTGAATTATGAACAATGGCTGCCAAGTATTAGGTCAGACAACACTTTTTGTAAATGCCTTGGAAGCATATGTATCAGCTAAAATATATTACCTAGAATTGATCAATGATAAAGCAACAATAACTGAAAATCAGCAATCAAATATTTTCTGCTGTTCATAACAGCTGAATCAACACAGTGTACAAACAGACAAATACTGATAATAGGTTATTTCTACCCAGCTTTCAAGAGGCCAGGCAAGTGAACCCCATAAATCTGATGTGCTTCCTGAGTCTGTCTATGCCCTTTGTATGTTCATAACCCCACAACCTACCTCTCACCCCCGGCTGTCAGCTGCTCTGATTCAACGCAATCTGCTCATGGTGCACAGGGCCACTGTGAACAGAGCCCCTGTACCTGACCCCTGATCACAACTTGTTAGTGCCATGAAGATAAATGAGCTAGGTGAGGCCGGGTTGCTGCATAAAATAAACTGGGATTTGTGTTTCTTATTCTCCTCTCCTCAGGACCTTGAAGAACATAGTAAAAAATTTTGTAAATTAGCTGATTTTTACACAAGCTCCGCCTGATCTTTGTTGTTCTCTTTCTACCTCTGGAATTTGTCCTTTTGAAGTTCTCTCCCAAAATACTTTCATTACCTCTTACCCACTTGATAAAATATAGAGTAGAATATCCACCCACCCGTCTCCATGGGCCTCCATAGTTCCCATGTCACTCCATACTTTCCACCCTATCTTTACGTGAAGTAAAGGGGAGTGTCCTATGTCTATGACCTTCTGTAGCTATTTAGATCTCCTGAGCTCCTTGGCTATTGGGAAAAGAAAAAGAAAGAAATGTGAGGGCTAAGTGTCAGGGTCATGCTCTACTTCTGAAAATGCAGAAGGCAAGTTGGAGTGGGACTGAAGAGATACAGGCACGCCTGGGTACCATGACCTCCTCCTTTGCTGATACAAGAGGTGAAGTGGGAGCAGAGGCTGGGGGCTGTAGCTCTTGCTGGACTGCAACATGCCTCTGTAGCAGTGCACATTTTAACACATCCCCAAATCCTCTTCAGTCAGCAGCAGCAACTGGAGAAAGGGCAACGCAGACACTGTTTGAAAAAGGATTTTGGGGTGGCAGGATGGGGATGTGCGCTCTGGAACAGCTAACACTCATTCCTTCAGGCACAGGCAAAATGCACTGTCTCCTCTTGCAGGCCTTCTCCTAGACTGCCTGCTGCTGCTATTTGTGTCACCTATATGTAAATGACATTAAAGCCCTAACCACATTAAAGCTTGTCCACGGTGGTGGTGACACATGGCTGCTAGCTTTGAAGTTTTACTAGAGCACACAGTCTCTGCTGCTTCATGCTAGTCATCTGGGAAGAAGCAAGGCAGGAAGCCAGACACCACCGTTGTCAGGGCAGAGACAACAGCGTACCTGCTCAGGAGAGTAAAAACCGATCCTTGTGCTGTCCCGTGACCAGCCTGGATCTTGTGCGCCGCATACTCCTTCTGCTACGTATTGCAAGATACTTGATATCCATGAAGCAAAGGGAGGATATGTGCTGGCTTGAGGACCTGAATACCTGTTTTGACAAGGTAGATCATGGCTTTCACAAAATAAAGCTTTCTTAAATGGTATTAAACTGCTTTTATGTGACTTTCTTAAGTAACCTGTAACTCTCTTAAGCAATTATAAGTGATGAAATACTTTTAAAAACATTAGCCCATAGAGTGTTGATTGTTTAATCTTTGTACCACAAACTAGTACATTCTTTTTATTTTTGCTACACATAAAATGAAAATATGATCTGACAGCATTTGTGAGCGTCTTTGTCACTGGGTCCAAGTATACATGCAAGCAATGGGCTTGAAACTGGATTGGCAAACTAAGGTTTCTGCATTTTTTATGTTAACTTCTCTCTTATTTTTATTATGAAAAAATAAAAAATCAGAATATTCTTGGACTACTTTAAATTTGTTGTCATTGCCAAACTTCAGCAGTGAAGTTGTTCTACAGAGTAGCAGTCCAAGGGCATATCCAAACAGCCAGGCATTTGCAGGCTTGTACCATCCTCACGTGAATGAGGGATCTGAACCAGACATGACATCCCTCAGGATGGCCTTAGCACCACCATCATCATGGGACTGTGCCTGCCCTCCTACGTCCCCTCTCTTGTGCCGTTACATGGCAGTACCTCACCCCACACTGTGACTTCCCATCCCTGTACCAGGCACGTCATTTCTACACAGGACCAAGTGGAGTGTTTCAGTGCCTCAGGTCAGGATGTGCCCCTCGACTCCCATGCACATTTTTAGTTTAGTGTCTGTACCTCATCTACCTAGAATAAAAGGTACGGGTTTAAGGTTTTATGTACTTTGGAAATGAGAACAGAAACAGATGTTCTGGCAATGAGTCAGATAAAATAAAAGAAGGCAATATCATACCCACAATTTTATTATATCACTCTGAATGGTATTAAAAATTTGTAAATTATGACAAGTTTTCAAACAAAACTAAGTTCAAACCATCTTCTCTTGGCAAAACATATTATTTATGTGCTTGAATTGAATTGTTTTATGTAACCATATCCCTTAAGCATTCATGAACATTAACAACATTATAATTTTAATGGTAAGTTCTAGGTAATAGATGCAAGGCAGAAGATGCTATTGGATGTAATAAAATCATCCAGGTCCTGGCTGATGAATACCCAGAATTTAAAAGCTGTGTCTGCACTACAGACGATTTCTGTAGCATCACAACTTTGCTTGGGAAACAGTGCAGCATTGATAAAGGTAACTAAACACAAAGATTTAATTGTGAAGAACAAAAAGACATATATAATTTTTTAACCTTCGTTTTAAGTGAATTCAAGTTTCTTTACATATTTCTCCAATCTGATCATTCGCCCAAAAAATTTGTTTTTTCCTTTCTATGATATTTGCCCACTGACATGCATATGATAGCAATGCCATATCTACTTTAAAATAAACAAAACCAATAAAACGCATGTGAGCTCTTGCTCATTCCAACGGAAAGCAAGAGTGATAATACTACATATGTTGAGGGCTACTTGTTGCCCAAGCAGGCTTGAGCGCCACTGGATCTATGTTACATATAGAGAGCCGCATCCAGCCACCTTGTGAATGGAGCGTGGGTGAATGGGGATGCACAGCTGTGCAGTTGTGTCACTTTGTGTTGTAGGAGCACCTTCACTACATCTAGGAGAGGTTATTGGATGCGGGAAACACCGTTACTACCTTCATAAAGCCGTACTTAATATATAAAGTGCATCCTTTTTAAAATTCCATTGAAAGCAATGAGCCCAGCTCCTTTAAATTTATTTATTATCCTGAGAACTCTTTTCCCTTCAGAAAACCTATTTCTATAATTGAAACTTACTTGGTTCATTAAAGGCTTGCAGTTTCTGATCCAATGTCTGCTGGAGTAACGACTAGCAGAGCTGACATGAGAGAGGTAAAATCAGCCAGTGGATGAGAGTCTGGAAAGTAAGCCCCAAGGTTCACTCCCAGCTCTGACACATCACTCCCTGCTGGCATCAATCGGTGTGCAACACACAGTAGTAGAATATATGGCTTTGTTGCACAGGAAATAATAGCATCCTGACCCAAACAAGCAGAGTGGGTATCTAAAACCTGATGTTGATGTCACTGGAAGTTGCTTTGCTTCCAGCAATTTGAAGTAATTTTATATTTTTTGCTGACTGAGATTACATTTCTCACCAGTATAGCAAAAAGCTTGGATGGAGTTACACTGTTATTGGTTTTACCTACAGGTGATAACTTATGGTATTGATAGATAGTTTCAGGGGTAATTCTCCCTGTCTATATTAAATGGCTATTTTAGGTAATGAATGAACCATCTTCTGGAATGCCCATTCTCTCTTTACAAATTATGCATTGAATTAAGATGATAATCCATGATATGTCCGATCTGTAGGTAGTCAAAATTATGTGAGACAAATCCCTTTATGCAGTAAGGATTAGTGAGAGTTTCTCGTATTACTGTTAGCACATGAATTGTTAAAGTAGACTGTATGACACAGCTACCAGGAAACAGTAAGCATGAGGAAGATGCATTAGTCTGCAAGACTCTGAAATTATTACATATTTACATGCAGCTCAGAATGAAACTAGGGCTGTTTCATTAACTTTATTGCATTAAGACAATTATCCCTTTCCTGAGTTTGTTTTGAGCTGATGATGCTCCATCTTCCATTTGATTTATATCTCTGTTGGTGTCTGTACAGAACATTTGGAAACTTCCTCAAGATCAGATACTGAACTGAGTTTTAGGCAACACAGAAACCCCAAAGACCAAAGACACCTGGAAGAACTAGAGAACGACTGCAGTATTGCAAAGCAACGCTGTCGAGAGGACCGCCACTGTTTTCCAGTGTATAAGAGCTTCCAGCGAGCGTGCCCGGCAGACACAGCAAAATGCCGGCTCCCAGTGCTCAGCCAGGAGTGTCTGTCAGCATGGAAAGAACTGAGGAAAACAGCGCTGGGAGAGTGCAAGTGTTCGGAGCCACTTCAGATGAGATGCCTTAAAATATGGAAGGGAATATTTAACAACCCTTGTTTACAATACTCTCAAGAGAGCCAAGCTTCAGCAGCCAGTGAAAATGACGAACATGGTGATGACGATGATGATGATGATGTTGATGATGACAAAAATCAGGACACGGCCATAGGTTAGTGGTATTCCAGCAGTCTGAACGCTTTCATACATAACAGTTGTGTGCACAAGTCTGTGAAAAAAGGTTTTCTTAATCCTTTACAGTTTAACATTGGAACAGACTAGTTTTGAGAGGCTTATTTAGATGTGAATGAATAATCTGATAGCCAAATTATAGTCCGAGTTCAAATACTATTGTCCTTCAATGTGTTAATTTGATACAACCTGATCCAAATCTGTCCCTTGTAGTATTACACTACAGCTAGAAACAATATAAGACCAATAACAATAATTTTCTAACAGCAGGAATTGTCTGTCTGCTTTGACTTTGGCTCATGACAAGCAGTTAGTTCAGCCTGAAAATTGGGTGCACTGATGAAAACATTAAGGCCTCTGACCTTTATACATTCATAAGAAATCTGAATTTATACCGTGCTCAGCAGCTCTAAAAACTCTTCTTGAGTTCGCCGGACCTATAATTATGTAGAAAATGTTATCAGCAGACATTGATAAACTCTGCTTTCACTCCAAAACTCATGAATATATGTAACAGTGATTTTAGAGTTTATTAACAAGCTGAAAGGTCCTATTTGGTCAAGCTAATTTGTTTTATTCTTATTTATTTTTAGTACTGGCACTACGCCAGCAACATGGGCAACACTTTAAAGTTAAAAACTAAGCTAAGACATGATTTATCACTTATGCCTATATCCATCTCTTTTTGTTCTAGACAATATTAGCATGGAAACAAAATTACAATGGAGTTTATCTGCTCTCTCCAAACAAGGTAAGCCTGAATTTACTTACGAATCCTAACAACTGGTTTTAGCTCCTTTTTCAGATAGTGTAGAATGTGTCTTGAGATTAAAATGAATAATTTTCATTCAAGTTACTGAAGATCAGGGCATCAATAGAGTCAACATATTTTCAGTTAAGCTACTGAGTAGATAGGAATCCAAAAATGTCACGTAAGAATCCTGATGCTGTTAAATTTACAGAGGCAAATCTTATCCCACAAACATTTAAGGGTCAGAGTTATATAGATCTTTTTCGAGGTTATAGAGTGTAGGCTAGAAACACCTAAACTAGCTTTAAAAGCACAGAAATGCCATTTGTATTCTCTCCTCCATTACTTATTATGTAGCCTAGCATGAGACTGTATGCTGGACATTTCAGCAGTTTCAGGTATCTACTAGCCACTAGCTTCCAGAAACTGTTACATACCATGAAAAAGCTTCCATCTTGCCAGTTTTCCCTTTCTTCTCCCTTAGTTATCTGGCAGGGGTAGAAAATTGCAGGACGGTTGCTTATGTGGGCCAAGAAGTGGAAGGGAGAATTACGAAGCTCATACAATGGGCTTAAAAGAGACAGTGCTGGAAGAGCTGGATCAAAGTTTTTGGGAGACAAACTTGGTTTTAATGGGAATGTTGCAGGCAGGATGACTACCAGTCATCACTTGAGAAAAATTTTGTTGTGATTTCATTTTAAAAACTACTGTTCTTTTCCGCATACACAGCAAATGGAACCTGTTTGGATGTGAACAAGGAGTGTGTTGAAGATGAAGTATGTAACCAACAGTTGTCCCTGTACCTTAAGGTTTGCTCAGTAAATAAGAAATGCAACATGGAAGAATGTGAAGCAGCCATAAGGTTCTTCTATCGAAACATGCCTCTTGAAGTTGCCGAAATGATGATATTTTGTGATTGTATCCAGCCTGATGAATCCTGCCACAGAGCCAAAGAACTTCTCCATGGCAAGCCCTGTGCAGTTACTGCAGTTCCACCCCCATCATGTCTGAAGGTAATCCACATGTGTGAAGAGAATGAACTGTGCAGGTAAGTGGAAGAAAGATTTTGCCCAGTAATGTGCTTTTGAAGAACGATTTGATCAAACAAATTTTATTTATACACCATATATCACCTCTACACCAAAACTCTTTTCTGCACTGTATCTACTGTATGTCCTCACTTGTGTTTGACATCTTCACAGACGTCTGCGTCAACTGTGGCAATTCCACAAGTGATTCCACGAGTAAACTGAAAAGGTTCAATGTCAGAATGGTCTGGAATCTAGTGTGGGCTTTTCTTCTGCCTGTTTCACGATACTTAACACCATTTCTGCTGGACAAACTATGCCATTGCATATTTTCATTACTGCTTTCTTCAGATAACATCTGCCAGTCTGCACCTTTGCTCTCTAGCAGTTTGCACAAATTGTGCAGCAGATCGGACGAAGTTTGTTTGGTTAAAGTAATTACCTCTTCCGCTGTGGAGTCCGACCTTTTCTACCCAACAGCTACGCAAACAACTTGGCCAGTTCAGAAAACTTTCGTCTTTTTCTTTTCATCTCAAGCATATCGATACTTGAAAAAAGCTGCCCTGAAACATGCACTGACCACCAAACTCATGAAGAATAATGCAGTTTTCAGATCAGGTTTTATTTTTAGAAAGCATGCAACAGGATTAGCCCATATTCGTAGTTCTACTTAATTGCCACCTTTTGTGGACGGTTGGTTGACCCACTTTGGTTTTCAGTGCCATCACCAGTTCACTTGTGGGTTAGACCTGAATTTTACCTGAAAGCTGTGCTCAAATTAACCTTCAGTCAAAAAAGCAGGAGGCCAAGAGATGCTTTCAGTTCTGTGCAGGCTATTCAGATTGACGTCAGTGGGAATTGCCCCTTTTGTGTCAAGAAGAAATGGGCTACAAATGCATGTCTGTGCATATGCATGTGTACACATGTAATATCCTAATGGAGACTTGCTGAAATACCCGTTATTACAGGAACATTAATGTTTCCTTGTACTGACAATAAGTGGATATAATTAGCAAAATTAGTCTGTGAATTATGGCTAGCCATGTCTATAAATCAGGAGGTGAATAATTCTATTAGCACAGAGGTGGCATCTGCTTTGAAACCTTTTCTTGTGTATTGAAAATATTTACGATAATCTCTCAGCCAGTATTGCAACAGTCCATGCTTTTCCATGTGGCTTGCTTGTAATCGCCACACAATACCGACAGTAAATTAATAACCTAATTTTATGATTAAGGGAAAAATGTTTTAATATATTAATATACAACACACAACAGTTTATCTTTATCATCCCCTAGCATTTTATATTTTGTTAGCATTTGGGAGGGGGAGGGGTTGGCATTGGATGTAGATTATTTTATGTAAAATAAGTTGAATATTCATTCTTCTTTCACACTGCCCAACAAACTGATCCACTAGAACAGCACCTGGTGTGGTTTCATTTTGATGACTGGTCTACTTCCTCTATCTGCACTGCTTCTCTGAGGATCTGAGGCTGTTGGTATTCACGCTGACTTCTGCTGGACCTTGGGAAAATCTCCCCAGGTGCTGGTTAGAAGCGCAGTTGCTTTTTCTCAAAAACTTTTTCAATAAAAACAAGTTTTTCCTCAGATTAAAATTTTACAGATTTCAGTCAAACCCATTAGGTGCAATTCAGAGCAGAATTTTGGCCAGCTATCACCAAATAGTATGATTTTAAGACTTAAGTGGTACCTTGGGAATACATTCCTTAAATGTCTTTTTGTGAAATCAGAGAGTTTTTAAACTGTCGTTGTATACTTTTTTTTTTTCCACCAGGAGAAAATACACAACTTTTCGGTCAAAGTGTTGGAGACACGTGACAAAAAAATGCTACAATGATGAAGCTTGTCTTGAAACTTTAATCAAGGATGACATGCCCTGTTCCGCAAATTCTGACTGCAAAGCAGCCTACATTAGCAGCTGGGGCACGATGCTGCGTGCAGAGTGTACCTGCCAGAATTTGCCTTCCGTGGAGCAGTCTTTGTGCCAGCTCTTCCATCACATGCTTCACAGCAAATCCTGCTTCCGTGAGTTACGTGAGTAGCACATAAAACTTTAAAGAATAATTAGTTTTAAAGAGTGTTTAAATGCTGACTTACATGAAATCTTTACTATATCTTTGCTACCAATGATTACAGCAAGATTTATATCTGTGGGATATTTAATCCAAATCCAAATGCAAATTGCACTTACAGTTTTTTCCTGTGGTTTGGGGAAATATTTATACTAGTAGTAAACGAATAAAATTGACTACATGTGTCACTACATGAATTTGCTGTAATAACAATAACAGAATAATTTCACAGATTAGAAAACTCCAAAGCCTTCCTGTCATTGGCTTAATGCTGTACTTCGGTACACTTTTTTTACAGTATGACAAATTACATTGTTGTTTCTTTCTTTTCTTCTTGGAGTCTTAATATTAGCATAGCTTACTTGCATTTAGCAACAGACTTCATTCCACAGAAAATAACTTCAAAGATTTAAACAGGCCCTCTCAAAGAAGAAGCTGCTGTGAATGGAGGCTTCAGGATTTGGCCTTCTGTAAAAACCCTGGGGTTAGCTTGGATTAAATGTATGTACTTCCTCAGAACCAGTAAAACCTTTCAAGTGCCAGATCAGCTACTTATTTTAGTTAAATATAAAAGTCCTTGCCAAGTCTCTGGTTGAGAGAGAATTGTTAGTGCAGTGAATGGCCATATGGGATCAAACATTCATGTTTTAGTTCAAATCAAGAGTGTGCCTTCGAAGCAAATCCCCTGTTTGTCCCAACTTTATTGTGCTGTGGGTCACATCAGAGGGTGGTTCCACATCACAGGATGGTTCCTGGACTCCTGCAGCCTAAAACTGAACCTGAAGGTTCATCTGCCACTTCCGCGACACTCCAGCTACATCCAGGCATCTAGTCCATGCATCAGATTAAAGATCAATGTACTCTCTTCTAAAATCTCTGATCTATCACACCAGCTATTTTGCTATGTAAATCCTTTTAGGATTGCTGGTGCCTCATGGATACCTTATAAATGCTTATAAATATCTAAAGGGTGGGTGTCAGGAGGATGGGGCCAAACTCTTTTCAGTGGTGCCCAGCGACAGGACAAGGGGCAACGAGCACAAATTGAAGCACAGGAAGTTCCAGCTGAACATGAGGAAGAACTTCTTCACTCTGAGGGTGACGGAGCCCTGGAACAGGTTGCCCAGGGAGGTTAAGGAGTCTTCTTCTCTGGAGATATTCAAGATCCACCTTGACAAGGTCCTGTGCAGTCTGCTCTAGGTGACCCTGCCTCGGCAGGGGGGTTGGACTAGATGACCCACAGAGGTCCCTTCCAACCCCTAACATTCTGTGATTCTGTGATTCTGTGTTTCTGTGATTCTGTGATCATACCCAATGCCAGTCATCTGCTATATATAATACATATATTCTCAACCTAGCTTGGGAGAGGTAACTATATCTACAGATTTCAATGAAAAGCAACGACTATTTCATAGTTCCATCTGCTGGACTCTTTTTAAAACGTGTTAATTGCACATATGCATTTCATTGAATGAATTAGCTATTTTTTTAGTATTAGCCACCAAAATGTTACCACTGATAAGGGTGCAATTTTTTTCTTGTCACTCAAAGTCTTCCCAGAAATTACAATCAGGTTGCTGAAACAAAGCCCTTAAGCTTAGTTAATCACTACTAAAATTCAGACTCTGAGAAAAGATTAAAAATCATATAACAACTGCACTGGAAAAGTGATACCATAACACACTTAGATTTGAGACTACTGGCAGCGATTTTGCTGATGAATGTTACTTATTTGTTTGCTTGCTTTATGGCTGCATTTAGTGGTCCAAATTAGTGATCACATCATTGTGTTAGTTATTCTTTACCTACAAAGAAAAAAGATGACCCTCATGTCATAATAATCAAATAATCGCTCATGAGCTTTTGCCATTCCCTGAAGCGGTCTCAGGATAAAATGGGGTTTTTCTGTGATGGATATTTCCCTAACGTAATAGGGACTGAAGAACAGAAGCTTGCTTGCTCCTGTGGTGTGAAGAATTCCTGCTAGTTGAATAAAAAACAGTTTGGGGATCCAGGGCCTTTGACTGAGTAAAGGATTGGCACCCACTCTACAGAACATTTGCAGAGTCTTGTGAATCTTGCTTTTGTTTTTTCTGGATGTCTAGTTGTAATGCAGCTAAACTGAAGAGAGGGATGATTATGGGTTTGACTGTAAAGCACAGTGTTAAATGCCATTATCTGCATGGCAATTCAGAGACCAGACCTCATCCAACCCCTTCTGCTAACTCCTTCTTCTGGAATGGGTGTTAACTTCGGATAACTTTCACTCTTACAGTGGTGATGAGTTTTAACATTGAAATCTTTCTAAACAGGCAAATACCCAGGGCTAGCAAAAGGAATCTTTGCCTCTAGAACTGGTGTGAACAGACCCACAAGCAGTGTTTACACCATCACGCTTTCCTACTCTTGTATGGCCCTGCCTTGCTACACACATCTGCTCTAGTGGCTGTGCTTACAGGATTAAAGCTTACTGCAGGCTCAGGAAAAGGCAAGAACTGGCTGCTATACGAGACAGAAGCACAGTGTGGATCAGTGCCAATGTAGGATGTCACAATAGGAATAAGCAAAAATGCCAGTGACAGAAAGTAAAAGGTGAAGTTTCCAAAATATTTTCACTCTGGGTTGTACTTTTGGATCTCACAGAAAAAATACTTCACAAGGAGATTTAGTCCATCGCTATTTAGACAATCATGTTCCAGGCTGCAAACATGAGCCTTTGTTATATTGTTTTCATTCCTCTAGGGAATCAAAATTTCTCAGCTTACAGTTCATGTGAGTGACCATGCACAGTCTTGTATGGTTTAGCCCCTTGCTCTGCAAACTATTCTACTTAGGTAAATATTTTACTTTTCATTTCAACAGAGACACGTATTTTCAGCTGTATTAATGAAATTATGCCCACTAAGAGGACAGGCCTTTATGAAAGAGTTGATTGAGGTCTAGCAGTTCATTTGGAGAATAAGCACTGCCTTTTGGAAATTACTTCAAACTACTACCTATTTCTCATCACTTCTACATTGGTTTGGTGGGCCCAATTCTTTCGGTGGGCCTATTTCTAAAACAGTTTATGTGAAAAGAGAATTTACACTGTTTTGAGGCAAAGAATATCTTTAAAGCACGCTTGTCCCCCATAAGACAAAATACACTGGAGGTTTGACTGAGATGGCAAAGGAAGAACTGTTCACTTTGATCACCAATTATCAGTAAATAATATTTTTAAATAGTTGCCTTTATAAACTCTGTGACTTTTCTCAAAACAAGAAACAGCAATATTCACTTAAATTATTATTTTAAACTAATATTTTGAATGGATATTTTCTCTCCAATGTTCAGGTCAAATTTCCATTAAGAAGAAAGGTTTTAATTGGGCAAACACAGAAATGCCAGGAAACAAGCTTTCCAGAGCACACCTCCATTCTTCTTCAATTAACGGTGAGTTTGGGCAAAGCAGTCCATGATTTCAATAGAAGTACGCTTGAGACTTCCCTCATGTATGATAGGAAAGACTAAAGGTTGGGTCCCTTGGATGGATTCAGGCAAGTGAGCTCTACCTGTTGCTCCCCCATTCAACTTAATGTGGAAAAATCTCTCTACCTGTTTGGCTTAGCTTATATAACCACAAAATAAAGATAATGAGACTGAACCGATTTCTCTGATAAGTGGTTTTGAATTAGATGTCTCATAATCACTATATTATAATTGGGGAAAATTAAGCTATTAGGCCTGCTGGAGCCTGACTCTCCATACAGTCACTAGAGAGTAGTAGTCATAATGTGTGATACAAATTATTTGCTTTGATGTCACACCTAATTCTTTCCTATCTCTCTTGACTTTTTTGTGCCATAGTAGTTACAACAACGAAATTAGGAAGCCACAGTAAGTGGTCTGAGAAGGTGCCTGTGTTACACTCTGTCAGACTTTACCTTCTCATGTAACAGAAGGGCAGATAATTGCGGATCATGATTTCCCATGGTCTGAAGAGCTGCATCTGGTTTTATTTCCACGCATTTGCAGTAAGCAATTAAGTGACATAAAGTTAAAGGATATTGAATTAATATACAAATTCTCTCATGGATGAAATAATATTAATTTTATATTTCCTTTTGAAGGACCCAATTACAGTGAGAACACTAAAGAGCTTAATGCACAAATATCGACTGTAACAAGAATGACTTTTTCTACCTTGCGTGGGGCAGATTACAATACTTCAGACATTACAACGCATTAGTTCCCAGAACTGTTCATGCTCAACACCTTTAATAGGGAAAAAATAATTCAAGATCTGCATGCAATACAAAATGAAGGGACTTCTATCACCTCCATCCTTCAACTATTGCTGAAGTGGGCAACCTGGGAAATATAAATATAGTTTCATGGGAATAGGATTCCTGAGACCTGTATGTGAATAATTCAGCTGCACTTTCAGCATTAAAATTACTTGAGAATCATGCATGTTATCCAAGTGCTCTGTGCAGCCAGAGTAGAAAGTCAGGGACCCTAAGAGGAGGACTGATCCCACATTTTCAGACTGTCCTTGCTGCAAGTGTTGGCTTCTCTTTGCCAGCTACAGAGGGAGCCTGAATCTCTAGCTGGAATGAGACTCTAATGGTTAAATAATGCAAGTTACAATACAAGAAATACTGCTTTAAGTAAGGAAATGTAAAATGAGATATTTCACCCCTGTGACTTGTTCTAACTGCAGATCCTTTCAGCGCGTAAAATGTATTATACATTTCCTTCAGAGATTCAGATAAACTTTTGCAAAAAGCAGACTGCACCCAGTTAATTGTGTTCCCACTGAAGTCAGAATACTTTCCAAAAACCTGTCCTTGAACTCTTAACAGAATTTTGAATGGCCTTAGAAAAATAAAAAGAATGCTGACCAGTCTAAACCATACAATGAAATATTCCTTCTATCGGAGCTGTCATGTACACTTGGTGGGAACTCTCTAAGCTATAAATGTCTCATAGAAAGCCAGGTCAGGGAGAAGTATCTGATTCAGGGTATCTACCTGATGATAAAAACCATATTGCAAATTGTTTCATAAATTCCACTGCCAAAAATCTAACCCAGTATCCTAAACTCATGTGCTAGCAAATGTGCATTACTCTGGCTGCAAAGGGAGTTACCATCTTTACAAAATATTTATCTTTACTGAAATCAAATCCCAAGAAGAATCCCAGGGTGCAGAGGCAAAATGGTTAAGTTGTTAAGTATGGCCTTTTGTATGTATGAAGATATTTGAAGATCTTTGCTTCTTGGTTATTTTCTGCTTGCAAAGCAGGAGATACGATTTGCTGATGTTTTGTCCCTACACCAAAAACTCAGAAGAATTCTTTATTTAGCTTGTCATCGAAAATACAATGTCTTTAACCAATTCAAACTAATGACCGTCTACAGATGAACATGCTCAGAAGAAACTCAATATTTCTTCAATTTTTTCTTAATTCTATAATTCATAAAAACACTTACTGTTCAAAAACCAGTAAAATTTCTCCACTCTATTGAGTGGCATTGCAAATCATGCCACTGGATAAGATTGGTTTTAATAAAAGGAGTCTTTCATAATAAATAATAAATATAAACATATATACATATATTCATATATATTTGCAAATAAATATAACCTTGTTCAGCTGCTATAATATTATTCTATATGAATGTGATAACCGGATCGTGTAAACATCTTGACAACCATTCACATACCCAGGAGGGTACAGGCCCACCCAGTCATCTGTGGGCTGATACAACCCTGTTAAGGAGATGTGATGTCGGCAGAGTCCTAATCATGTAAAAGTTTTTACCGTAAGCTTAGATGGGGGTCAGAATTCTGTGCCATTTTGGAAACAGCATCAAAAAGTGATAAATCAAACACAAATTCTCCAAACTTCAAAAATGTCATTATTGCCTACCTTGTTATGCATGTGCAGCCTGGTTTTGACTTATCCTGTGCAAATTATCTCCATGATTGTACACATCCACATAATTTAAAAGATTGCTTCCTACACTTTAATTCAAAAAATGATTCATGTGTGAAGATAAGCATTTACTTTCATCAGCATAGAGCTTTGGAGCGAAAGTATTTTTTGGCTGGAAGAGAAAGCTAGAAATACAGAACTCTTATCCTGTTCTTGTGAGATACAATAAAATTGGGATTGATCCAAAACTGTTGAAATTAATCTCATTTTGTCTTAAATTGTAGTGTTATCATATATTTCCTACTGATGAGTTTTGCCATGCTAAGAATCTAGATAAATAAGTAATTGGCAGGGTTTATCTATAATTATACCATCTGCTATGGGAACTGAGATTAGTTCAGCTCCAGCGACTTTAATTTGTAAGGTATTAAACTTTGTCAATCTGATCGTTTTAAAAATGTAGAAAAAAGCCTGTGACAAGCTGCAGGGAGCCAAGAAACCTCTGAACACCAGCCAGAATTAATCTGCCCAATAAATATTCACAACCTTTTCACAATGTATCCATAAGCAGGTAGATTTACACAAAAGTGTAATCCCACTAATTGTTCCAGCTGCTGAGCCCACAGCTATTCTCGCTGAACTTCATCACTGGAAATGTCCATCTGTCTGTGTAGACAGCTCCAGTTAGTACTTCAGTGGTACCTGCAGCCCCAGATGTTGTGTCCCTGAGGCTTGCAGCCCATCCTAGGAAGGGCAAGGCACGCATCATGCAGCTGCATCTTAACTTCCCTAGCACTGTTTCACATTTCAAGAACTGATTGAATATAGATTAATAGTGAAAATTTGTATAAAATATGCTTTGGATTTTTAAATAACAGCAGAGTGCCTATCTCTACACAAAGATTATAAAGCCTACACAAAGAATATATAAAATGAAGAATAAGCTCTTCAGCCAAAAAATTGTGCCCTCTCCTAGCCTTACACACTCCCTCACTTCTCAGAAGGTAGGAGAAAATATATGGCTTCTATCATGATCTCATCATTAACATTTTTCTTGTGTTCCCCATAGAACTGAAAAAGTTGTAATCAGCATCTCTTTTACGAGGAACTACTTCACCAAAAATACTGCATTTTATAAGACTTTGACAAAAAATAGAACATTTTGATTTCATTTGATCATTTCAGTGTTTTGTTTTATCGCAATTAAACACTTTTTCCAACTTTTTAAAGAAAAATATTACAATATTGTGGTGAAATTATACTAGCCCATTTTTAACCATCCATGTCTGTTTCTCCTAATAACTTTCCTAGTCTTGTGGTAAGCGATGTACTTTAAAAACTTTTATTTGCCTTAAATATGTGTTAACCTCACTTTCCACTTCAAAATAATAGGAAACTTTTGCCGCTACAACTGCCCCTGCAATTGTAGAAAGTTTTAAAAAATGACAGAGTATACAATTAAGATTCAGAAAATGCAAAAAAAAAAGTCTAAAAATTATTATTTTCCTAAAACTCATCATTTCAAAAGAAATGTTGTAACTTGAGAGGAGGGCCAACCGTTGATCTATTTTTTAATGTATCATATTAGCAGTCCTGCAGAGACCAGGACAGACCTTGCCCCTCAGTAGCTTGCTGCATTAAGTGGCATGTTCATTCTGTGCAACTTGTGATGGTTCAATCATTGCTTTAATTTTTCTCTTTTTGGAAAACCTGACTTATGGATTGATTTTTGAGAAAAAGTGAGCGTCATCCTGCAATAAAAACCAGGCAGGTTCAACCCCCCGCTCAGCTCTTGCCCATTGCTTGCCTCATTGTAGGATACATATTCACGCTCTCTTACTGGAGCTGCTCCAGTATCCATACTGCCTGTGCTTGTATTACACCACATGCTACATCTGTTGCATATATGTAGTGTATACAGAAATGTCTTGTTTAGGGCCTGTGTGTGCATGTGCACAAACACACAGAACATACAGTAACTGATAACTGATTCAGAGACCAGAATTTGGCCTCCTCACAGCCCAGATAAATGGCCCAGTGATGGGGCCAGGACTCCATCTCTTCCTCAGTGAATGTTTCACTGACTATGTAAGGTGAAGCAGCTTGGGAACAGCTAAGGCCCTCTGCATTTGAGTTCCTATATAAGCAAAACTTACTTAATTGTATAAACATAGCAGAATCAGTGCAACAGGAAAGTAGCAGAAAAGTCTCCTGTTTTATGCTTGCTGCTCTGGACTTGAGTCCTCCTGTCAAGCCATCTAAACTCCACAGCTCTCCATCCCAAGTTCAGGGTTTACATTACATTCTCAACTGAAACTTTTCCTTCAGAATATTTGATCAAAACTGCAGGATTCATTCCTCCAGGAAAAATAAGTTTCTCCTCATTTGGAAAACAAAAGTTGAAACAACTCTCAGTTTTTCCACAGTTGGAATTTTTAGTACATAAGCAGCCCAACTGAATTTTTGGTAGGAAGCCTAACAGAAAGAGGAAACTCCAGGGGCACAAGGCCCAGAAACACAGTGTTAGATCCCATTTTACATTCATTTGATTCTAGATCAAGTATTGCTGCACACTGCGATTACGGTAATATGTGAAAAAGAAAGGAAAAGAGATCTAGAAGTAAGAGCCTGGTCTCCTCTGATAAAAAGAATAAAATTAGCACCCTAAAATCAATGGGGAGAATACCCCAAAACACAAATCAGAGCAACAAGCTGTTCTCCTGGAACAGAGTAAAAGGTAGTCCTACACATACGAAGTGTAGAAGCACATATGAAGTGCTATTGGAGCTGTTGTTTACTAAACACAGTATGAAAATTATTTTGCACCAACTGGTGAAGGGAGAGTTATTCCTACCTTTGGCATACCACTAAGCCTTTTTCCTCCTTTTAATTACTTATGTCAGAATTGACAGTGATTTAGCTTACATATGTATGCAACCCAATTCAGATCTTAAATCTGCTTCTTATTACTGAAGAAGTAAATGTTTCATGTCTGCTTGCTGTTTTTTACTTATAGGTGAAAAAGTCTACATTATTGCCTATTCCTCCTGCATAGTTCTCATCCTAGGAATAGTCCTGTTGATTCTCCTCAAGATCAGGTAATTTGATAGGGATATTAATCATTGGTTCTAGGAAATTGGAAAAGCAGAAAATAAAATGTTTTGACTTAGTTAAGAGGTTGGCACCGCGATTGTCTTTAAAAACAGTTCGGCATGCCCCAGTGATGGAAAGAACTGACATTGCGGGTGTCAGCAGGGAGGAGTGAAATACGATGCGTATCTACAATGCCCTCCATTCATGCGGAGATCCCAGGCTTCGGGAGGTTTCATTTCCTGTCCCATGGCAGGGGAAGGTGAAATCTGAATTCAAAAATTCTGTGAGGCTACCTTCCTAGCCCTGTAGCAGGCAGAGGTAATGCGGAAAGGAAATGAGAACATTCAGCATTATAACATGTTTAGAAACCGAATCGTGAATGCTGCTATTGTAGTTAATATTGTTGCCAAACGCCATTTTTGTTGATCGGGTTCTGTAAATATTCTCCCCCACACAGCATGAGAAAGTGCCCATACACCAGCGCTTGGTAAGAAAACAGAAATGTGCATTCACTTAGTCAAATGAACATGGCCTTTTCCAAAATGATACATTTTCTTAGACCAAATTAAATGGCCAGATTTCAAGAATTACACTGTCAGATGATAGGTAACAGAACATGATGTAGCAGGAGCTATATATAGTGGGAGGGATATGGAGTCAAATTTCATTATTAAATTCAGAGGCAGATCAAAGAGGAATCATGCAGAAAAATGCAAGAGGCAAGTCAAGGATATATGGGAACAGAGACTTTCTCTTTAGGTTTGCAGTTGCAGGAACATCAGCATATAAATAAAACTCAGATTTAAAGAATACATGGAATGGAAGAAAGAACAGTACATTAATAATGGTGAAGGGAATTATTTCATACCACAATGTTCATCATAAAAAGAGGGAAATTTTGCCACTGATTTCAATTAAGCCAAAGTTCAGACCAAACGTTGTATAGTTTATTGTTAAATACATGCACATTCTTTGTTTTCAGAGCCTGCAGAACAAAACATGAGTCAAGAAGTCCCTCGCCAGACCATTCTTCTGAAACATTTATGGTCCATTATAAAAGTCACAGATGAACTACTCTGTTGCTTATGCTTTTTAAGGCTATTCTTGAAAGCCAGCCTGTTGTACATAGGGAATAATGAAATATATATTAGAAAACCTACTATAAATTACAGAATTTTGTAGTTGAGCACACAAAAGATTTTTATATTTATTAACACATCTTAAACCTTTCACAAGCTAAAAAAAAAAAAAAAATAGAACTGTACTCTCATTTGCGTAGATTCACAGATCTGTCCTGAGCTGCACATTTCCTACATCTTTAGATGCACACGACAATGGTATAAATGCTGTATCAGCATGAATCTGCCTAGCAGTGGCAATCTTTGAAATCCACCCTTCTGATCTGAGCTCCTCTGGCAGAAAGGAAGAAAATCCACTCAGAAACATCTTAGAGAGCTGTTAAAAAGTACATATGTAGTGGTCTTGTATGCTAGGTTCCCAGGTACCAAGGACCTGACACGATATCTGTGAGGCAGCAGTCACAGGTAGGCTGCCTGTAGTCTGATGCTGGAGCAGTTGGTGGGGTAGGAGGATATCAGGATTATAACCCCTTTGAGTACGATGAGGGATTAAACTCTGGCTCTCTGGGCTAACGCTTTGACCCTAGTATGTTGTTGCTGGAACTGTTTTTTCTTTCTCTTTCAATACGCTTCAGAAAAAGAAACAATTGAGCCTTGCCAGTTTGAATATAGTAATGTTAGAAAGCATTTTCTGGTCTGAATGCCCAGTGGAGAGAGCCACTTACTTGGGGCTGAAGTGCCTGCTTCTCAAGAGGGAAGTGATGACCCGTCTCATCATCTGTGTTTCCTATTCATTGTCTCTAGGCCATACCCGAAGTGCCTAATTCTCCCCGTGCACTGTACTGGGAGTCATGGTCCCTAACACACCACTCTGGATCCCACTTTCTGGCTATGAGTTCTGGATTTCTCCCTGTAGCCGAGTTGTTTTGCTAGATTTAAGCTTCTATTTACCAGCAATCAGTTGTCTTTGTTATCTTTGTAACGATCTGGTTCTGGTCAGCACACCACAATGGACTGGCATTTATTATACAAATGTTACCGAGAGCAGTATATGCATTGCCTTGTTATGATAGCATCTGATGAATTAATTTTATTTTGAATTTGATTAATTTTAATTTTGTATGAATTTCCACTAAATGTAACTCACACAGCAAACAGTACCAGGAAGGAGATACCGGTTCCACTGATTTCAGCCCCAGTTTTGACCATGGCTGATTCAGATCTAGGGCTAGAAGTTTATGAAGTGATCAGAAGAGCAGGAATCTCTACTCTTCAATGCAACTTTTGCTTATGGCTTTGGTAGCTTGTGAAATGGTTTAGCGTGAGCGCAAAACCTTAGGTGTGCAGTTCTAACGGGGAGAGTTTTAGAAATTTTTAACAACTATTACAGTATGCATTTTCTCTTTCTTTAGGATCTGCACAAAACCAAAAATTCCTTCTTGTTTTGCAACCAAATTCTATCTCATTACTAAATCAGCCTTTGGACCAAAATACAACAGAAAAGTGCAAAGTTGGTTAGTCTGATAATCAAAACAATCTCCTTTATCACTCCAAGCAATTTGCAGCATTTAGTTTACCTCCTACCATGTAGGTATTTCGGAAGTAGTGTATTAATATTCTTCATCTTAAAACTGTGAAGAAGCAAAAGTTTAAACTGCAAATACTGTTGAGAATATGTTCTAATCAGCGTTGGACGAAAACAATTCTTTAGATAGGAAATACAGATCTGAAGTGAACCCTGTGTTGGGTCTCAGTCTGACTTCAAAAACAATGATGCAATGCTGAACCCTCTGTGTCACAAAATTTGAAGAGATCTGTTTATGTTCAGATTTAACTAAACGTCAACCATAAAAACATCTTTTGCAAATTTCTGTCTTATAAACTTCTTGCTTTCTAAATATCTTCTGTTTAGATACTAGGAGCTCCACTCATATATGTGCTTAAACACACACACACACTCACACACACACAAGTATGTACAGTGCATGTGAAACAGGGCGAGCATGTGAGTTACTCTGAAAGACAGCAAGATACTTAGTGGCTATTGTGTTGCTTCTGTAATTTTACAGGCTCTCTTCATTAGGGCTGACTTTAATGCTTAATGGAACAGTACATTTCCTCCATTATACATGTCAAATGTGTTCTTTTGGTTTGTATTTCCTAGTGACACTGTATTCTGTCAATTGTATCTAGGCATTAATTATTAAATAAAGGAATTTCTGCTGGGATGATCTGTATTCAAGTGATCATGATTAGACTAACTGCTTCACGAACAGTTTCATCATGGAAGAAGTAGTATCTTTTTAAGAGCTTCATCATTAAAATGTTTTCCCACGAAGATGATCCACAGAGGTCCCTTCCAACCCTTACCATTCTGTGATTCTGTGATTCTGTGATTCTGTGATTCTGTGAAGAGAGACATCTGCACCTAGTCCCCAGCTGAGGAAAATTAAGTCTTACTGCTGGTTTGGGATTCCCAGGACATAGGTAATTTTGGGTAAGGTTGTGGCATTCGTGCCCCTTTCCACTGGAGGGGGGAAGATTGATTGGGCTAGAGGGAGAAAGAGTAAATTTTAGCCTTGTAGCACTCTCACTTGCAAAGGTGAATACTGGGTTCCAGTTTTTTAATATTGTTTATGTAGTTTATCTAAAGATTGTTTCATATTAATTGTGTAAAGAGTTTTTGAGACAAGCAGGACTAGCTATTCCTTATGCAGTACTGATGCTACAAGGCTGTAAAGTCCAAGTCTCCACTTCCCGTCTTGCCACAGTGAAACTTGAATTCTTCAAATAGAAGATTTTCCTCAGCCATCTCACCTGTTCGTGAGGCGAGAGAATGGGCTGTTTGGAAAGGCAGGTTTGGACTCAGCCTTTTCAGGCTGTTGTGGGAATCGCATCCTGGTCCTCTGAGCCAGATGTCAGATCAAGCTAGTAACAGAGAAGATGGACAGAAGCAGCACCAACACCATCCCCAAGATTGTGCCTTAAAAGAGTGAACACCATTCAGTTTTTCCAGAAAAATTACTGTGGATGTTTTTCCACCAGGGAAAATACTAACTGTTGGATGCAAGCTGGTGAAGATAACTAATTGCAGCTCATGTTGAGGCACTTCAATGGTAACATGGGGTAGGGAATTTCACTGTTGACTTTTCCAAGAAAGTTCCCCTATCAACACGCTGATGTTTCAGACCACATGCTGAAGTCACTCAGTCTCCCATGAAGTGTGTAGGGGGTCTTCGACATTACTTAGAGGGCACAGACTTCTACTTTGCAGTGCAACATCTGAAGTGAGATAATGCCTCATTGCATTTTTCGACTCCTACCTCCATTCCTGGCTGTAGCTTCTAATGTTCAGTTTATGGAGAGAAGAAATGTTTCCCTAGTAACTTAGCAGAGATTTGTCAGCTATAAAAGCACACAGGAACAACTGATAAAAAGGTAATCCTAAGAAAAAGCACTCCAAATGGATTACGATGTAACAAAGTCAACACTGGCGCACATGTCAGGGTGGCAGCCTGTATTTACTCATGCCGTATGCATGAGCGGGTTCGCCAGAGCTGCTGAATCTGGTGTAATACATGAGCATATCCGTTCCAGTAAACACTGAGACAGATTTTATTTCAGCTTTAACACTGCATATTACAAAATCACAGATTCATTTAACCAAGAGGGTACATGACAATTCCTTAACAAACATATCATCTCTTTGACATCAGGTTCAAAGGACTAAGTTGACTTTGGCTGTAGTCCTCCTGCCTGCTGTGTTATTGCAGCAATGAAGATCAACACTGTGTTACTGCAGGACTGTAGAGAAAAATAATCTTCAAACATATCACATAACAAAAGAAAGCACTGATCAGCAAGTCAAGAACTGGAAAGCAAGTGTCTTTCAGTTCTCCAGACTGATTCTTCTGTTCAGTCAGTTCTCTAGACATTTCACAATCAATAAAGAGAACTTAAGGCAGTCTGAGCATCATACAAAAATTCAGTGGTAAAGAATCCTCATTTTCAGGTATTACAGTAACTGAAGAATATTTCTATCCCTTAAAAATAACTCTGTGAAAAATAAGCAGATCTTACATGTTCACACTAACTCTTTGGAAAAGTACAATTTCATTGCCACAGCACTGACCCCAAACATAGGAATTTTACCTCACAGACTTGCAGTCTTCATTTTGTGACTCCTGATTACAATAATGAAAGTTTTATGGACTTAAATTATGCTATTAAGAAACCAAAATTAGCCAAAGCCTTTCGGACTTATTCACAAGATCAGAATATTCACTTCTTATTTCCATAAACTCTGGTTATACATGGAAATGAAACATTAAAGTGCTGGTCCAGAGCCAAGTTGCCTTAATACATAAAAGTTTAAACTACAAAGCAAGCTGCTGCTGGAAGACATTAGCGCTATCCATGTACGGAATCAATGTCATTGCTGTCTTGTGAAAGGCACTGAAGAACAATTATGCCCATAACTAACGGAACTGATCAACTTCTCATCCAAAAAATCACAGCAGCCATGTTTTTAGAACAATGCAGTATCTCGAGCAGCCAAACAAGCTGGTATTTGACTTTTCTATTGCCAACAACATGGGAAAAACTACTATGAAAGTACTGAAGAAAATTCCAGCAACTTGACATGGGTCAGCTGTCGAATATTCACAGAGTAAGACCAGGGCCAAGACTGAAGGCTGCCCTGGGAACTCCAGTTTACGTATTCCATGGCCCTGGCTCAAGTAAGATGATCTCCATGCTGCTCTGTGAGATCTCTGCAGTGACTTTGATACAATGAGCCACAGAAGAACGTCTCCAAGCACAGAAGTACATATCTTGGTACATCTAATAGAAATGAATTAATAGTCTAATAAGACTGAGAGAGGGCAGCCAATAACTACTTCTCTCCTGCATGCTCTCAGAGTTCATGCTATCCCCTTTTCAGCATTTACTGAGGACCATCAGCAAAACAGGCAGGGAGAAAGCATGTCCCCACATCCCAACAGTGTTATCATGATAGCACTCCATTGCTTTTTCTTGATACCTTTCAACAAATATATATACATTATTATACTGACGTAGTAATAGGAACATGGGTTCATGGAAGCTAAACACCTGGATGCAAGCCATCCGCAGCCAGAAGGTTACTTCAGGGTGAAGTGACAGCACAGTGGGGGACACTGACAGAGATTAATGAGCAAGCATGTCCAGTGGTGAGTTACTCTTAATATAAGCATTAAGATTTAGAAATTCAGAAGCACTGGAGGCAGTAGCACCTTTCCATCACTTACAGTTCTCGCCATGTTTTTGAAGGGATGTAGTCTCAGCTGCTTTATTATGTGTTGAACTCCATGCTGCCTATGTGAGTGATACATGCTCATGGCACAGCTACTGGATTAGCCCTTGCTCTTAAGGGTAATATATGCCTATTTTGTGAAGCCAAAGATTAGGCGTAAAAATGGTCTGCATAGTCAAAATGATGCCAGCCCAGGAAAGCAGAGTAGCAGCACTTTATGTGCCTAACAAATTTTAGTAGTGAGAACATGAGATGTCTCGGGATTCTCAGTCACATTACAAGTAAAGGAGGGTTTTGTGGGGATTGCTTACCTGGACTCACAGGCCAAAATTCATCCCAGGTGGCACTTTTGGCACATAAACGTTGGGGTTTTTTTGAAACCAGCTTTATGTTTCTTCCTCCCCTGTAACGACCCTGACAAACAATCTATTTGTCTGTGACCTCCACCCTGGATTACTGTAACTCACTATGTGGTTGAAGCTGAATGTGTGGGTAAAGCATGAGCTCCAGATGTGACTGCTCATCTTTTCCAATGCTCACATCATTACAGAATAACAGACCTGCATCTAAGGCTCTCCACAAGCTCCCAAGTAGTTTCTAAAACAGACCTAATAAAGAACTGAGGCATTTTAGGCTTTTCATCCCCATGATTTAATAGGTTCTCTGTTTCAGTGCATAGGGACTGTAAAGACCCTCAGAACTGCAAACTGGACAGCCCAGATGCTGAGAAGCCTAGGATGCACAACGCACAGAGGCATATCTGAAAACTCCTCCAGAGTGTAAGGGTCTCCCAGTGTCAAACTTAGCAATCCTTCATGGTAGTTAGGAACATAGATGTCTAGAACTTCCAAAGAACTGAGAAAAACTAGCTCTTTTATTCTATAGTCTATGTTCTACATAGGTATTTTATTTAACACAAAAGTTGCGGTAGTGGTGAAATCGCTCACTTCTCAGACGTTCTAGTTAGTATACTTACAAAAAAATATGGACAGTATCAGTTCAGTTCCTACCCTGGCCTATAGTTGAACCCCTCATCACCATCTTCAAGGAAAAAAAACCTTATCTGTTGCAGAGACAGTTTTTCTTGTTATCTTTGTCGTCTCAGGAATTTTGAATTCCCTCTTGCCCACAGGCACAACTTCATCCCGACTTACTACAGTGTTCTTTTTCAGTTCTGTGTATAGCCTAGTGGTTAGACCCATTTATTAGGATACAAAAAAACGTGCATTTGAATCTCCTCAGGCTAAGTAGCAAGCTAATCTCAGATCAGTTTCTTCGTCCCACATTCAGGCTAGTATTTAAAGGCAGTCTGCATCACAGCTACTTTTTTTTCAAGGGGTGACTTCACTTTCATTCTGTGAGAAGCTCAGTCTTGCTCATGTCAGTTAAACTTGCTCACAGGATCTTGGCTCGAAGAAACTTCATCAGGCCCTACATGACAGCTGCACACTTCAGCTCAAAATGAGCTATATCTGTGCCAGCACAGAAGCAAACTAAAGAGGAAATTTTATTGTTAAACAGTAAAGTATTATAGAGTGGCTAGTCACCTTCAGGGGTAAATGGCATCGGAGTTAGGCAGTCCTTTCCGGCACCTCGTTTAGGCTTAACTACTACTTATTAGACTAAGTACAACCTAAGTACTGCTGCAGATTCCTCACTTCTTCATTGGATCTCACCCATTACAGAATTTTGAAATCTGTGAAAGGTTCAAGACACAGTTTTATTAAAGTTTGTGTTTTTATATATTAGCTGTAATGGCTGCAAAATAACAAAGCCCCAGCTGAAATATGGGAAAATGAGGACAGAACATTTTCTCTGGTGATCCAACTCTCCATCCAGAGCAGGCCAAGCAAATCAGGGGGTTCATGTCTTTAAGCGTACTTGAAAGTCTTCTCACTTGATACCACGGGAAGGGGTGCAATTTAATATTTTGCATTGATAGGCAAGAAATTTCCTGCCTCACTTAAACACATTTCTTTGATATTCTTTGCCTCTTGCCATGAGAAGAGTGAAACAATGAAGCTTATATTGGTTTTGACTATCATCACAGCGTAAAGAGGATAGAGGTTTTATATCAAGTTCCTAGCTTTGCGTTACCTGGCATGCAAAATTTGACTTCCTTAGCCGTGCCAATTATTCTAAACTACAGTACTGGCTAAAAGATCTCAGAAAGGGTTCACTTCAGAATTTGAAAGGCAAGCTGAGACTCAGCTGTAACTTGGCAGGGTTGAGTTCCAGACAAAAACAATTCAACCTTTTCTTTCTTCACATATTGTCTTCCACTTTCTTTCGTCTTATCTTTTTCCAACCTTTCATATCTTGGAGGAAAACAGAGAATATGGAAAACGGTCATAGTCCAGGGTTTTGGACTTTCATGGTAACAGGCTATTTTCAGAAAAAATCCAGGTTAAATGCACAGAGAATTAGAGAAGGATCCTACACAAACAACCAATAACAGCACTAATGTTTCAGACTGAAAAAATGATAATATTTTCATGGTGCATTTGAACAGCTTATAGAAGGGATAAGGCTCTTCTTTGAATTTGTCCGTTACTGATCTAAAAATGACAATGTAGTTCACTGGCATCTTGCTGAACTAAGACATTGAAAAGTACAGTGTCACTATCAGTACAGTACAAAGAAAAATTGTAAGTGGTTCCCTTCATGTAAGCTATTCCAGCAGAATATTATTATCCTCAGAAATTCATGACTTGCAAGTGAGAATGTCAATTCATAGATTATAGATTTAAAAAATCAAATGTTTCTGTAAGACTGGACAAAAATTTAGCCCCTTCCACATTACTCTATCCTGAATGATGATTGAAAACCTTGCCAATTTTTAATTGTTTCATATAATTAGGTTTTAATACAGTTGAGGAAAAAAGCAACTACAACAAATTTAACATATGTAACAAATAAAGAAATTTGCATTAGATTTGGAGGATCTGGCAGACTGCCATTCACCACAAAGTCTTGGAACAAGATAAAGTCATCCATATACTTAACAGATGTTAAACAAAACAAAAATAAAAAAGTGCTATTGCTAAAAAATTCTTCTGGTGAATTCAGATTTGGCTCCATGTTCATAACACAACTGACTTAACAAATTAAAAGTAAAGATTCAGATAAATAAAACACATAATAGAATGGCCACACACACAGTGTGGGATCTCATAAACTACTGCCAATATTCGTACAAATCTAAAAGTCATCTTGATTAAAAATCAACTATGTATGTGCTGCTTCTATTCAGTTTCCCTGAAAAGAACAAAAATTCAGTTTAAAACATGGTAAAATGTCTTTGTGTTTATACGTTTTCCTCATCTGTAGAACTACCAAGCACAGGGTTCTGAACTACAGTCATTTATTTCTTACTTACAAATCAGACAATTCTTGACAAGACAGTACAGTACAGTATCTCTTCCCATAATAAAAAGTTACATATGGGTTCTATTTTGGTTCTTTCCTGAAACAGTTTTCTTATATTTGTTTTCTTGTCATAAATGTCCTTGGTCAAGGTAGATGGCAAATGCAATTAAGCTGAACCCCCCCCCCCC
>Ga0065711_1002380_pt1 | contig 34257 bp, 18 predicted proteins | sample Hoacrofraction12_FD_59098 | JGI IMG/M metagenome (GOLD analysis project Ga0065711, IMG submission 59098) | Hoatzin crop microbial communities from Cojedes, Venezuela - Epithelial fraction 12 v2 (version 2) | ecosystem: Host-associated > Birds > Digestive system > Esophagus > Crop | place...
ACAAGGTCCTGTGCAGCCTGCTGTAGGTGACCCTGCTTCGGCGGGGGGGTTGGACTAGATGACCCACAGAGGTCCCTTCCAACCCCTACTATTCTGTGATTCTGTGATTCTGTGAAAATTATATTTAAAGATGGATGTTTACTTCCTTAATGCAGGACATTCTACATCTAATACAAGCAAACAAAAGTAATTTATTAATTTTTATCGGTAGTGTTTATGTTACAAATTTTTTGTTGTAAAGATTTCAGATGGAACAAAGATCATTATTGTCTCAAATAAAGAGAACAAGGTACTATTGCAGGGTCATCTAGAAGGCCTGGCTATACGATCACAAATCAACAGGATTCATTTTAATATAGCTAAATGCAGAACAATATATACAAGTATCACGGATGTAGATAGTACTTACAAAGTGGAGGACCCTGCCTTGGAAAACTGTGACTCTAAAACGTCTTTGGATTTAAGGGGTAACCACTCCCTCAGAGTGATCTCTGGATGTGCAAAGGTGGAGGGATTTCCAGCAGGGAGATGACTGGTATTTATTTGATCATAGAGTAGAATGAGAGGTAGCTTGGTTACAGCATATAACTATATATGCCGTACACCTGTATTTAAGTAAGGTGCTTCACAGTGTGTGGTCCCTCTATCTTGTTTACAAGAACCTCTGAATGTCCAGCTGCAGCTAGATAAAAGCTCAGTCTTGATGTAAGATGCCATTTCCTAGGAGCAAGAGGTAACTGAACATTCCAGTCACCTCTTGGGGAGAATATGGACTTCCATGGCTTTAAGTCTTTTATGGTCAGTTTTCTCAAAACAAGTACATTTTAATTTAGCTATTGGGAAGAACACTTCAACCTGCTTGTGTGAAAAGGAAGTCCTTGGCTGCCAGCCTTGGAGTTGGCGAACTCAGCCTTCCACAATGCTCCCCTCCTTCGGGGCCCAGGATTAATTACACGGTCTGTGATATATTCTGAACCCCTGAAGTGTCAGATTGTTGAAAGTAATGGCACCTCATGCTTCAGTGCTTCAGACTTTTCTATACAGGATCAAAAGAAGTTTCCTTCTTTTTCAGGAAATTTTCCTCTGATTGTATAGGTTGCATTTGTGGGATTTGAGGTTTTGTTGTTGTCAACTATCCTTTGAAGTGTTAGAGACTGGTTGTAAGTAAAGACCAAAGCCTGAGAAAGATGGGCTACTGCTCTGAGATAGTAGAGAAAATCCTCCTAAACTCCTGCTTGTTGCATCTTGTTCACATGCTGAAACCACCATGATTACTGTACTTACGTGTACAGGTCAGGCCAGTGTCAGATGGGAGCAATATGATTTTGTTTTTCTCTTTGTATGGGTTTTTCCCTATCCCTTCCATTTCAAGGCCAGGGATCAAAGTCTGACTACCGGTATCACTGGGAACATCAGACTTTGTTCACCGGTGTCACATGAAGCTGCCCTGCTCTTTATGAGAGGCACATAAGCTGGTTTGAAGACCCAGTATTTTGGCTGTTACAAAGTGCTTGGACTTCCTAGAAAGTACTTTGATGAAATTTTATGATCTGTAACATATAGAAGGCCAGATCAAATGATCTAATATTCCCTTGTGGCATTAATTTCTGCAAAACTATGAAACTACATTCCCAACCTATCTTGGCAAATGTAGTTCACTAACTTAGAAGATTATGAACAGCGTGAAATCAGAGAATACCCTTTGCCAAAATACACTAGGAATGTCTTGTTATCAATTCATATACAACTTGTTCCAGACAAGATAAACTCTTAATAGTGAGCTAGCTAGCTACACAGTAGATTAAGTAGATATGCAAAAGCATGACAGACAGTAAGCTCTCACTTTTTTAAGAAACATTTTTTCCTTGGCTCAATCAATGTACTACATCGATAATAATTCTCTCTGGATTGGTATTCTGCAGTTGATTATGTCTTTGCAAGTGGGTGTAAAACACTACCGTTCAGATTTGTATCTATCTTTCAACAAGAGAGAAAACTTCATAATCTATCCCATGGACTGCTGATTCATTCTTGTAGCCTGTGGAAAACATCTCTCCCCAAGAACTCCCATTACTCTTGGCCTCTGCATACCAAACCCCAGCTATTTGGGGCTGAGCTTTGATGTTCGTCAAACCTCTTCCTGCTTGCCACCCTCCTGGTGGCACCTCTTCCTCACCCACCGAGAGCAGAGCTAGCACCAGCAGTGAGGAGCCCTTGCTGCTCCACCCGGGAAGGACAGGCAGGCGGGCTTCCACTAGCACCAGACCCCCACGGGGGGACAACACAACAACCGCACAAAGGAGGTTCAGAGGCTCCCTTTTCGGCACTGCTACAAACTATTCTGTCTTATCCAAACATCAGGAGACATACAGCACACTGCTTTCTCTCCGAGGTGTTCTCAAGACAGGGGTCCTGCTTTTCCAAGAGACACCACATATTTTGGCAGCATCTGCGTTTCTGTCACATATACAAACAGAGCCGGCGCAATAGCTCTGCTACAATATTTAATTTTTAAACATGTTTAAAGAACAAATATTACGTACCAAATACTAGCATGGTCACCCTGCTTGAACTAACTTTTGATAGTTATTAGTGCTTAGCTGCTTCTCTGACATTATCAGCATGGATAAAATCTCTCATTGGGGAAATTAAAAAGTACTAAATGCCAGTGACTGAAAGAAACTTTGTTACTTTAAACCTTGCATTAAAATGACAAGGCAATCAAAGTTTGACAAGGCAAGCTAATTAGTATGCCAGTGATGAAATGTGAAGGATCTCCAGGGGACTGGTTCTAAAAAGTTTTATGTCATTTACAGGGCCTTTTTTTTTTAGGCGAATATTGTCAGCTCTCACGGTAAAATCCACAACAGCTGAATTTCATTATCTTCACAGGAATTAAGGACTAAAATACTTTCATTATTTTCCAGTCCTCTTTTTCTTTTCCTGTAAATACTACACGGAGTCTTAGTTTACAGCCAGGAATATAAGCTCTTCAGGACACTAGGGCAAAACAACCCTAGAGATATCACTGAGCCCTAAAAATCCTGTTGTTTTAAGTGGCAGTATGGTACGGATTGTGTTAGGTATTTCACAGAATTATACAAATATTCCTCTTTCCCAGAGAACTTGTACTTTTACACGTATGATAAGGATATTCTTCCACTACAGTATTTCTATTAACTGCAACTTAGCTTTTTATAAGAAAATGTTCATATATTTTGAAATGCTGCATACTGCATCATGTACTGAAACCTGAATAAAGAAATAAAATGCATGGTAAACACACACACGTATGTGTTTTCTCAAAGATTTACAAGAACTTGGGACAATTGCATTTAAAGTGCTTCCTACTTATTACACTGCACAGTAGCTATATGACTTTTCTTTCCTCAACACAGACCAAAGTTAATCCACTGTCACAGAATCAGGGCCTACATCTCATGAAAAGACTAAAATCCCAGCCTTTGGAAGGTGAGTCATGTCTCTTATCACCATCAGAAAACTTTGTTGTTCTGAAGTGACAACTGTGATGATACCTTCCCAAAGGAAGAGCTCGGGCACAATCAAAAGCTCTGAATATTAGGAAACAGTTAAAGGAATCCACACTCAAGCCTCAAAATAGTTTAAAGACTGTACATAACCTGATGGGACCCCAACTCTGCTGACTCTTCTGACAGCCACAGACATGAGGAGTGGTTCAACACCCTGCTGTCACACTACGCAGGAGACTTCAAGAAATTCTCATTTCGAAATTTATCCATAGGACAAGAGAGGAGTATCTGGCATAGGTGTGGAGGATGAATGTCAGAAGACTGCTCTTGGACAGCTGGAGGAATTTATCACAGAATCATAGAACGCCTTGGGTTGGAAGGGACCTTTAAAGGTTATCTAGTCCAATCCCCCTGCAGTGAGCAGGGACATCTTCAACTCCATCAGATTGCTCAAAGCTCCGTCCAACCTGACCTCAAGTGTTTCCCGGGTTGGGGCCTCCACTACTTCTCTGGGGAACCTGTTCCAGTGTTTCACCACCCTCACCACAAAAAAATTCTTCCTTATATCCAGTCTAAATCGACCCTCTCTTAATTTAAAGCCATTACTCCTTGTCCTGTCACAACAGGCCTTGCTAAAAAGATTTTTCCCCATCTTTCCTACAGGGCCCCTTCGGGCACTGGAAGGCTGCTCTAAGGTCTCCCCGCAGCCTTCTCTTCTCCAGGCTGAACAGCCCCAACTCTCTCAGCCTTTCCTCACAAGAGAGGTGTTCCAGCCCTTGGATCATTTTTGTGGCCTCCTCTGGACCCGCTGCAACGTCCATGTCCTTCTCGTGCTGACCTTCTCAAGGGACTTGTGAACTTAAGAAGGGACTGGGCAAAAGAAGCCCTGCCTGAGAGAGGACGAGAGTTCCCGGGCTCCACAACTACGCAACCTGTCCCAGGGCAGGGAGAGCCACTTCCCCACAGGCACCCCAGCCCCATCCACAGCCCACGGCTGAGTTCTGATGATCTGGAGGGATAGCGCAGGGCGAAGAGCCATCACGGCGAGATGGGAAGAGGTGCAGCTTTACCCCGAGACGTTAAATATGCCTTGCTTCCATGCTGAGCGCTGCAGGGTCTGTCAGCAGAAGAGCAGAGTTTTATTCTACAGGGATTGCCCATATTCTGGTAGAAGGATTGTAACATTTAATGAGCCTGGCATTAAACAGGCTCAGCAAGAAGGATGCACAAAAAGGCCCTGCCTTCCTTCCCCCGCAAGCATATCCCCAGAGGGAAAGGTGCCCAACTCACCTTCCCTTTGCTTCAGCGCGCTCAGCTTTTCTCAGCCATCAGGAAGCCAAGCAAATGACTGTGATCTGTTTGGGCATGATCCAGAGCTACATTTTAAGGTCCAGGCGTGTAAAAAATATTACAGCCGGAAGACAATATTTCAAAGAATTTCTTTCCTTTTTTTTTTTTAAAGGCAGAGACAGAATTGCAAACCTGAGACACTGCACGCTGCAACTAGCAGAACCCCAGAAACACAATATCCCATGACCTGGAGAGTAAGTGTGTGCCTTGACGGCAAAACTCCTTCCTACCTAGAAGTCAGCTGGTGTTCTGCTATAACATGCAGGAATGTATTTGTACAAAATAAACTGCTCTTGTTCTTTACTCATATTTGATTCTTCATTATACATGTAACTACTTATATGTTCTCCTATTCTCCCTAATTTTTAAGTAAGAATTATTTAAGAAAATAAGGAAACAAAATAGGTTTTGAAGGACTGAGGTTCATATTTTTCTCTATTGTGGAAGCCATGCAAAAAACTTGCACATTTTAAAAGAACTAGGCTGTACAGCAAAAGCCTCCGAGTAGAACATCACTTTTAAAAGGTCATGTCATTTCAAGTAAAATGAAAAGAAAAAGTAAAATTTAATAAGAAAGGAAGGAAAAAACATTGAACTCAAAAGGTTAATAATCTATCCTTTAAACAAAAAAGGCAATCTACTTTTTCTCATTAAAACCTGACACACAGCACTAACTGAGCAGATTATGTTGTGAAAACATACTGCATCGCACGGTAATGCTTGATCGAGATCAGCAATCAGGAGCAAAAAGAAAGCACTGTTTCGTGATTATAATAGCAAATTCTGGAAGACAACCAAATACATCATCTGGCAGCTCAACAGCTGTTACAGCTTGGTAGTAATACCTTGGCATTTGCTATAAGCTGTAACTTGAAAAAATTGATTTCTCATCTGCCAGAAACAAGAAAATGTTCTTCTTTTAACACTTCTGAACTTTCTTTCACTAGAATACTCAGGTATTTGAACCACTTTCTTATTTTGCTCAGTTTTTACCCTGGCTGCTAAGCTAATTGTATATCAATTTTATTCACAAATAAGTTTGAGGGGAAAATACCAGATGCGACTAAAACAATGTGTGTTCAGATAAACCCTCTTTTGATGACACACTGTGTAGTAAATAGAGCAAAATATTCCTAATCGTCCTCCTTGCTCATATTCACACCCCTGATCAAACAGTTATCATTACACTTCATACCTGCCTGAAAAAGGGACATTTCCAAAACAAAGTTCAGTACGTTTCCATGTGCTTTGCTGTTAGTTAAGCCTTCTTTTTCCAAGTCAGAGACAGTACACAAGCATGTAGACTGAGACAATAATGCGGAGAATTTACAGTACTTAACAAACCCAGTCTCTAAATTAGTCCTGGGTATAGGATAGGAAGAGGAAGAAGGGAGATGTTTATTGTAACTATATTTTTATAACTATACGAAATCGTTAAAGCATTTGTTCTGTGCGTAGAAAGGCTCCCTGAAAAGATCAATTTTCTAAGCATACAGTACTTTATTGATCTTAAAGTAAGTATGCATCATAACAAGGACACGGACCACTTAAAATCTTTTAGCATTTCAACTATTCCTGTTCTTTTAGGGTTAAGTAAAAGCAATCCATCATAAATATTTTAGATTCCAGCATTCCACTTAGATTTTGAAGTGTCATAAACAATATCTCTCAGAAATCAATATTCACACAGTACATCTATGGGGAAAAGAAACAACATATACACAAAGGTGGTACAAGCTATCAAACAGATCTCTACCTTTACGCCTAGTGCAGTTTTCTTGGCCTCTGCTTTTAATCTTGTAGCTCTTAACATAGGCCTGGTTTTCTTATAATCTTGTTTTCCTAGAGTAGAAAAGCACATTTAATGAAAACTATGCAAAAAGAATATGAAAAATGTCAGCGATTATTTCAGTTGAAAAGTCAGATATAACATTTTGAAAACATCCCACAGTCCAGCATTTTAAACAGGAGCTACTCTGTAAGACGCGGGCTCGATCCGTGGAACAAACGTCCTTAACACAGACAACGATAGCAACAAGCAAGAGCCAACGAACCATTGCAGAACCTAATACCCCAGAGGGACATCGACACAGACGTACAGATAGCCGTCCACTAGTACGGTGTTTATGAAATTGTTCAGCGAGCATCAGACAGCAAATAAGTAGATTAAAGGTGGATGATGTTTTCACCTCATATTTCAATCAAAAGAAAATTTTCATTAAAATTTTTGTTGGTTAGTCATCTCTAATGCATATATAAATGTGTAATACAGGACATTATGGTGAGTGTAAATGTTTCACAATTCTGAACCAGATAGTTATTTGGAAGTATCAGAACTCCGACACATGCAGATCAGTCCAAGTAAGCGCTAATAAAACCACTGCTTCACACCATCTGCTTGTAGAAACTTGTTATACAGAATCTTCTAGAAGTGTCTTAGATGGATTTTTTAAAAGTTACAGGGACTTTCTCTTGCAGCCACGAAGAGTGCAGCCAAGTGCTTGATTATTGTGAGCCCATATGAACTGAGTTCAGAGGAGGACATGCAAGTACTTAGAAATGGCATAAATGATTTAACTTAATAATAAAGCATAAAACGATATCTCTCAGGGATGTATTTTCTGTCTGAAGGGCCTGTTACTGCTGTACTATGTACTAGTAACCATAGTTTATTTAAGTTGACAGAAGTCAAGGTACAGATACAGTCACAAAAGGAGGAGGAGGAAAAGAGGAATCTGTGAAGAAACTGCTCAGAGGGGTAAGGCCTCAGTACAACTGCTCTGGCTTTTCAAAAAAGTCCTTTCCATTTTTCCCTCCCTAATGTATACGTCCCTTTTTGTCTATTTCCAAAGCTAAGCTGCAATACTTAAAGCAGAAATGTTTGGCTACTTTTAAACAACTAATTTGACCTAGTTGTACGTTCGCTTTCATTATTGTTACGTTCAAATAATTTAACCTTTTCTCTAAAACTGTGCCCAGTAGTTCTGTGTATGCAACAAGGTGTGATATTACATTCATAATCAACAGTGCAAGCTTCTCATTTTATAGTCACCTTCAAAACTGGGATACTGTAGTGCAGTGGTGAAATTCGGAAACATGAATTGGAAAAGATAGGTCTTCTCCAGTGATACACTGGATTCACGGAAACGCACCTCTGCCTTTGTCTACTCTTTCTATCACACTGCTCACATTCAATGCAGAGCTCCTCTCTGTAGCATACTATGGATGCTGAACTCACATTACGAATTTGCTTTCATTGTATAACCTCTCCTCAGCCCTAGGATTACATATTGTGAAGGTCTCCATATTATTCTTTGGTCAGATGTTATTCATAAAAGATCTGAAATAACTCAGAAAGTATTTGATGACAAAAGGAAAAATAACTGAAACCATATCTATTGGAGGAAAAAAAAAGTACATATCCAAGGAACCTTCTTAGAGGGTGGAGTGAACAAGAGATGACAGAATGACTATTTATGTCTGGTGCTCCAATATATTCATCCGGTCAATGTATCTCATTTGCAGGACAGGACCACTACAGCATTATTCTTCAGAAGTCAATGATATCTGATATCCTGATGCATCAGGAGTACAGTAATTTTTTTGAACCGTTAGGAAAGAATTGCAGCAACCACCAAAATGGCTAGGTCATGAGATGATGCCAGCCAGAAAGAGAACATGTGCCTTCTCCCTAAAGTACTGAAGTCATACTTTTGCTATGAAATAGTTAAAGAGCTGTCAGAATTTCCATTATAAATGACAGGAGTTTATAACTCATAAAAATTCACTCCAGGCTGAAATTTGGCATATATATACCCCAGTCTTGAATTTTTTTGTTTGTTTGCTGGGAGCCAACTTTCAATAAAGTGATGCAGCTGTTCTTACTTACTTGCAAACAAACTATAGAAATTTATCCGAGATGTTTTAAGCATGAAAAATACCTTTGTTTAGATGTCTATAACTGACAAGGCCTAAGTTCAATTTCAGTTCTCATAATTCAGGTTTGCTGCTGTCAGGTCAGGGGTAAATAAAGCAGGACAGTAAGAAGTTTCCCTTCCAGTGATGCAACAGCATTAGATAACAAAAATTAGAAAGCTTTGTAAGGACCATTAGGAAGGGGAAACAAGTCAGCTACTGAAACCCACCTCCCCTTTGTCCCATTGCCCATTCTCCCTCCTCGTCTACAAGGCTCAACCCTGAAGGTGACACGAGCAGGGGTAAATACTGCACAGGAGACCCAGACTGTGAACTACATCTATCAGCAGGACCAAGCCTATTCCTAGAAAAAGGAAAGGTTATTGGTGTTCCTTCCCTTGGTTTCAGGCACTCTGCTACTGTTTATTCCAGTACCGTGGCTATGGCTAAGACTGGATTCTAGAGAACGCTTCCAGATTTGTATTAAATCTGCTATGAACAACTAACCCCCCTATATAACAAATAGGCTATTTTAATAATGGCTTTAGAGCTGGTAGTTCTCCAAATCTATGCACCTGCCATTAATTTACCACTCTCCTTGCTAAATGTGATAGCCAAGAAGAAAAAAAAAATATTGTAGGGAAACAGTCTAAGTCCACCAAGAGCAAAAGTTTAAAAAGGGCATCTGTGCAGTCCTTTGTAATGAAAACCAGATTCAGCAATTGTACTAAAAGATTCTTGAAACATCTGAAGTTTCCGAGGCCTTGGGAAAGACATCTGCACTACAAGACTGCAAAGAACTATGAAACGCAAAGCCCCTGCCATGTGAATACTGATCATTACCACCTGGAAAACAAGCAGAAACAAATAATACAGGCTCCCTATGTTCTTCTGGGCCTGCAAATTCAACCAGTTGGAATACGTATCTTCACACCCCCAATGTTTTATCTCACTTATCCTGCAAGCTTTCTTGTACCTTTATCTGCCAGAGTGATCAGTTTAAGCTGTTTCTTCTTCCCAGGACGTGACTGTCAAAGCCAGTTAAGACGGACTCATCAGACAAAGCCCCATTTGTCTGCTTTATCCAATGTCTGTTCAAGACCCTGACTTTTCCTCAGGGAATGTACGAAGGCAAGAAGCAGCAGCCAAAAAGAACTGGAAAATTGCCAGACCAAATCTTACTTTTCATACTACTTAGGCAAAATATTTTCCTCTTTTACTTCTCATTATTATCAATTCGTCATCTCAGTTCTTCTCTCAAACTCTAGTGTCAGCTTTCCTTTTTTTTTCACAACTACCCCAATTGCCACTTTTTTAACAAATTTGCCACTCCTTTCTTAACAACCTTTCCCAAGTCATGCTTTCTTTCCATTTTTAAGGCCAAAGAACTAATCCATGGTAAGGCAACTTTTCTTACTGACGACAGCCATCACCTTCTCTGCTTGTCCTGCCTCCTGCCAGTCCCTCCCAAGACCAGATGCAAACATCCACCTTTCCTTTTCAGTGCCTGAAGCTGCATTTGCCCTTCGGAAGCTCTCCAGAGCTCACCTTTCATCCTTCCCCTTCCTTCCATCCTTCTTGCACAATTTTTTCCACTCCTTTGGTGGCAAAGTGACGTCAGCAGCAGCTGAACTGAGTTGTGCTCTGTTTACAGATCCTGCTCGGACAACTTTCTACATGTAGAAATTTAAAATCTTCTGCTAGCTGTAGGATTAGAAAAGGGTGAAGATAAGGGTGAAATAAAAGGACTTTCTGAGCTACTAAACACAGCTGTATTGTGAAAAGTGTCAAAGTGCCTTCCTCAGAGTGAATCTCAGGTATTCACACAATATGCAACATAAGTTTGTTTCTCCTGATGTAACTAGGATTAAAAATTTCACAAGAATTTTTGTGATTTATGTCTCCTCACAAGAGAATTTGAGAACCCATATATATTCTAGTCAATAATTTTAATAGCAGATAAGAGATGACCTGATCTTGTATATTCAGTATTTTTTTTAACTACATGTCCAATGACTACACAATTAATGCAAAACTTAAACTAAATAATACATATGAGCTAGACAAATTCATTAAGTTCCAAGTGACGACTGACTCTTTAGTCTATGGAAACACTGTGACATTACCAGGTAGTATGCATAACACTGCATTTTTGCATACATACCTAGCTCTGTTACACACGTAACTGAGAATGCAACATGCTGAGCACTATATTTCAGGAAACTGACTACATTTAAGGTTGTGTTTAAAGATGCTGCCGTTTAGGATAAAACCTAAACAAATCTATAGAATATCTTCATGAGAGAAAAAAAATCAAGATGCCCAGTCCTTCTACATATTTAGTCTTTCATTCTAACAATAGCTCATTACTAGAATTGACTAACAGACTAAAGACTGCCTCTCTGCTTTTCAATTCATCGGGCTTAAGCAGAAACAGGACTGCATCTTTGGCCTTTGTTGATGCTGCTGTCCAAGCTTATTATCATATGAATATCTAGTTATTGTTTTATAAATGTTCACATTTCGGGAGCTCCCTGCTTTCTTTTCTCTCAGTAGACTTTACAATATCCACCTTCATTATCATCATGTGGCAGCATTGCTCTTCGTCTGCATTTGCTACTTTAAAAATTAATGCACTGCTATTTTCTGAATACTGTACTGCGTAAGCTGCTTATGAGTACATTATGCTATCAAGCAAGCACATGCTGAAAAGCTTCCTAAACTGTTATTCTTTCAATGAAAATACAGCTGGTTCTGCTTCAAAGGCACTTCTTTTCACCTGCAAATGGACTTGCTCCTACACTTATTCCTCATTTCATTGTCTTTTATTTGTGTCTGCAAATCTTTAATTGCCTTTAATTAGAAAAAAGTAAATTCAGTGCTTTAATCTTGCAAATACATTCAATCATAATTCTGTCTGGGATGAATACCAAGTTCTATTCACTGACTGATCTTTATAACAAAGGTATATAAATTTATTGTCCATTTATATAGACCACACCAATTAAGCCACAATGGAAAAGCAAATAGATAAGAGTCAAAATATTTGAAATGAGAAATGTGCAATCTAAATTTAATTACTCAGACAAATTATTTGAAGATGAGTTATTTACAGCATGCCAAAAATCCTGACAGATAGTAAAATCTGCTAATCAACATTACAGATTTAAAATTCCTTTCAACACTTTCACTATAATTTGTAGCAATGAACAAACTGTTGTCCTGAATCTTTCTGTGCTGGCATTATAGTCATAACCAAAACATTAGTAAGACATTTTTCATACAGTAGCAATCCAATACATATGTTAAAGTATTGTTTAAGGTGTCATAAAACTACAACTACTGGGTAAATTTTAGTTACTAGTAGTTTAACTGAAGTACATTAACATAACTGATGCTGAAACCCATACTAAAATGTATACATAGCTAATTAGAAACTAGAGGCAGACTATGGCAAGTTTTACTGTCAAACTGGAAGTGTGAAATCACACACCTAGTACCCAAAATCAATGTTCTCATTATGATTATTGATCTGAATCAGTGACGGTTCCAGGAACCCTCCACAAAACCCCACAGAACAAGCACAGCACAAGAAAATGGTCCTCTGGTCCTTTCAGGGGTTCCAGAGTCTGACTTCGAGCATCCCCTCCTTTTCCCTGATGTAACAAGAAGGAGGCAAAAGCTAAATCTCACTGGCAGGGTCAAGGTCCAAGACAGAGGAAGGCTCAGTCACACTGTCTTCCACAAACTCCTTACATGCAAGTCATAGAAGGTCACAGCCACTGCACCTGACTTCAGTTTTAGGTGATTGCTTGTTTAGATCTCTATTTCCTACAGAAACGCTTCTCCAAAGAGTGAGTGACAGCAGTCTAGGACAGCCTGAAGTGCTCCCTGGCAGCACCTATTTTACTGTCATCAGCAACAGGGAGAGCCTAGAGATGTTCTGCACCCATCAGGTGGGTAGATCTCATCTCTAAGGTTAAGCAGAATTAATTCGAGCCAAGTAAACTTGATCTAAAGGACAAGTGGAGAAGGAGAACCGGTTTCCTATGTGATTTTATCTGGACCCTCAGGACATTTGTGAACATGGCCAAATTACCTTTGAAGTAGTTAAATATTACTAGTACTATAGAGAGAACATCACAAAGCCACGAAGGGACAGTAAAATGTATCTAAAATCACAGCTTGAATACACCCTTGTTCAGCTATGCCATGGTGGTTTCCAAGCCATTTAGCTAAGTCTATACTGCAGGGCCACTGTTGTGAAGATGTAGTACCATAATTATCATACTGCTTCTTCAAAACTGTTCCTGTGTACCAGCTATGATCCCTGGGGCATTAAGCTACAGTCTCCTCAGACAGTTTAGGTTAGAAGTGATTTCTGGAGGTCATCTGGCCCAACCCTCCACTCGGAACAGAGCCACCTTCTAAACTAGACCCAACCTGAAAGTTAGCTCCAGTTGCTCAGCTGAGCTTGTCTAGCTGAGTTTTGAGTATCTCCAAAGGTGGAGATTCATCAACCTCTCTGAGCAACCTTTCTGAATATTTGGCCGCTCTTCAGGTAAAAACATTTTTCTTCTACCTAATTGGAATTTTCATGTTCTAACTTGCCTCTTGTCCTACCATTGTGCACCTTTGAGAAAAGTTAGGCTTCACCCTGCCTGTAGCCTCCTATCAAATATTTGTAGATGGCAGTAACATCTCAGCTGAGCTTTCTCTTCTTAGAGCTAAACAAAACAGCCCCCTCACGCTCTCCTTGTACATCCTGTGCTCCAGATGGTCATCCTAGCTCTTCACTGGACTCACTCTAGTATGTCCATGTCCTCCTTTTAGTTTTCTTGAAGATAGGCATGGCATTTGCCATTTTCTGTCCATCAGGGAACACTTAGTTAGAACCAGCTAAATGGCTGACAACTCAGGGAGAATTTGGCCATAAAATCACATTGTCTGAAATACCTTAATGTAACTATAGTAGTGTAACAAAAGTGCACCAAAGGAATTCAGCAGGTTCTGTAAACAGCAAGTCAGGGGACTAAAAAGTTCAAATCAGTTTGTACTTTCAACATAACTTCACAGTAGTTTGCTTTTTTAACAGGAGGGAACAAAAAGTATTTTTTTTCCTACATGCCCTGGGACTCCTCAGAACTGGGCTCTATCATCTCATACACAGTAGCAGAATTTTTCTTTAAGTACCTTTATTAACGCAGCAAGTTAGGTGTCTGGCATGGGGAAAGAAGTATTTTCTCAAGTGCTCATTAACATCACCCAGATCCATAAAGGTACGTAGGCACCTAGCTTCTAAGGTGCATGTACAGAAGTATATGATTAAATACGTTTGAGAGATTTTAAACCAGTCATTTTATACTCTAACAGAATTTCAATCCAGTGAAACTCTGTGAAACTTTACTCACACATAGCACGTCTTAAACATGCATGCCTCACCCATAACACTGTAACTCTAAAACTGGAAATAACTATTTATTTAGGACGTTAGAGGAACTTCAGAAAAACAAAATTCCACAGGAATTTGAGGCCTAACCTCAGTTAAAAACAGACAGCAAATCCACATCAGTAACAGTGTTATAATCTATGTTTGAGAACTGGCGACAGAACTCTACCTCACATCTACGGGAACAAGACCAATCTCTCAAATACTTATTACTGGTTTTTGTGCTCTTCGTGTCACACAGATGTATCCAATGACCATTCTTTTGCTGAGAAGCAGAAGTGAGATTTTCTTATTTTTAATTGCTGTGATTCCAAATGGAGGTTTTGGAGTCTTAGGTTAACAGAAACATTTTGATATGTCTTTTACCTACTCAAGAGTATGTCTGTACTCAGAAAAGGCATGAAAACCCCCCACAGACTCTCTCTATTTTATTCAGGTTTAATGACAGCTCAAATCACTGACCATTTTTCAATCTTGAGAGACGGAACAGCTTGACACTAATAATACATTTGCAAAGGACACATCATCATTTAACACAACATTAAGTGCTCAGGGACAACTTTTTACCATACACACAATGTGCTCTGAGCTCAGGGCTGACATTTAATGCTACAAAGATAATCCAACCAGTCATTCATGAGGGGTAAATTAATTTTGAAGCAACTATATTTCAGCTTTAAGCCAACAAGAAGGATGCATTAAAATGAATAAGTTCTTTTTATGCTGCACGCAAGATTAAAAAAACCCCACCCAAATATAAAGCATTCTTAAATATACCAAAATATACCCATTTAATTATTGCTATATTTCCCTGATTCCAAAACAGAAGTCTGGTAATATTTGTTAAATATAATATTCTGAGTAGAAACAGAATCCCTTAGAAAATCCCTCAGAATTTGCTATGAGTTGCCATGAAGAGCAGCATTTCACTAAAGAAATGCTTTACATTTAAAATGTGTATTAGACATACGTTGAGTGTAATGAATAATTAAGAACATATTTAAATTAGCACCTTTTCTGATACTTCTTTTAAGGAATATTTTAAAAATCTATATAAGCAATTAAGAAAAGAAATTCAGAAAACCAGTTATCAGTAATGTACAAAACAAAAAATAACATCAATACTTTAAATCAGCTAATTTGTCAGGTAATTTCATTATTTTCAATATCTGTAGAATATACTCAATTAACTGCAAGACCATAATAAAAGATATGCAGAACAGCACTAAAAATATTGATGTTTACCAGACACTATTTGATGGGCAGTCCTTTTTCATGCCTCTCAATGCTAAATCATCTTTTACAGGCTTTTGCTCAAGCCCAACAGGTGCATGCCTGCAGCCATTAAAAAGTAATAGTTCCTTGTAAAAGGAGTATCTTCAACACACATGATGGCAGTTCTTCAATTCACCTTTCTGACAATCTCCATAACATTTCCTACCCAAACATACAACTATGAAAACATTCAATACCTTTCTTAAAAATAAATTAACACAATTGCTTTGAAACGTATCATTTGGTGGGTGTTTCGCTTCTTTTCTTCTCCACCTACATAATAGACACATGCATTGATGTGTACACGTAGTTTTGAGCACATTTTTCCTACTTTGCTTTGAAACAACTACTACCAGTTGCACTTTCATATAAACAAGTGTGTTTTAGTATAAATCCTGAAAATAAGTAAACCAAAAATATTCCTGCTTAGGAGTGAAGTGCCCACCATTAATGTAATTAAAAGCCATATTTTTATCAAACATTTGATTAGATGATTTCTGGACAACGGAAACTATCGTACTATTTCTTTGAAGCTGAGAGGTGTGAAAAAGGCAACATAAGGCATGGTACAGCACATAAAGAGTCTTTCTGTCTTTCTGAGACAGACTGCATCCAGATCCAGTTTGGCTTTTGCTGATTTTGTTAACTCTGTTGGCTGCAAATAGAGGAAAATCTGATATACCCCAAACTAAATGGAAACAGATTCATGGTCAGAGCTTTCTAGGAAGACAGAGGTAGCAGGCAGTGCCATCGTGCAGAGCTGCACAAGTCCTCAGCGTGCTCTTCTGGTCTTCTCCATCGCTGTCCCTAGAGGCCTCAGACTCTTCTTAATATATCCCATTTGAAGGTGTACTCATAGCTCACTTAACAGGAGAAAAAGCTGAACAGGAGGGGATCTGCCAGACAGAAGCTAAGTAGCAAACACAAGAGAAGGAGAGATGATTACATTGTTGTCACAGATACTTACCTGCAGGACACATCCAGCAACTGTGTTCCACACAAGGACTACAGAGTCACAGAAAAACAGGTCCTTAAAAATGGAGATGGCACAGCCTCACCAGCTTTCCCCCACTGCTTCACTAGGTTTATCATCAAAAGTTTCCTCATGTCCAGTATCTAATTCAAATGTCCCATATTGAACTCCTAGCATATTACTTTTTGTGGTATCCACCACAGACCTGGAGGACAGTTGATATATTCCCTTCTTTGCATAAGGCTTTTATATATTTAATGACTGCCATTACATCTCTAAAGTCTTCTGCTCTCCAGACTCAACCAGTCCTTGCGTCCCAGTCCTTCGGTCTGTGTTTTCTGGACTCCGTGCTCTCCTCTGGACTTTTTTTCTGATCTTGAACACAGCACTTCATCTGAGGCCTTACTGGTATCTTTCGTGTCTATACTCTCCTTACACATTCAACCCCAGTCTGCCTATGACTCTGCTCACTCCAAAATTATTGCCTAAGCATTTCTTACCCATATTCGGTCTGTAGTTTGACTGTTTATACCAATCTTAAGAACCTTGCCCTTTTCCTTGTTGGATTATACTCTATTTTTTCAAGCCATTTCATCGATTTCTCAAATTTTAATCTTAAACTCTTCTCTATTTACTGCCTCCCATACAGGTATAATTTGCAAACTAAATTCATCGTCCCACTTGCAATTAAAATGTTGGGTCCAGGACAGACCACTATGGATAAACCACTAATAACCACCGAGAACAGCTTTCGTACTAGTTTGCTACCCATCTTGCAGCAGCTTCATATTCATGCATCTCTTTGTTTACCAGAACACACTGTCAAAAAGCCTTGACAAGGTCAAGGCATATGGCACCTCCTGCTCTTCCCAATTGATAAGGTTTGCTACTCTGTCAGAGAAGAAAATAGATTTGATTTGACAAATCACATTGGCTATTGCTTACTGCCTTGTTGTACTGTAGGTGCTTACAAGACACTGCCTGTCGCTGTCCTGGAGAGCTTACTGTGAAGAATGAGGAAGCTGCACTCAATAATTTATGAATATTATATGTCCCATCTATTTGCTTGCTATTGTGATGTTTGCTTTATAATTACTAGAGGTTAGCTCAAATAAAAGCTAGCTCGCGCTTGGGCAGGAAGGTAGGAAAATACTACTAATAGTTCTCCACTGAGAGCACTTAAAGACAATAAAGGAAAATATAGAGACTGATGACCAGGTCATCCAACTCAGTGGCCCACAATAAAGCATATCCATGTAACAGATGTTCCACTAAACATCTTCTCTGTTGTTCTTATCCCCACAACTACACAGCCAGAAATTTCTCCCATTGTCTTACATAAATTACTTTCTTTTGACCTTAAACAGGAGCAACTGACATCACAGGAGAAGTGAAAGATTCCAGACTTGGGCATTTTTTAGGAAAAAAGAACAACACACACATAAATGATTCTAAGCTCGTGATTAAAAGGAAAGTAGTACCCCATTCCCTCTTCCCATGCTTAAGAAAACCCCTTCAACAGCCCTAGTCTATCTGAACCAGCAAGAAACTCTTCCAGACCATGTCTCTGGCAATAAGTTTAACCTCTTGAACATACAAACAGGACCAAACCAACTGCTGCCTGAAAAATGTTTTCAATACCAGCAATTTGAAATTTATTCCCAATTACTCTGCTGTGCATCATGCTACTACCAGACAACATCACTGGGTCATTCACAACAGTGGTTGGTGAATAAGCACCACAACATCACCAAGCACTGTAATAATATTATTAAACCTTCTGGATAAAGGATCGGTGGTGTTTCAGGGGAGGATGATCTCTCTCCCTCTGCTGTAATTAACCCCACACTACCTGATGTGTCCAACGTTATTAGGTGGCCGGGGCCTGTTCCTGGGGGACGTCAAAGTGGGACTATGGCACCACACGGATCTGGAGTCACCCCTTCTTCCATGCTCCCGCTCCTCCGTGAGCCCCCTCCCAGGAGCCACAGTCCCGCCCAAGCAACCCCGACCAGCCATTCTGCTGTGGGACTTCGCTCAGAGAAGGTGACAGCTAGTCCAGGAAGGGAAGGACACAACCTGTCACCCACAGCTTCCTTTTCCCCAGCTGGAACAGAAAGATCTTGGGGGTGGCATGGAAAGCCTGAGCAACTCGGGGAACAGACAAGTCCGTATGAAACAGAGTACAAGACTTCTGCCGCAGATACCACACCGCATCTAACAGTTTCAGTTTTCTGTTCTCACACACAATAGGTTGGCAGTACGTGCACGGTATCACCACATCACCCAGCATTAAAACATATATCTGGTTTTATTAAAAACAAAAAAAAGCCTTGCAGCAAACAAAGAACATTGACAAAGTCATGAGATGCATCAGGGACAGAGCCCCAGAGAGAGTGCAGCTCAGGAGAAGCTGGGATCACTTCTCTCCAACGCCTGCCTTGTTGAGCCAAAATCCCTTTTAACAGCCTGTGCCCTTGTTGCCAAGGTTAAAAACATTCTTTGCTTCAGATTCACCCACCATTAACTTGCCACTGGTCACAACTTGCTAAAGAAAAGCTTCCCAAGTCTGAACCAAACAAAGCTTGGACTGGAGCTAGAACTCGTGTGTAATGGACTAAATTTACGGATTTAGTCCAAGTATGGGATTCCTGGTGTTCACCCAGCAGCACAGAAGCTGCAAGAGCTGAGGGGGACACCCTATGAACAATCACAGCCACGTCTGAAAAGGGAAAGAACAGAAGGAAGAAAAGACATCTGGGTGAGGAGACTTGCATGAGGTCCGGCACCAGAAGAATGGCACAACCATGATCCTGAATGCCTCGACTCCCGATCCAGTGTCTTACCCAGTGGATAATGATTTTCTCAGAATTGAAAATACATTGGATGCTGTCTGCAAGATGCAGTAATTCCATACTAGTAAGTCGTATCATTCTGGACCAGCTGCATACTACAAGACCATTCCAAAATACAAGTTGTAATTTACTAATTCTGCCTAAGTAAAAAATTTCCAATAATACTGTCAGCATTTGCAGTTCTCACTTCACTGAAGCATATTGCAAAGGATGCTTTGTCAGACCTATATATCACTGTCACTCCAGCAGTCAATGCACTGACAGTCTTAGCAGAGGTGGATGTTACAGGATACTGTGAAAATGATTATGTAAGATGGAAAAGAAGGTTTTTGGAGTCTCACTCCAGCAACGCAGAAATCAGAGGCTTTTAATGGAATTAGCGGAGAAGGGAACATCTCTTGTACACATCACCGTTATCCCTTGGGATCCTAAAATTACTTGTGAGGAATAATCTCTCCAACTCACTCATAATTTTAGCACTCCTAAGAACTACGTATCTTCAGTTCACCCATAATTTAAATTTCTTTCCTTCAACAGAAACACCACCTGACAGGTCTTAACTAAAAGTGAATGACAGCAATAGCAGCTTACTTAAAAGTGTAAAGGAAATGCATATTTATGAGAACCCAGAGTAATGGTTTATGGACCTCAGAACTAAAGGTGTAATAAAGTCTTGAAGGCATATTAGGAGACACAGTTTTGCCTTCAAAACCCAAAACGGGCTACAGTCAGTGATTAGATCCGTGTTTGTGTTAAGCAAATAGGATAGAGAAGCTTGGCTAACTTAAAAATTTATCTTTATTTTTCCAGACTTACTACTTTTCCCTTTCTGAAGGCTCATGGAAAACTATGAAAAAGAAAAAAGAAAAAGGCTCATAGAAAAAAAAGGAAAAAAAAAAAGAAAAAAGCTCAGAGAAAACTATGTGTGTGTGCATGTGCTGTATTAAAACATGTGAAATAATGGCATCTTAGTCCTGACTTCAGGACTGGACTTGCTGTCTTACAGGCAAATGTCTGCTATCATTCACAAATACTGTAATTTTCAATATATAATGAAGAATAGCTAGGCTTTACTTCACACTTCTCTTTAAGCATATAAACTTGTCAAGTAACTTTAATGCTGTATTTTTCCAATCACTTTGCCATCAGTGATGGTAATAAGTTTATCTGAGACCTTTTGCTTTGATTTCATCATTTGCACCAGCAACAGTGCTCTGTTGATGTTTTAATGAATAAAGTCAGTCGTTTTCAGTAATAGTCTTATTTTGAACTTGTGAAAGGCATGTATTAGGGCAATTGATTCAGAGAAACAAGGATTGCTCCCAGCATCATTTTTTCCGAAACTCTGTTCCACAGGATGACCTTTTAAGTAAGCTGCCCTCTTGTAGGAAACATACAAAAGCTGGAGACACTGCTGAGGAAAATAGTCTACCATCTGGAAAACTACTCAGTTAGAGCAGATAAAGCATGGAGCTGTTTTCTATTCCTGAATCTTCCACAAAAATACTGTATGACCTTGGGAAATCTCTTTTCCTTGCAAGACTTTGGTACTCATCAAAAACTCTGAGATCCTGGTCTAATGGTGTAACAGACGTGAGAAACACTCCTGAGTGTTATCTATTAGAGATGATTTTCTGATTGCCTATATTAATTTCTTTTTAAAGAATTTAAAATTACATTTACAAATATAACGAGAAACAGTTTAAAGAAGTACCCAAAAAAGTAACCGAATCTGCTATGACCCTCAAAGCCGATTTCTTATTCATTAAAAACACATGTTAAATATTTATGAACCCATGCACAAAGCAATTTCAGTTTATGGAATTAAAAGCATACACAATTAAACTGAAAACTAACTTTTAGCTATGCTTGTTTCCTCACAAACTGTCTATATGGATGCTGCTCTGATCGCAGCAGTCCTACATAACCCCACTCACCCCCTCTCTTCCCTTGCTGAAGAAGTCCCTCTGTCTGGAGTCCCCGAGTGGAGTCTAGCAGGCAATGCAGGATACACAACTTCAGCCACACACCATGAGGTGACAGGGACTCTGCCCTGGTGCTTCTCCTGCGGGAGAGTCCTGACGTGCAGCACCAGCAGAGAGCCCAGGGCGGTGGGCTCCCAGCAGACAGCACAGGCATTGCTCAGGACAGATGAGAGAGGTGATTTGTAAACTACCCGAACAGTCCTCTATTGACATTTCTCGCTCTGATTGATTCCGTAGTTAAAATGTACCAGCAAGGACACATTTATTATCCATAGCATGCAGAGAGAAAAACAGTCAACACGCTTCTTTTTCAGAGTCATTTCTGAGCTCCTCACAACCTAGAGGTATGTCTCACATTCGGAGTGCATTGTTTTTCTGAATGTCTCATTTCGTGGATAGAGAGATAGATACAGAAACACAGAACAAAACAAAGCCACACCCCCTCCCTATGGCCTGTTTTTCAACAGTTCATTTCCTCAGAAGAAGACACAACTTCACTTTCAGTACCACCAAAGTCCTTATGAGAGACATACTTTCCCTACATCCAAGAAAAAAAACAGTGGATCTGATTATGTTAATTCAGCAAAAGGATTTTGCACACACAGAACAGAGGACACTAAACTATTAAAACAAAATTACTGCAACTAACATTTGAGTGAAACATGAACAAAATGAAGATTTACATTGAGTTACTTCTTAGGTCTGCTGGTGCAGAATCCAAAGGTGTGGCAGAAATACAGTGCTAACTTAATGCTCATGTTTTAATCAGTAATTTTTTTCTTATGATAAAAGGGCTACAGACTGTGGCAAAAGGACTCACTGACTGTTCACTCCGTGGTGTGTTACTGCTTTATTTTTTACTGTTTTTATCCACAGAAATATCATCGGAAATAATCTTTAGACACTCACCTGTATTTTTAATACAGATACAGATACTAGCAAGTTCAAAGGCAGGCATTGAAAAGTCACTGAATAAAGTTGTCTGCTCCTAACATACATACCAGAATACAGAATTTTATTAATTTTGATCATTTTATGATAATGTATGCTACTCAGAAGCCCCTTCCTCTTTCAGTAGCTAAGTAAATACAGATGATAAGACTCATTGATCAAGTTCTAAGAAGTGCAGTAAATGAGGCAAGGCGTCAACTGAACATGACGAATGCATTTATGGTTAGGGTAATAGACGAGGACCAGAATATCTTTTCCTCTCTCAGCCACATGTTTTGGGTATGACCTTGGACAAGACATTCACATTACGATTCATCAAATGTGCAAGCAATCCTAGATAACAATGTTCCTTCTTTTGGGTTAGGAAAACCGCAGAGACCTGGTGAGGTAAAACATGGCAACAGTCCTACCTCATTCTTCTCCAAGACCAGCATCCCATGCCACGATCAGATGGCAGCCTTAGCTGATATGTCCCTGTGACATGTTAGCGACCAACAGTCTTCATAAATACATGTGCCTTGAGCAATTTCTACTCCAGGTGTTCACCCAACTATAGCCTTCTATCCAATATATTGACTTATTCTAAGACTTACTGGGTACAAACCTCTTTCAATGTCCCCCATACTGGCGTGCGCTTCCAAGATCCAAGCAATTTTATGCTGAAGATTTCAGTAATGCTTAGTGCTGCACACCCACATGAATTTCTTTCAAAATGTGCTAAGCTAGGTTAAAATAATTCTTGGGAAATGACTGATTTTGCACATGCTGTTCAATAAATAAGTGGAGAAGAAAAACTCCAGCTAAAGAAAGCACTTCAGTCAAAGATGAATGCAGTGGAGACAGCCCACATTACCACGCCCTTATTCCACAACCTTTGGCATCTGCTGTAAACTGTTTCCAAATTCTTCCTATTTACTTATCGAACGAAATATGTTCCCAGGTTCTTTAAAAACCTACAAATACTATGTGTTTCTCTTTTCTGGTCCCCTGGAGATGAGCTAATTGCTAAAAGTATTTGGTATGGACCATTTTTTAGTTTCCCATTGACATTTTTTGATGACAAGAATGCCCGATGTACATCCTATTCCTACCAGTGGGACATGCTGCAAAAGCTAGGGCCAAGGGGTGACATAGGAAAGTCTTGTCAAAGCTGTACAACTGGGGATCCTCCAAGAAACTTCTCACTATACTTACTACTAGACTGTGAAGTGCTGCATTTCTATAACACAAAGAACAAAAAGAGCAGCAACACCAAATGTATACCCAGCTGTTTATTAAAAAACAAAACAAAAACAAACAGGAAAAGATGATGCTGTGCAAATGCTTTGATAGTTTCACCACATTACATTGAGAGCACATGCGCTGAAAAACAAAGGTTAATGTTACGATCAAAATGTGCCCCTTTTCCCTCATCTCTTTCCTTTCAGCCTGGACTTTCAGCATGAATTTCATATTCTGTTTAACAAAAAAGAAAAAAATTGTGAAATTCAAGATTATGTCTTCAATTCTCCTGAAATCTTGATTTTGGTGAAAATAGTATTAATTTTTCCACAAGTAAAACTACAGTCAGAAAGTCATGGTAATCTCTCCAAATGCATTTTCTAGCTATAAATATCTCGGAAAGCTGCTCCACTTTCACAGTGAAACTTTGTCCATATGGAACATATGACTGGGAAGGACTTGGTGAACTACTGAAATCCAGTACTCTGTTAGTGAAGGCACACGTATCTTTCAGTTTTGTTCAAAACTGATCATAGAAAACGATCAGCTGGAAAACAAGTTAGAGCTTTGGGGTTTATTTTGTCTTTAGCCCTACCAGTAGGACACCACTCAAGAAGCTCAAAGTCCTATTGGCAAGAAACTGCCTTCTAATTTCCAGCTATGTCTCTTTATGGACAATTTATACACAGTTGCAGACAGGATATATACGGAAAGTTGTCTTTCCCAAGTATTTACTCCCAAAACATTCACCAAGAGGAACCATATTTGTCTCACTTTCTGTTCAGCTGTGCTAAACAAGGCTGCTCTTGGTCACCCTAGTAGTTCTTTCAGCATTTCTTTCACTTTCAATTCATCTTCCTTCAACATGGATGAGCAAAGCAGTACTCAGTACTTTCACATGCACTGTCTCCAGTGACCTATTTAATAGCTTTAGTATTTCTTATCTCTACTTTAAATACATACAAGGATAAACCACACTTTTTTTCACGACCATGGGTGATCACAGGAAACAAGGGGACCTTTTCTTTAAGATTTCTGGCTGATAAATTGACAGCACTGGCAGCGAACTAGCTGGTCATCAAAGTAGAGATACAAGCCATGTTTTCAAAGGCTGATGCAACCCACCCTGAAATTCCCGTTAGCGATGTATGACCAGTACCATATCATCAGTTTTCTGTTCATCTGCCCCCACACAGAAGTATACTGAGCAGCTCTGAGAACCTTTTCTGTGGCAGGACTCTACGCCACTGCCACTCTAAGCAAATATTCCCAGCATTTCAGAAACAAATGAGGATAATGGCAGAGAATGTCAGATTAATTCAGGATGGAAGGGACCTCTAGAGGTTACCTACTCTAACCAGAAGCTAGGCCAGGCTAACTTCAAAGTTAGATCACGTGGCTCAGGTCTTCATACAACTCAGTTTCAAAAAGTCTCCAGAGATGGAAATTCCACAGTTTCTCTGGGCAACCTGTACTGGTGTCTAGCCTCCTTTATCATTAAACTTTTCCAAAGTTATTACTAAGTTAGCAACATGCACAGTTGTTTGATAGTGTTTTGACAATAGACAACAAACAAATCGTGAAGAAACATAAGCCTTTCCAGTATCTAAATGTTACTCATTTTATCTTCACACTTACGTATTGGATTTTACTCCCAGTGACAAGGATAAGCATGTGAAATAACTTTGCTAAATTCAGGAGTGTGATACCTGTCCCATATCTCCAACCACCATAAAATCCAATCTTCCTACTCATGGCCTCTTGACTGTAGGAAATGTTTCTTTTCAGACTAAAAATCTAAAAATTACCTGAAAGGTAGCTGGATAAAGAAAAAGAATTAACACTGAACTATGTTTTTTAATTTCTATTTTGCATCAGTGATAGAAATAACATGGGGAAGACAATCCTCTGTGGACTACATTGTTTCTTCTTTTGCCACAGCCAAAATATTTCATTCTCCCTCTCGGAAGAGTACATGAAAGCACTTCCCTCTCTGTCCTTTTCATTATGATTACTCATTAGAATTTGATAGTTTTCTCTGCACAAACACAACAGGTCATATTTGCTTTTTACATTAAGCCATTTGGACAGAAACTCTTCCATGGAATATACGGTATGGGATCTGTGGTTTTCCAAGCTGCCTATCAAGATAAACCGAGCCTCCTGTGTTACAGACATGAGTCTGATTTTCTTGTAAGTCTACCAATGGTTTCCATCTGGTATTGTACTTAACAGGTCGATTTTCTGAGACACTTCACTCTATGAAGTATGTTAAGGATTGTACCTTTGGTTCTATTTGATTTGCAATTTATTAAATGTTTCCCCCTGTGCAGTTCATTCTAGCTTGCACAGTCCCCATCTATTCCAGAAAAGACACAATGGACTGCAGCCTATCTTTTCTGAAAAAGTATTTCTTCAGAGATAATCCAACTAGTCACTTCACTCCATTTCTTTCTAATGTTCGGTAGGGAAAGTACACTGTCCTACACCTGAGCATTATGGAAAAGGCTGTGCCAAAACAAGAACTGCATTCAGGTTTTGCTGTGCCTTCCACATGTATGGAAGACCACAGCATTGTTCTCTGCAGACAGTGTAAAATACCTGCAAAAATGCATGGATTTAAACTATCGTAGTTATTATTCATAAAGTAATTCAGCCAGTAGGGCTGATCTGACCTACAGAGGCCACTGGACTGAAATCAAAAGTGATTCTAAGAGGTCAGGGGAAGCCTACAAAGGAAGTGAATCCTTTTTACACTTCCTAATCTGTTCAATCTGCATGTTATATGGAATAAAGACTCTTTCTAGACTCATTTGAGGTGTGGCTTGGCTTTGCAGTATGTTCTACAGAAACACTGGCCTCTGGCACTTGTTGGCCTGAGCTTTGCCACACACTTCAGCCCCTGCAGTGTGCCATCCTGCTCTGCGATGCATATTAGCTCGGTTTGTGCGGGCAGCCAGATAACAAAGCAGATCAGGGAACTGATTCAACTGAGAAACAGCCCAGCACATCTTTTTCTTCAAGCTGGATCAAAATGGCACACAAACAGCTGTGTCATCCCAGAGGATGGTACAGCATATACTGACGTGGGGACAGGAACAAGTAGAGAGAGGTAGGTATTGCGAAAGGTCACCTTGTAATGTCAAACTGTACCCTCTGGCTGTTTGCAGGTGTACTGATATATTATACAATGCCAGTAGGAACTGGAATTCAGTGGTCTGCACCCTCCAATTGTTACAACGGTCCCTGGCACGGTTTGTGCCCAGAGCAGCCCTCTCCCAAGCAATTCCTACAGGTGGCTCAAGAGTTAACATGGGCCTGGAGCAATTTTCAATCAGTAGTTTGCAAGCAGACACTCTGTTTTAGGGACAAAAGAGTTTAACAGCATGGTCAGGGTCATTCAATGCCAGCTGGCCTCTGTGCCAGAAAGCAGTACCAGGCTTGTTTAATGCACAAGTGCAGACATGAATCACCAGCCCAAACTCAGCCCTTTCACCCCTTAGAAGTCTACAGAGATGATTCTTACACATCCCCACTCAATGCCTGAAAAACTCCTGTGAGGCCCCACTTGCATTCTACTCTGAAACTTCTTCCACCTCTTCAGTGACAGTGACTGAAGGTCCCTCAGGCCAGGTCTACACAAACAGCTGCAGACTCATTCTGTCTATGATGTGAACCGGCTAAGTGCAAGCCAACTTCAAACGAGGAGACGCACTGCCACAGTACATAGCATCTTGGCTAAGTTAATAAGGCCTGCTAAGAGGCAGGTCAACACGAGCACTGTGCTCAAGAGGTAGGTCTAAAGCTGAGGGATTTAGCGCGCCCTCTGAGTTCAGACTTACTCACGACAGCTTCAGTGAACCTGGGACACGCTCTCATCAGTATGCCGTAACCTTGAGCTGAAGGGACCATGTCTAATGCTGAGACACTGTCTCACTCCATATGCTAGTTCATTATCCAGCTCCTCTCTGTTTTGACTGCCAACAAATAATGATGTTTTTCAACACTTCTCCACTAGGAACTGAATGCACAAACATTGCATCATAAATGCCACCCAACATCTGCCAGGCAGTTACCATCTTCCCATGACTATTACCCAGGCTGAACCTGAGCAAGTGATTTAGTGACAAGCTGTGTCACATCCTCTTACCTATCACACCCCCGATCATCCAAACCCCAATTCTTATGAGTAAGAAAGCCCACAGGTATTTGGTTAAGATACCACAGGAAAATTAATTCTAACAAAAAAACCCATGCATTCGAAAATTACTGTTACTTTGTTAACGAAAAATCATGTATCACAATCAAGGGTATCAATATTGCTACAAAGCTTACAGCACTAATGCAGATGTGGTGATAAGACATTTACAGAAAATAAACTAAGCAAAAGGCAGGTTTTTTTCCACCTTTCCTATTTAACAGGCACACAAAACTCTTGAAAACACTATTATTTAATATATGAGTTATTTTAGAACAGTACCAATAGCTTAGCAGAGCAAAACTCACTCAGTTGGTCCCATGGTAAATAGGGTATCTACGCAGCTGGGATGAAGACAGGACCAAATTTCAAGCAAAGTATTTCAGAGATTAAATAACAGATTAGTGACTTGCCTTATACTATCTGTAAATTTATTAACTGTAACCAGAGTACTCAATCAGGGCAGAGTATTTGACTTCCCACATCCCACTTCTTACTGTAGAGCTCTTTGTTCACCTCATGGTGCTTCGCTGTACTGATCCAACTGCTACACAAATGAAACATCTCAAAATAACTTTGAATGTGTGAATACTTTCAATAGTGCTTATTTTTAATCAACCTTTATCATCGAGGAAAAGCAAAAGCTAGTCACATGGTGTTTGCAATTTCTGTAACTGTAATTCAGACTAAGCAACTGCCTTTTTATATTTTCATTCCAGCAGTTCAAGCTTACTAAGATCATTCTCCCACTGCCCTGTTACTTCATTTCCCACCCAACACTTAAAGCCTGAAAGTAATATGTAGGGCCTAGCAGACAATCCCATAAATAGTTCAAGACCTTGAAAACCATAATGTAGCCAGTTTCTAACTTTCTTCCAAAATAAGGCATAATAGAAGCAAAAGCTTCCACTGAAAAAATAATTTTAATAAGAACCAGTTACAGAAATCCCTCACAACGTGCAATTAATGGACCGCATGATAGCAATCACCAATGTGAACAAATTCATAAGAAAAGCCAGATGACTGTTCCATGGCCGTGCTTACCCTGAACACAGACATCTAAACACATTTTTTTCAGGTCATAAATAGGTGCAATACCTGCTGAACTACATAACGCACATGGTCACTTCCTGAAACATGACATACAAAAGTCTCTTCATTTAAACCTCTTGAACTGAGCCAAGGGGACTCTGTGCCTTTTCTCTTAGACCAGTGCTTAATGCTTACTGGACTCCTTGCTGCCTTAATTTCTGCCAGCCCAGAGAGCGGAGGAGCAGCAGCAGTTTAATAGGGTGCCACTCTCCATCGCGGGACAATGGCTGGACAAAAGTTGACTGCTCCAGAAAAAAAACAGCGTTACATCTCATAGCATTGGTAACTGAAGAAATGCAGTTACAACTACGCATTATGTCCACCTTGGAGACCTTGATAGATGCATGTGCACTGGGCATTTGATTCCTATACCTTCTGCACTGCTGCCTTATGCTGAAATAAGAGGAAACTAGATTAGGAGTTCATCGCCTAACTCTCCTTGCATTTATATTGACATAATGTTACCTGCAAATATAAGCACATGTACCACACACAGAGAGTGCATACATATGAGCACTGTACACACAGAAAAAAATCTGTCTGAGATTTTTTAGAAATGGGTGTCTAAAGTTAGATTTACAGATTCACATTCAGATGTGAGGACTCTGAAGTCAATCCTTCATGCATATGAACTAAGATTTTTCAAGGCCTGGTACAAGAATTTCTAAAAATGTTAACTGCTCTGCCTCTGAATGTAATATGTACATGCTTCTGTGTCTATAGTGAAATTTTTACTTATTTTGGAGTGGATGCAAAAAAGGTATGGTTTAGCTTGGTTTTTTTGACTGCAGAATGAATCCACTGAAGAATGGACCAGAAGTTGAGAGTAAGTACAAGCCCAAATATGTATCATTGCAAGGGCCCTGCAGACACCAGATACCTTACAGGAATCACAAGTGCTTGAAATACCACCATGCTGAAGTGCAGTTCAGCAACTGGAAACTGCGTGTCAAATTTCACTCTCATTTACACCTATAAAAACAATCGTAGCGGCTCCACTGAGTGAAATGGTGATATTGTTGATGAGATTAAAATAAGAGCAGACTATGAGTCTCCATCTGTACAGAAGTACTAAACAAGGGTAGTATAAGCATACAGTAAAAGTAGTATAATCAAACAAGTTCAAAGAAACCACGGGGTTTTGCTACGGAGAGGGGATGGGAGCCAGGAGAGTTGGATCAGCCACCTTCCTCCTTAGCATGCCTGCACGGTGTGCGTACTCACTTCCGCAGTCCCCGGCTCTGCAGCCGCCCCTCAGCCCTGCTCAGGCTGCGGCTGCCCGGCAAAGGAAAACTAAATAATATCCACACAAACACAAGTACATATCCAGATCTACCATCACCTTTTATGCTCTAAGCCAAGGCAATAAAATATAGCTTTACTGCTTTGGACTTTAAAAATAAGTGATCATATTCTGTATGTGCTTAAAATCCATCATCAGCCTTCACAGAACATTTTTAAAAACATCCCAGTCGTCACAAAATGTGGATTAAATTAGTACAGCCAGACTAGGCTTCACTTCACAGCAGCGTTTTCCTCAGCGGCTCCCGCTTTAGTTTCCAAGAAGTGATGCCACTGGCACAAAACTGAAATCAAACCAGCACCAGCAATCACCAACCAAAAGATCTCGTTCAATTTTTGTGACAAAAAATTCATTCTTCATAAAACCTCCTCCCAAACAAAAGAAAAGGGACTATACATGGTATCTGTGGCGTATCATTGTGAAGTATGAAACTCAGCATAGCAAAAGATTCCAAAACTTGCCAACAGTCACACATAATAGCAAAAGGAGGGTTTTTTCCCTACTTCTCTTTATTATGTGCTTAATAGTATATTTTTATTAGAAAAATTCAAGACAGTACATGTAATGTTCCATATGCAAAAAAAAAAAAAAGGCCCGCTGTGCACTGGAATTGCCTATTTCTTGGATTGTTTTTACACCCTAAATAAATAGTAGGAAAGGTCTCTTCCCTTTTCGTCTCAACTTAGAACAGCAAGTATTTGTTCCTGTACTTTTCCTCTCCCTACCTTTCCCCCAATAAATAGGTGACTGACATCAAACACGGGGCAAAAAAATAGATGACTATAATTAAAAAAATAGGTTGGAGAATTTTCATTCCATTGACATAATTCCTGCTGCTTCTTTGCTCGTGACAGCAGAGAGCAATCTCAATGATGCAAATGCTGCCTTCTGGTCATGTGCCTTTTCTTAACAGGCAAAAGATACAGGAATTCCTGTTTTGTGACAAATGGTGCGATTTTGAAATTTTCAGCACAAATTCCGTCCAAACTTTTTTTGCTGGTGTTGCTCTTGCTGTTGTTTCAGAAATGAAATCTAAAATTTTGATGCTGATAACAAACATTTCCTCATCCAAAACAAAAGAATCATATTTCACTTCAAAGCACACAACGAATTTCAGAAGAAAGTATCAAAATGTAACAGTTTTCCTTTTTTTGAGCTGAAAAGGAAGACTGTTAGTGGCCAGATTGATTTGCATATGTAATGGTACTACTCAGCATAAGGAAGGCAGAGGGACATTAACAAAATAGAGAAGGAGAACAATAATGGAAAACAGAGAAAAAGGTAAGGTGGCAGAGAGTAAAGACACTTCTTTTAGCAGCAGGGCAAGTAGGGATGACAGTCTGCCACAAGAAGGGCTTCTCTCTGGAGACAGCGAGGCAACAGGTCCGTGCTCATGACTGAGCTGGTGGCTGGAGGTGGGAATCCCAGAGATGTTCTTGCTGCCACTAGTCCCCATCCATCCACCCATCCATCCATCTTGCCAAAGTCTATTCCTCCACATTGTCAGTGCAACAGTATTACCACAAATGACTCATGGTTTGGAAGACTGGAACCGCTTTCCTTCGCAGTCACACTGCTGAGGGCTTCGCTACTCTGTGCAGGAGGCTGGAAGGCAACAGACCCCAGCTCTGCCCACTACGCTCACGCCAAGAGACATGGTCTTCTCCATCTCAGTGGGGCTACAGTAGAACCGTAACCCTAGGCACTGGGATGAGGTGCCCTTCTTCAGGACGAGTCACCAGTTCCCCACACCAAGGAATTTTAAAAAAAGGGGTGACTTCACCCACAGAGTTCTACCTGTTAGTTCAGGTGGGCAGCTCTCTCTCCCCTCCTGCGCTGCTACAGCCAGGGTCTCAGGACTCCCACCCAATTCCCTTCACTGCCCCATCGCTCTGCGTGTGCTAGGCCAACAAGCACCACCTCCACCGCCGAGCCATCGCGCTCAGCCTAGCACCTTGCGCTTTCCAAACCACAAAGATAATTTATTTTCATTCATAGCTTTTACTCCTTCCCGGAGGATGTGAAGAGCCTTGTTCACTCCAGAGATCCTCTGGGCTATGCCTATATAAGCTCTGGCCTGTAAAGGATCAAGCCGGCAAGTCAGAAGATACAGAGCAGACAATACACAGACCTTTGAGTCTACAAATTGGAGGTTGAATGATTGGCAAACAACCTCTCTTCATGAAAAATCATGCTACAGCAACACAATAGTGATGGGAGCCAAAAGTATGTCTATTCCTGATTTGTAGACCAGGTTTTAGTTATGCTATAATCCTCTCAGTATGCCTGCTTAGGATCCCGCAATCACATGAGTCATGAACACTACCCACAAATCCTGCAGCTTCCATGCCGAGCAAGCGACACACCAGATGAAGAAGGATGGAAAATATACATGTGGAATTGTTCTGGGAACTTAAAGCACACATAACAGTAAACAAAGCAAATATGGTGCAAAACCTGTTGCTATTTTCACAGCATTTGCAGAGCAAAGCTGCATAAATGCAGAAAGGCGCATACTGCCTCACACCTTTCCTCCAATCCCAGCAAACTGAGCACAGCAGCACAAACGCGACACAGAAGAGCTGCCCTGTTTGCTGCTGCACTACAGGTGTATACATGTGGGTACATGAGAGAGAGCTGAACAAAGAGCGTTAAAATTACTTTTCCCCATGCCTCCTCCAAAGACTCAGCTGCTCACAGGTAGCTGAACTGGGAGCGATTCCCTCGGCACCGTCCTCCCTCCTGCAGGCACCGTCTACGCCCGTCTGAAGAGGCTGCTGCTGGTGTTCCCTGTCCCACTCGGGATGGGGACAGTCTTCATGAAGCCAGCGCCAGTTTGGTCTGGTAACTAAAAGGCTGCCTCTGCTGCCTGCGGAAAAGGCAGTGCCACTGCCGCATACCGGAGCACTCGCTGAACGAGAGGCACTACAGACAAATTTTGGCTGGTGGCAGGAGAGATGGCTGAAAGCCAGCTGACAGAGAAGAGCAATATCAATCTCTGTACCAGGGGAATCCTCAGAAAATGCTGCTGAAGCAAACAGCAACCGCTAGCGGCACAGTGGCAAACAAGACACGAGTGATCCCCCACTCGCAGAGGAGAGAAAAAGGCAAACGGCGGAACCGAAGTGATCAACATGAACTTGAACCGTGGCACAGGGCAAACATGTGGCGTGCCGTATGGAAACTCAGAACAAAACAGAAAGCTTGGAACAAAATGAAATTAAAAATCTGCTTTTATTTCAAATTACTCCACTAAACATCCAACTGAAAATTGTATTGAAGTTGACATGACTTTGTGACATGTTGTTCCTTGAAGACTGCCATTTTCCATAAAAAAAAAAAAGGTATTAAAAACGTTTCAATCTGGTTACCTTCTAACCAGCAAGGCTAGAAAACATTAAACCATAAGCTAAAAAATAATCCCACACCATTAGTCAGTCAGAGATAGCTGTTCAGCCAACATCCATCATAGTATTGTCAAGAATCGACAGATACCGAATGCCTAGAAAGGAAGGATGGCAATCACTCCAAGCACGGATTTAGAACTTTCAATAGGTTTGATAAAGTAATTTTCCGAAGACGGGCCCCATGCAGCCTCCCACTGCCCACTGTTTCTAGATATAACCTATCTGGGAAAGGGTGATCAAACATCCATCTCCAGAACAGATAAGCCTTCTTGTCTCTGTTCTCCTGCAAACAAGAATGGCCCTTCCATAAGTTCCACAATCCTGCGGCATGATGCCATTCTGTATTCCGGGGGGATCTTTTCTACTAAACAGTCTCACACTAAACTTCAGCAAGGCTTTCGACACTGTCTCCCATAACATCCTCACAGGGAAGTTCAGGAAGTGTGGGCTGGATGAGTGGTCGGTGAGGTGGACTGAGAACTGGCTGAATGGAAGAACTCAGAGGGTTGTCATCTGCGGCGCTGAGTCTAGTTGGAGGCTGGTGACTAGTGGTGTTCCCTAGGGGTCAGTACTGGGCCCAGTCTTGTTGAACTTCTTCATCAATGACCTGGATGAAGAGTTAGAATGTACCCTCAGCAAGATTGCTGATGACACAAAACTGGGATGAGTGGCTGATACACCAGAAGGCTGTGCTGCCATTCAGCGTGACCTGGACAGGCTGGAAAGTTGGGCAGAGAGGAACCTGATGAAATTCAACAAGGGCAAGTGCAGGGTCCTGCACCTGGGGAGGAA
>Ga0065711_1029947_pt1 | contig 34254 bp, 5 predicted proteins | sample Hoacrofraction12_FD_59098 | JGI IMG/M metagenome (GOLD analysis project Ga0065711, IMG submission 59098) | Hoatzin crop microbial communities from Cojedes, Venezuela - Epithelial fraction 12 v2 (version 2) | ecosystem: Host-associated > Birds > Digestive system > Esophagus > Crop | place...
TTGGCCCCATCCTCCTGACACCCACCCTTCAGATATTTATAAGCATTTCTAAGGTCCCCTCTCAGCCTTCTCTTCTTCAGGCTAAACAAGCCCAGCTCCCTCAGCCTTTCCTCATAGGAGAGATGCTCCTGTCCCCAGATAATCCTTGTAGCCCTTTGCTGGACTCTCTCCAGTAGTTCCTCATCTTTCTTGAACTGGGGAGCCCAGAACTGGACAGAGTACTCCAGAAGGGGCTTCACTAGGGCAGAGTAGAGGGGGAGGAGACCCTCCCTCGACCTGCTGGCCACACTCCTCTTGATGCACCCCAGGGTCCCACTGGCCTTCTTGGCAATCAGGGCACACTGCCGGCTCATGGTCAGCTTGGCATCCACCAGCACACCCAGGTCCCTCTCCACAGAGCTGCTCTCCAGCAGGTCTTCCCCAAGCCTGTACTGGTGCATGAGATTGTTCTTCCCCAGGTGCAGGACTCTGCACTTGCCCTTGATGAACTTAAATAATAATTGTTGATCGAGGTGTTAGAATCAGAAACTCCTGAGTTTGGTTGAGTATCAGTTTGTCTTGTATTTTTAATGCTGCCTGCTTTAGGAAGATCTCTTCTCATACACAATAGTTACGTACTGCAGAGCTGTGGTAGTATTTGAGGCTGGAATGAAACTCCAGGCTTTTCACTGTGACACTATACACGCTTCCCAGGAGCTCAGGTCAGATCTCAGACTCTTCATTCCACCTTTATCTGTTTCATTTCTGCTTTTGATGTTGGCTTTATATTCTTTCTGTGTTTTGTCATGACTTGGCTTATAGTGATGCCGTCCTTGTCTGTTTAGTGTTTAAAGTATCTTGTTCACTTGATATTCCTCCTCTCATTCTCCATAAATCTCCCCTAATTCTGTATGGAAATATCTTACTAACTTTCGGGTCTTCCTGTAGGTGATATCAGATCCTATCATGATCCTTATGGTAATAACTTCGGAAAAAAAATATTTTTTTCCCATTCTGAGTTTCTTTACAGTCAGGACATCAACTCTCCTGCTTGATTTCAGCCTCAATACAACACATTGTACGCAGTGAGCTTGAATCTTCTGCTAATCTATCTTCATTCTCAGTAACCACAGACAACACCAATGGATGTCGCCCACGGCACACAAGACTTGTGGGGCCCTGGGCAAATGTGAAAAGCTGTCTTCACCTATGACAGGGCTACAGGAATAGACATGTTTCAGTTTAGCAGGAACCTTTACTTCCTATGATCTCATTCGTGCCCTGGGCTATCCAACCTTAAATACTTCTTACAGTGACACATGATCCAGTTTTGATCCTTGTAGATATAAGCAAACCATCCTCAAAAAACTGTTGTTTCTTTGTCTGCAGTATTTCAGGGCTAGACATAGTCTTCTCATGCTCAACATTGATAAAGCTCTCTTGGCCCCATCTTCTTGGCAAGTACCTTCCTTGCCTGATACTTCAAGTATTTATTTAGTTTTCGGTAGTGCTCCATTCCTCGCTGAAATTGGCCCTAGTCAAATAGATAGTAAGATCATCTGTGCCTTGCAGAGATCATAACTGAAGTGGGAAAAGGGAAGCAAAAAGAAAAACAAGTAAGGTAACTTCAACAAGATCACCAACATGGAGAGAGTAAAGACACACTACTTGAATGATTTTAATAATCAAAGTCGTTTTGAATCCTTGCTCTGCCTTTTCGAGTTTCAAACATTTCAAGATCTGCTTGGTATTTGCTGCTTAAAGGTAGCGCCCTTCTTGCCATGGCTCAGCGGAACAATTCAGGAAGACGTTTTCACAGAGGACCTAATGGTTACTTGAAGTTAGATGTCTATCCCAATCTGTGGACTCTGATTCTTTATCCATCCCTTACGAGATAACACGGAAGAACAGAATGTCATTCTGCTTTTAAAGTTATTTTCTTTTAAACACAAGGAAGGAGATAGCCTCAGAGCTGGATATACACCTTTGACTAGTACCATTAACTTTTCTTCAAATCTCATCAAATCCTAAGGTATTTTGCGATTCCTATGAAAAACAGTAAAAATGTTTGCTGTCCAATTTAAGAAACATAAAATCATATCATTCTGAAAAATAGCAGACAAGATCTTGTGTCATCAGACTTGCATATAGACTGTGATTTAGAAAACAAACAAACAGAAATGCTTTGGTGTCTTTCAAGATTGCCTTGGAAAGATGAGACCAGTGATCTCTGGATTACATTTCAAATTATTTTCCTTACTGAATTATGATGTGATTATTATCTAGAGATGATTGGTTGTTGTCTGGTGATGCTAATTATTTTACACTTTTGGAAAAGAGAATATATTAAAAGCTGAGAGCAGTTGCTTCTATTTTTTTCCCCTGAGATTAAGCAGCATATTAAAAAAAAAAAGAGTTTTTTGTAGAAATCTCAGATTGCATCTGCTCTAATTGTGATTTAATTGCCATTGATGACTGCCAGCTGTCCAATGTCAAAGAAAAATATTAGCAGGTCTGCCAGAAGCAAGGAAAATTCTGTTCTGTGAAACGAGGAGATTCAAGTTAACAGAATTTTCTTTTACTCTTCACCAGTGAGAACAGAAAATGCCTACCTGATCTGATTTCATTCCCTCTGATTGGAAATAGTCACTTAAATCTCAGTCTTTTTCCTTCATTAGAATGCTCTGAGGAATTTTGTTGCAAAGATAACTTTTGAGCTTGACAAAACTGACTTTTCTGCTGATGGATGTTTGGGGACTTATATTAACACTGTATGAATTAACACAGTTGAAATTAACTGGCACTGCCAGTATTCATAACCTCAGAGGACTCACCACAAAATGACTGCTGTATTCTGACCTTTGTGAAGATTTTAGGAGGCCATCGTCCAATCCCAGGATTACATGCAGTGGGAGAAGACTGAAGGTGTGTGGACTGAGATAACATTTTTATTTCCAAAGTTTTCAATAGCTTCATCTGGAACTCTTAGACACTTCAGATTAAATGGTCTATAAACGCCCAGTGGCAAAGTGTTCCAAACCTTAACCTGTCTTTTTGAACCCACAGCTAGTGAATATGACTGATAGTGAGCACACAGGAGATAACAGCTAGCAAATATTTGTTCTAGATCTTAGACTTTTTACCCCCTAAAGTTCTATGTTCTCAGTATATTTTACCTTATGTATGCAACCTTTACAGACACAACATAACCTCCCTTGTCTATCTGCTTAAATTCCTGGTCCAAATTATTAGCAGACCTCCCAACCAAAGAAGCAATGTTGCTAAACAGACCCAGATGAGGTCTTCTTAGAGTCAAAAGTTTATAGGTATGGAGACCTGTTATTTATCATATCTGAGGAATGTTTTAAAGAAGGCATGGGAAAGTAGGTAATCAAAAGATAAGAGGGATAAAGAGTTCAGGCTGACCTCTGTGTATCTTACTGTTGAAGAAACACCATGAGGAAAAATGAAAGGCCATGAATTACAAAGAGAGGTTGGTGCTACTGGTGTGTCATAAATGGAAAGAATGAACGTATGATTCTGATTTATGCAAAAAAAATAGCCCAACCTTAGCTCAATCCTTTGTCCAATCTCTAAATCAAAGCCACCCTTCATATCCAAGAACTCATGATCTCTCTTTTTTCTTTTTTAATCCCCTCTCAACACAACAGCAGCTTGCAGGTAGTCTTTTCTTTTTATACCTTCTACCAAAGTGCTATTACCATTTCTATGAGGTGGCCTTAACTCGACATCATTTCAATGTTTTAGCAGAGAGAGGATTAGGTCTGTTCCTTCATAGTGAAGGATGCAGAATCTGGTTTCACGGACAGCCTCTGGCTCATGGATTGCAGCAACCCTTCCCACTTCCTCTGAGATTGTGAGAATAGAAAAGCAAATTTTTATCCCTGATCTGAACGTTAACCTGATTCTTTCACCTGTACCAATTTCTTAACTAAGGCCTAGGATAACCTGTTCCTCTATTCCCTGAACACTTAAGATAGAAATGAGTTTTCCCACATGTTTCTCTGTACTATGAATTTCCCTGAAGATAGCAACTTCCTTGTTTATCTGTTATGACAAAAGCTCAGTAAAAACAGAGCCAAGACATGCGGAGAACTTCTCAGCTTATATATTCTTGGATGTTACTGATGCATCACAGCATTTATCACAGACAAATACATTTCAGTTTTCTCTTCAGCAACTTCACTCAGAGTATATTGAGCTCACTTGTGTTCTTGTGCAGGTCGCCATTTGAAGCTCTAACCATCACTTACTCCTTCTGTATTGCTTTCTGTAGAATGGTACATGTTTCTTTCTCTCCCTTGTAATCTTTTCCCACTGGGAGCTCCTAAGTTGGTCTGGGCTTATGAGAGCTCCTGCTCTTCATGACAAGGACACTTTGCAGAAAAGGTCATCATTTTCCCACTCCTCACTGATTGTATGTGTTTACACATACACTCACACCACAAAGCAGCAAAATCAAGAAAATGAAAAATATACATATTACTTCTGTAAAAGTGTTTCTTTTAGGTAATACTTTTACATAGTATTTATTTTTATATAGGTATTTACTTCTTATAATATTATTTTCTGCTAATGGAATTCTTTTCTCCACTTGTCTTTTTCATGCCTTCTGAATTTTCCTTTCTTCTTTTCATACTGCAAGAAAAACAATGCCTGAAAGTCCAAAAAAACACAACAAAAAAAATTACATTTCTGGGTTAAAACTTGTATTCATATTTGAACATCTCGGTTATTTCAATTAACTGTTTGAAATAGAGTTATATAAAGGGTGTAAAGTAGTAAAAATATCTTTCCATGCTTTGTTGAATTACATATTTTTCTTTGTGTTTTAAACTACTAAATTATTTTATCTCAGATTCTACGGAATTTTATTGGTGATCTGTTAAAAATGATTTCAAGTGTGCTAAAGAGTTAATACAACACTTCTGCTATGAAAGCAGAAACCAGCATGAACACACTAAACATGGGAATTACCAGATGCTTTCATTTCAAATGGAAGTAGCCTTTTCATTCCCACCACTTTACCCTACATAACCATTACTTACCTGGGGTCAAATTCAAAACCCACTTCATCCCACTCCTCAAATTCAGAAGGGCTCTGTAAAGCTGACTCCTTCCTGCTATGTGGAAGAAGGAAGAGCAGGGAAGAGAAGAGGATTGCAAGTCTCTGCTAGTCCTTACTTGCAGGAGAGAGTTCAAGCAGTTAATAAAATATGTAAGGAAATATATAAGTTCCTCAGGAAAAGAGAAAAAAGTCTGCCAAACCTGGCTATTCTTAACTAGTCATAGACAATGAACTACAGAGAATTTCAAGCCAGAACAGTGGTTACTCTCTTGGGAGCTCCTTGGAGATTTCACCTGCAACTCCAACAAAAACAATGTATTGAAGCTCTGGAAAGTCAGAGTTCAGTTTTTATACGTGATGAAGACTTGTGAAATCTGTGTGGAAAATGATGCCTAAGCTGCAAAGTTAGGTAGACTGTTCAAGATTCAATTTTGCTCCTGTTGGTATCACTCTCCTGTGCCACACAGAGCTTTTCTCCATTCGACCTGTAGCTTACACTACCAGAAAGAAACACCAACCACACATCTAGCATTGGCTATTTTCTGAAAGTTTAAAGCTGCCACTGATATGTTCCAATTATATCTTCTTCATATACAGGAGATAGATAACTATAAAAGTTGTCATCCAGGAGCACAGTCTGGATTTTGTAGAAGTGAAAGAGAAGTCCACCTTTGACTTCAGGTCCCAAAGGTAGAAACATAATTGAAGGCAGCAGTTGCTGCAGAAGCTGTCTGTACTTTACGCTATTATGGACATTTTTGAACCATATGGGATGAATTTACTTTTATGAAAACTCACTTTATCAGAAGCCCTGATAAACATGGCACAGCTAGAGTAGGACTGAATGTTCCTAGCAATGCCTGAACTTTTTTTTGAGCTTGCACTGTGTAAAGTTCTTCTGTGCCTGGGAAGTTGTGTGGGTGGCAAGACAGAACCAGATGTTTGTCAAATCCTCATGGATTTTTACCTCTATATTTTAATCAAAATGTGAGCTGGAACAGCACACAGTCTGACAGTCTGGAAGTGGAGCTTCGATGGTTTTATGGACAGGTTGAGAAACACTTGTATTAGATTGTGAAGCTATAGAAAGTTTTAAATAATAAAGCCAATGGATTGTCTCAGGATCTTGAATGCTTTAGAGGAAAACAATCTAATACCACTCTTGCAGCTCGCTCTTCTCTTCTCTTGTAAACATTACGACCCAGTGATGAAAAATTAAATAAACAAAAGAAAATGAGATTATTATATGCGTGGATTTATTCCTCCTTTGTCTTTCAAAGATAATTTTTTTGAGAGTTTGTTCTGTCTCCTAAAGCTCCTCCTCCATGATTGTCCTGAAAGGATTATTCTGTATTCCACAGAGGTCCAAACATAATGGTGTGCAAGAAGTTAGACATGTATCCTCTTTCATTAGTTAGCTGTTAATATCTTTAACAGATTTTTCATCCTACTGTACATCTCGCACATACAAAAGGCCCTATCTACCACCCCTAGAATCAAGCCCTCACCTGTCTTTTCTCAAGCAGTACATTGTTAGAAGTCATAAGCAAGCCTTTTGGCTTAATCATCAGGTGTAGGAGTTAGCAGAAGTTTATACTTTCTTTTTCATAACATTCAACCCACCATCTTAGTCTGTTTTAAGCTAAGCTTTACTGTGATCTGGAAGTTAACTCGTTCTTCTTCTGTGTGAATGAGGATGTCTGAGTGTCATGTCATCAACTGTAATACTAACGAGCACAGTGCAATATGTATATGGGTAGGAAAACTTTTCTTCTTACTGTAGGAATCAATAGGAAAGCGTGTATGGCCTGAATCCTATGAGAAGTCAGGTGCTTTATACAAGTGGTCTCTGAACTTGTAATAATGTTTGGGGTTCATTATGCATCTCGTAGTTAATTTTTGAAAATTAATTGTGATTTTGCCTTATTCCGAAAAGGGAAACAAGTGTGTTAACATGAGGAACAAAAAGTTACATATGTACCCAGAAGTAATACTAAGGTAAGAGTGGAATTTTTAATAATTCTTTTTCTTTTGTTGCAAAGCTTTAAATGACTAGGTGACCTGAGTTTATTTTTTACTCTTTAGTCTGAATGAAACATTTAATTTCATCTAAAACCAGTGTTTCTTATTTCTTTTTCAAACTTTATGGAAATGAATCAAAAATAGAAATGCAATTTCTATGGCAACATAATTTGAACTGATAATTAGAATATTTCATTTCAATATGCATGTCAAAGCAAAATTACTGTTCTTTTTAAAATTAAAAACTATGTTTTTGCATAAAAGAATTCAGCAGAACAGATGTGTATTTCCTAATCATTTTGATCAACTAAAATATTCCTTTCTATTTTTTTATTTTTTGGTAATAATGTTTTGAACAGAGACTAAAAGTGCCTGCTTTCAGCAATAAACCTTTTGTCTTTTTATGGACAGATGGCAGATGTCATGTGTGTTCTATTCTGTCCCTCCCTTTCAAAAGAAATGTCTTTCGTTTTCTTCTCTTGTAGCATTCAGTAAGTAGCAATATCCATCTTAGATTTTTCCTTCTGCTCTGATTAAGGCAGAGGACCTTAGGAAAGACTGTGGGAGTTGGAGTTCTGAGGGAAACACCTGCAGACTTGCATGAGACATGCAGCCACCTGCAGACAGAGCTGACACATGCATGGAAGGATTTTTCCTTCCCTTTTTAATCACAGCATCCTTTGCAGTGTCTTTTGACACATCATTGGCTGTCCTTGTCTTCCATGTGCACCTTTCTTTATTTGTATGTTCAGAGATGAAAACACCTGCCTTAGTGGTAGTCCTAGCCATTGTCTTCAATGCGAACAGGAATAAATCTTTCTCTTTGCACTTCAGGTCATTACATAGACTAGTCAGATCTTCCATCCTGAAAATGTTAATCGGGTCCTAGACAGCTACAGGTTTGTGAAGAGAGGCACTACATTGCTTTATTATAGAGTATCCAGGGCCACGATGAATAACTACAATTCCCACACATGGCTTTATTACATGGAAGATTGTGTACCCAGCTTGGACCAGTCATTCATTCAGTCCCTCCAATTGCAACAAAACTTTAAAGGATACAGCTGGTACACAGCATTTTATTCTGATGTCTGTGGAGCTGTATTCAGGAGCACTCAGCATCAGAACTGTTGAAAATTATTTTGAAAGTCTGAAAAAACGTCTGCTAAAAAGCTAGACTCAGCAGAGATTCTTTATAAAATTTCAAGTTCAGAATAACATTTTTTAAACGCATAATTAAAAGAACTTTCTAAAGGTCTTGAAGATCCATCTGCAGCATTAACTACCCCAGTGCTTGCAAAAAACGATGCCTATACTAAGCAACTATTTACTGATGCTGCTCTCCACAACATCTGTAAATAAAGGTAAAAGAGCCACAAAGTTGGCATCTTCATGTGCCCTGGCCTATAGTCCTTGTCGTAGTATGCCTAATACAGAGTGGACAAGAGGTGTAACAAAAAAGCAACTGCTTTTTTGTAGTGCTGAAGTGAACTTCATTGGAAACAAGAATTGAAACTATACTCGGATGAAGATTTCACTTCTTAAAATTACAACTTACCCACTAGCCTACAGATTGGTGAAACTCTCCAACATCTTGTATTCAAATGCCTTATGGTCAGAGAGTGAACAAGAGGAAGTATAACCCTGAATTTCAAGGTGTGCCCAGGTTGTGTACTCACTGATTGCATAAACCTTCCTCAAAGTAAATGCACAAAGATGACAGGCAGAAAAACTGGAACTCAAATCTCTGTCTTCCTACCCTGAGGCTTCCATTGCTGTTCTGAAGAAGATTCTTGTGTTCACTCTACATCACTCTTGCTAAGATAGACCTAGACTCCTTTACTAAGACCCTGAACAGAAAGGTGAGAAGCACTGTAACAAAATTCCCAGAGCAGAGGCTGCTGAACAAGGAGAGATTTATGTCTGGTAGCAAGAACTGTCAGATGTAGACCTGACAGTTGGCTCAGGCATAGGCACCTCAGCCAGACTGGGTCACAGCTTGAGAAATGACACTCAAGTTCAGTCATTTAAGCTGCTTGACCACAGACAACTGGAGAGATTTCTTTTTTTTTAAATAGGAAAAATACTGTCTTTATATTTCTTGCTGGACTCTGAGCCCCAGCATAGTTCCGTTTCCTTTGGCAGCAGACTACATTTTTTTAATTGCCTTTGGCTGACTTCCAGTTCCTTGTCCTACAGGTGTTTTTTTGAGAACAATCCCTTGCAAGGAATGAGCAAACCATTCAGTTTTCTAAGATACAGGAAAGACACTCCACGGGATACTTGCAGAATCTCAGAAAGTGTCTGAAGTTTTATGCCAAGCCTGTTAATGTGGTTCAGATTTTTTAAAAAGTAATACCCCAGACCACTTCTGTGTGGCTTTTTGAGAATCTTGGTCAGCCTTGCATGTTTCCCTTAACTAGAAGTCTAGCTGGTACTCTTTACAGAAATAGTTTTCTGCTAGATTGAGCTGAATTGGTTCAGAAATGGGGTCCAGCAGAGGCAGGCAGGCAGTGATTAGAGGGGTATGTTGGCAGAAAGCAGGACTACTCCCTTTAGATCATTCATGCTACTAAGAACAAGCCAGATCAATAGAAAATAATTGTGTTTAAGAATGTAGATAAATTTTTCTCTTATTGGAAAATTTATAGTAACCGTATGATTGATATAAGAAGGAATAAAATGGCAACACATTTCATAAAGTGAAACTATTTTATCTTGTTCTTACAGTTGCTTTTAGCTGTTAAGGAAATACAAAGTGAAGTAGTAATCCTGTATAAGCAGGGTTGATGTCAATTTGGTGAAAATATGTCATGCTAAATCTCACTGAACAATTTATAATCCGACACCTGGAAAACAGGACACAAAATTCATAAAACGTGGTGCAAGAGAAAAGTTTTAAGAGGTATTTTGTCATATATTTGTCTTTGGGTGACATGTCTGGAGATGACACATGTTCTGTTTCTTCCAGGTGAAGTTAAGATACAGATAGTAAAAAAATCACTTTAGTTCTAGAAAGAAGGCATTTCTGCCTTCTTATTTTTGCTTAAGTAAACCCATAAATTTCTATAATAATTCCAGCAACTAATCAGAAGGGGCCATGCTTCACTTCAGTGTGGTGTGATGGCCAGCCAAATACTGGAATAAGATCTGTTGCATCTTCCACAGACCTTTGAAAACCCATGTTCTCGATTTCCCCCAGCTTTAATCTGTTATCTTTTAAAATGGTACAAAGATAAGAGCCACTGATTCTTCAGTGTTTTATATGTGAGTAAACTACAGTGCCTAGGCTCATTAGAGAGAGACTTAAGAAGAGGCCTTGATTTGTTAATTATTAGTCAGATACCAAGTAACATTATTGTATCCAGGAAATTTCAGGCTATGAAGGCCATTGTAACCACTTATAGCCAAAAGAATAGTTTAATTCTCTTTTATTCTTTATTTTTCAGTCTTCATTCCCAGAAAAGAGGAAATGCATATCAGGTAGAAATCCTTGCTGCTCATCAATGCCCACCATTGCAGAACCATATACATTAGAGCTGCAGCTACAAGATAAGAGGCACTGGATGCTCTCTGTGAGAAGAACAGCTCTGTCACAGCGCTAAATTTCCCTGAGCTGATGTGTGTGTTATGAGTATGAATTTATGCACCCAGGAGCTTGACTCTCTTCCCTGAAGAAAAATATAAAACATCAGGTGTGGAAGTCCAGGAAATAACCTGTGATGTTAGGCACTATTTGAAAAGCTCTCCTCGGTTCCCTGCTGCTCACCATGCTTCTTCCCACTAGATGGCAATGAACATCTGCTGCATTGCTGTGCAAGGGCTGGCTCACCCTCCCTCCCTCCGGGGGATGCGTATCAACACAGCTCCATTTTTACACCTAGCAATAAGCCCCACATCTTCATTGTTCCTAAATGAACGTCAAACCAATTCACTCCTTTTCCCCCATGCCCAGGCTCGTAGCTAAACGGCACGGCCACAACAAGCGGTGGCGATGGTGACAAAGTGTCCTCTGGGCTTGTCGTTGCTTGTGGAGCTGATCTGCAGAGCTCATTACTTGGCTGAGCTAAACAGGGCCAGAAACAACACAGCTGCACCATCACACTGCTCAGAATAATATTTATTTGCTAATTGTTTGCCTGGGTGCAACATCTCATAGAGCTAGTGGGGTTGCTGGTCCTGAGCTAAGTTCCAGGGCCCCCAGAGCTCCACGACTCCCCAGTAGCTCTCAGAGGCAGATGTCAGAGAGCCATTTGATAGCTTTTGCTTGCAGAGAGATGCCCAGAAGATGCACTGAGAATCTATATTCCTTTCCAAACTTCAACAGGAGCCTACATGCTGAGATTTTCAATTACACTTCATTTCCCTCACCTGCAAAAGCAAGTCTTTTGCTCTTTTAATCAATAGCAGTCACTGCAAGCTTGTCCCTGCTGTCTAAGCAGAGGTGTGGAAATGGCACAGCTTTGAAGACGTGATCCCTAGTTAGGGAGTCTCTGTTTTGCAGAGACTTTGTAAGACTGAGATTGGTCCAGTAGGACTTTTTTTCTTGGAAGTCCCCTGTTGGATAAAAAAGTGCTAATGATCCTGACCGAGTGAAGGGAATGGGAGTTTTGCCATTGAATACAGACAGGTATAATTATAGCTGAGACTGTGGAAAGGGAAAAGAGGTTAAAGCAAGGTAGAACTGTGCAGATTCTTCCACCTCCTGATTTGCAAATCTGGCACTTGAAAATACAAGATATGTGTGCTCTGTGTATAAAACATGGAAGCATAGAAATCATAGAATCATTTAGGTTGGAAAAGACTTTTAAGATCAAATCCAGCTGTAAACCTAACAATGACAAGGCCACTACTAAACCATGTCAGTGTTCATGGCGAGAGGAGTCCTAGGATGGGACTAAAGACATAGATAAAATATTGTAGATAGAAAAGGAGGCAAAACCATTCTGGGCAAGTGCCGATATTTTCTCTGCTCAAAGTTTGTACCGTGTGGCCGCAGATAATATGCTATGAAAACTCTGGCTCACAGTATTACACCTGCAAAACAGGATGAAAACACTTCAAAACATGAATGGTCAGTGCTAAAGACCAGAGTCATCTTAAGATCAGTGAATAAAATGCATGAATAACACTCCTTTTTCACAGGAAGGTAGACTTCGTTTTTGGGATTTAGCTTACAACACCAAGTCACGTTTTTTGCTTAGATTTAGTTTTGCTTCCGTCACAACTCTCCAGCCACAACCACTGTAGATGGCTAATTATCAGAGAAAATCTTAATTGGAACCACCTTCTGTCAAGAGAAAACTTGGGCTAGTTTTGTAGTGGAGGAGTCCATTTATTTCACCAAAAAACCCTACTCATTATATCTGATTGTTCGTGTGAATCAGCATTTAGGAATGTCCTTCATGCAAAGTATTTAATGAGATTATTCTGATTTCACACCAAAAAAATACCCCAGTCCCTCTCTCCAAACAGAAAATAAAAACCAAACACAAAGCCAGATTTCACACATGCCTTTCCCTCATTTTTTTGAGTGAAACATCCTATTCTGTTCCTCAGAGGTTTTAGACTAGTCTGCTCACAACAATAGCTGGGTTCCTTCCAGTAGTGCATTAAACAACATGACTGTACTGTCACATATTGCTTCTCTTTCATCCTCTTCCCTGGGGGGAAAGTAGCATATGCAATGGAGAGATTCATTTTGCTCCAGTATTCTGTACTAATTGGCTTTTCCTAAACAGTGAAGGCATCAAGCCCGGGAATGTCACATTGCTGTAGACGGCTGAGAAGTGACATGAAATACTTGAGGCCAGATCATTGTTAGGAGGGGACAGAGTCTCCAGGCATTTTCAGTTTTCGCCTGTATCTCATGATGAAATTTTACATTAGTATAGTCAAAACCAAGTACAATATTTTGATTACCTTTAAATTGTTCTTTTTCCTTTATGAGATTTTTCTGAATACTTAAAGCCAGATAAGAAGTCCTTGCTGAAATGTAATTTCCATGCAACAGAATTTGTTACACATCACTTCAGTTCTATTATACTTGGCAGATGATCTTTTGCTCACTTTCATCTGTAAATTCCTTGGGATTTTTATAGGCAGTGCTTGAAATGGTAATTCAGATGCTCTGAAATGAAGCTGGTAGGCAAATGTAAAGAGCAGGAGTGTTGTATTATCATATACAGACCATTTCAACAACAACTTGAGAGAATAAAAGTACAAAAGCAGGGAGTAAACAAAGTGCTTTTGGAAAAACTGCCAGTGTCTACCAGACTAACATGATGATTTTGATCCAGTACTGTACTGTGTTATATTTCTTTCTTCTTCTGCTCTTAGTAAACAGTTCTGAGTTAGTTCCAGTGGTATTATACCCTGATCTATTACATAGATTTTACCAGATAAATTGGTGAAAATTAATTTTATTTTTGTTTCCTCCTTCCCTTTGACGTTTCTGTAATCTCATGATGAATTTTCTAGATTATTTGACTCTGATCTTGGTTTGTAAAGAGAAGATGTTTATTCTTTCTTTCCTCCTATTCAGATCAAAAAACCAAGCCTGCTTATCAACATGCTCTTTCCAGTCAAGAATGAAATAATTTTTCAACTCTGTAAGGTGATGGACATTTCACCCATATTAGCTTGAAATATCAGTATAAGAATTTAAGTATCTAATGCCAGCAGAGTGGACTCAAGTCTTCTTCAAAACAGAAGAGCATTTTGAGGACTGGACAAAACTCTTCCAGCTGAAGGAAAGGAGTGAAAAAATGCGAAAGAGTAGGGATATAAAGGCAGATAGAACCTTTGATTATCTTCAGCAGCTAGTCCAATTTTCCACTGCTTCTTTACAGATAGTGCAGAAGATTGCTCAGTGGTCAGTTTGCTGCCCCATGGTCTGTTGTCCTAAGCGTTATGCTTGCAACTTCCAGTTAACACCAAACTAAAAGTGCCAGAAGTATTGAAGAACCAGTTAGTATGGCAAGAACAGCACTTACATCTGAAGTCACAAGGATCACTGCTGGGGCTTGTAGTAAAAACAGACATCCTCCAGCTTTGCAACAACAAAAGTTTTACTGGCAAGTTGGGGAGAGAAACACCAACTGTAATATCAGTCTCCACACTGAAAAATGCAAAATAACTGCTCTTCTTTCACGTTTAACATTGTTTTCCCATCCTATAAAATTCACATTAATTTTCTTTTTTCATGGACAAAAAATAAGCCATTGAAACCTTTCATGAAATAACTTCATATGCTGAAAGAAACCTGTAGAATTTATCATACAGGAAGTCTGTCAGTTCATACCCTTGACTCTTATCCTTTAAAAGACTCTTTGCATATATTAGTTGCTACAGTTTGATCAAAACAAATGATCAACAGGTGTTACACGGCTGTGTGATAGGAGTGGTATTTTCACCTTTACATACTCTTTAAATCCTTTCACCTCCCTTGCGGCATGTGAACATCATGTGCTCAAGGGAGCCTTGGGAAATGTGCCCAGAAACAGATTACTGGCCATGGCAGTAACTCATAGGGAAGAGAAACTGAGGACCGATTGTATGCCCTTCTCTTTGTGTCTGCCTAAATTGCACTTAACTTGCATGTGCTCAAGTTTCCTGCAAAGGCATAGCTCATGTTTTTGAGAAAAAAACAGGGCTGAGGGTCGCCAGACTGAACAGAGACATCTACATTTGACTTGGTCACTGTAGATTCCCAGTTTTAGTAAATGGTGACCTACTCAACATAGTCAATGGAGACTAGATGTGATTCATTTCATTCTAAAGCAAAAGATAAAAATAGGTCAGAAGAGTCACTCCCAGGAGCTCCTGTTTCTCACACAGGTTAGAAAGGAGTCTTGGGTGAGTAACTCACATTGGGAAATTTATTCTGTAGCTCTTTAATATTGGATGAGATTGCTCTTGCCCTGAATGGCTGTCGTTACCCTCAAGGTAAATAATCTTTCCATTTGTAACCCTCTTTTTGTGCACTCAGCCGCAGCCACACACAGCAAGCCCCACACCTGCATCCCTGCAGTCTGCACACAAACAGGAACCTGAAGTGTTGGCTCCAGGGAAGGAGGAAATGCTTCTGGGATTTCTGTCCTCTGGAAGTTTGATGTCCTGATTTTACATTGGCTTACGGCAACACCTATAAGCCTAAGTCATGGACAGGGTTTATATCACACTGCATTGGACACAGACAAAATGAAGATCTGCTCTCCAAAGGAAATAGCACAAACTACAGAGAGAAAAGTGCTAGAGGGCCTGTAAGTACAATGGCTATTAGAGAAGAAGCTATACCAGGAATGCTTTACATTTCCACTCGCACAGATGGTCACTGATAAAAATCAGACTAGCTTAGATTTGCTCAGGGCATATAGATTAACCAAAGCTAGCAAATTAAATACCTTCACTTGCCACATCTTTTATAATGCAGTTATATTAGCGATCAGACAATAGAAGATCTTTGCCTTGAAGGAATGCTCCCCTGTCATTTCAAGCGTGTTCCTTCATTGTTCTCCATTCTTTGCACAAGAAGACTTTTCGTTCCTCACAACTATAAACCTAAAAATTTGGACAAGATTTGTCATAAGATAAAACATGTTAGTATTCTGTTAGATTTTCTTAGCATCTTTAAATCTGTATTGCACTATTCATACTTTTCTTTTTATTAATTTTATGAAATTATGCTCCTTACATATGTGATGAAATATTAAAATTGCTATTGAAAAAATTTTTCTCTAGATTTTATATTTTAGTAAAATTTTTTTAAACCATCAGTTTATTAAAGTACTTTTTTTCTTCTATAACTGCTTCCCTGAAGTCTCTCATTTTTTATCTGAGGGCAGACAAGTAGTCTCCATCCCAGACAGATGAAAAAAAATGTTCAAAAAGTTTCAGAGAAAATGCTTAAATAGTTGTATTGTTACGAAAATAATGAAACAATTCCCTTTTTTTATGGCTTAGCTTGACAGGTAGTTTTTGCAGAGCTGGAAGCCCCATTGTACCTCATGAAAGAAATAAATTAATACTTCACAGATTAGGGGGATGACGTTGATAGATGTAGTCTGGTTGGATTTTGGAAGGAATTTTTGTCAAAAATTCCTCACAAGAAAAGTGTTCAAGGAAATCAAGTTACTATGGGATAGTACAGCCCTCACACTCATTAAAAGACTGTTGAAAGATAAGAAGTGAAAAGCAGGAGTAAATAATTTTCACATCTGAGGAGGGTCATCACTGGGGTTTTTGTAGAGATCTGTGCTAGGACCCATATCTCTCAACATCTTTATAAATAACTTGTAAAAGTCAATAAATAGCATAGTAACACCTATTTTGGTAATAGTATGTCGCACTTTAACCCAGTAGCTGGCAACTAAACACTAGACAGCCACTAGCTCACCCCTCCCCACCCCCCCAGAGCACGGGGAAGAGAAATAGACAAAAGGTAAAGCTTGTCAGCTGAGATAAAGGCAGTTTAATGAGACAACACAATAAATGCTAATAGTACTAATAATGGTAATGCTACTATTAACAATTATAATAATGAATATGCAAAATAAACCATATGCAACAGAATTTTTCTTGTCACCCAATGACCGACTCACAGTCAGTCCCCAAGCAGCAATCACAGAATGCCGAACTTGCGGATTTTGAGAATTTGACAAAACTCCCCAAAAAAGGCAAACTGCCAGAAAATTTCAAACTCCCGGACAAGAGAGGATTCGAACTCATGGAAACAAGACGAGCAGACAAAGGTTCCTGTCCCCCCGGCCAACCCCCATTCATGAAATGAGCATGACGTCCATGATATGGAATATTTACATCAGCCAGCTTGGCTATCTGTCTGGCCATGCTCCACTCCAGCTCCTGCACACCTGCTCACTAGCGAATATGAGACACTGGAAAAAGTCCTTCATTTCACAGCAAGAACTAGAAACATCAGCGTATTATCAACATTCTTCTCATACTAATTCGTAAACACAGCAGCTACTGGGAGGAAAATTAACTCAGTCTCAACCAAAACCACGACATGGTACTATAATCTTTACTTGTAGGAAAGATGAAGGCTGACTGGAGAATTACAAGAGCTTATAAGAATCAATGACATAATAAGAGAAGAAAAAGTTTGTTCCAAACAAATGCAAAGCGAAGTACATCGTAAAACTAAACCCCCATAACCTAACCTTTTCATTAAAAGGATTGTACTCTGCATGAATTCTGACAGCTCATGGATGAGATTTGGAGTTTATAATAGACAATCCATGAAAGTACCTGTCTAATGTTCAGCAGTGGTCAAAAAGCAAGTTAAGAAGAAAATACGAAGAAAAGAAACAGCAAAGAAAATTTGGAAAATCCCAAAGTCAGTGTATGCCACGGTGTATGTTGTGATATTCCTGCATCCCAGGCAGGTAGGATTCTCAGTAGACAGGTAGCTGAAGTAAGCAGGTAATCCAGAGAAGAAATTAGTAAGGGAAGAGATATGACATGGTATGCAAGAAGTAAAAAATGAGTGACCTAGGGAAGCACTATAAGATTCAGTTTGACTGCTCTTTCAGTGAAAGAGCTGAGGGCATCAAATGAACTCAATAGGCACGTAGTCCAAGATGAAAAAAAAAGAAAGTGGTAATTAACAAAATTTGTATTAAGGTGTGCTGCACCTTCCTACAAGGGGCTGTGGGTGCTAGAAGTCTGCCTTGGTTCAAAGGCAGGCTGGATCAATTAATGGAAGAGAAACAGTGGAGGCTGCTAACACTAGCTCTGCCTCTGGTAGTTCCCAAGCCACACATGGAAGATTATTCAGCAAAATTATTGCCCTATACTTCACCTAGGCATACTCTTTCCCTAATACTCTTCTTTTGGCTGCTTTCAGAAGCAGAGGAAGAGCTGAATCTCTGGCCCAAATGAGTAAGGCCCTTTGCACATTCTTCCTGTGAGCCGCCACTGTCTGCTCTGGTACATCTCACAGGCTAAAAACAGGCAATGGGGTTTACAGACTACACTGAGGCAGCCTGGGAAGTAATTACAGAAAATTTTCCTCAGCAGCAGAAACCAGATGGCACTGGCACAAGTGAGAGGGCAGCAAACTTTGACATGGGGACTAGAACAATCAGCTGGGGTCAGGGGAAGAAAATTTCTTAAACTGACTTTGCTGCCAAAACCAATGTTTGTTCAACTGACCTCTTCAGTAATACAGAGTGATGTGCTGAGCTAAAATGAAATCCTTTGTATTTTATTGGCACGCTAGGCTATCAGAGCATTTTGATAAAAAACAACATTCATTTAGAAAAAAAATGTTGGTTTTGTGGAAATTTCAATTCCTGTTAAAAGTATCTCTTTACCCTCTCTCTCCTTCCAAATAAACCAACAGTTTTCAGGTGAAAGCTCCCAACAAGTACTCACAAGGGTGAGGCAGCTTAAGAAAATGCAGAGAACAGAGCTCTTTGGGCTTCTTATGACACCCTCAGGGATGAAACATAAACAAAAGTGGCCATTCCAGTTTGCTGATGTGTGCTGGGTTGCACAAACAGTGAAGGAAGAGTTCTGATTCGCAGCATCTCCTTTATGTGAAAATATCAATATATCACAGGGCAATTTGTGGATGTGGGAAAAGATTGTCAGAAGTCAAGGAATAATATGATGTCCTCTAGGGGCATGATATACGGCCAAATGAAAAGGACATGTGGATCACACCCAGCCCTTGAGCTAACAATTCAGCCATGCTGTTTTAGTTAATCTACAGAAGTAAAAGTATTTTTTTTTTACTAGTGTCAAGTTTAGAAGAATTAGCCGTATAATCTGTATCATAATTCCCAAATTCCAATTAATTTCCCAGACACAATAGATGCCTTTGCATGGCAAATGAGTACTCATAGCAAACTAGCTAGAAAATAGGTAAAGCCCTTCAAACACTGATATGAATGTAAATGGCAATTAATATTAAGTAATCTCTTGTGAGACATTCCATCCAGCTAATTTTTTTTCCTATCCTCTATTTGGCTAAAACTTAACAATAATTCAATCCAGAGCGTTTAAGGAGGATTTACACTTAAAACTAACTTGGTGTGCAAAAGGATTTAGAAAAGATCTGCAGCTAATAAAAAGTGGCATCAATATAATGAAAAAACTAAGCAAAAGAGCACCTAGATGTTCCTCAGCCCTTCAAAGTCACCTCTCTGGAATCATGAAAATTTCAGCATGAAGGAAAAAATCCTATATGAATATACCCAAATAAAAGGCAGAAAAGATGTCCAGCTTTCTAAATGGATGAGAAATTAAACTACAATTGCTAAAGCCTGGTCTACTGAGGTCAAGCCCATAAAAATTTATTCTAGTACAGACCTTCTAATAACAAAGGTAGTTCATACGAGACCAATGCCAAAGAACGAGCAAGGATCATTCCTGAGAGCTGGATTTCTGAAGAGTTGCAGAATAAGCACTCATATCACCAAGGCAATACTCTGGTGCCGTTTGCAGTTAAGGTGTTGTTTTGGAAGACATATGCTTCTCTGCCAGTAGAGTGAGACGCAAAGGAAGAGTGATCTTTAAGTTGACTTGGCAGTTTCTCAGTGCTGTGAAACAGTTGCCTGAGGAAGAATTGATGTTCAGTGACAGATGTAAGGTCCATCCAGCAGTATTAGCAAACAGAAAGGTAGACAAAAAGTACAGAGTTAGGTGACAGGAGTCAGAGGCACTATAGCAAAGTTTTTGTCACTGAATGCAGAATATTTATCTTTTTTAGAAATGCAAAAGCTGGTTTTCGTTATTGCTTTTAAATCAAATACAGAAAATGTTGTCTGAAGCTGTTTTAAATTATTTTGAATAGTAAAGTACCCTGAGACCTTTGCTGCATGAAAGATAGTACTTCAAAGTGCTTTATTGTTGTAATTTCCATGGAAATTAACATTTACTTGCATGGTTATCACACTTTCCTTGTAATGTAAGGTATAACCATCTAAATCCCTTTGAAATACAGTCTCTGAGGTGTCATTAGTCTGACTCAAGATTTGATCTACATTTTTGCTAGAGTTTGCTGAATATTTTTGTTTTTCCTCCTGTTGATGAGTTATACAAGTTAATACGGAGATGAACTTCAAAATCCAAAGACATTTCCTCATGTTTGCTGTTTTTTTCCATCTCTTCTATTCAGGTTCTCACCAATGCCACCTCCTGTGTGCACTGCAGGCATTTAATGTTTCTGGAAAACCACAGAATGCAAATCCATAGGGAATTTTGTCCATGCTCCATGCCCAGATGAACCCCAGGACAGTGGTGTACTTCCACTGCAGTTTCGCAACATTGAAGATGTTTGTTGAAGGTGTGTATGAATCAGGTGTTCCCAGGAACCAGAGCTCAACAGCCACCTTCCTCACTGTTGCAGGTTCACAGAGCTTTTCTCTTTCAGGTAGTTGTCATTGCTCAGTTGACATCACAGTGTCTTAAATTTTCTGTACAACAAACCTTGAGAGTTTTCTGCTATTTCAATATGCTCACCGCTCACAGCCTCTCGCCATGCTGCAGCAATGGAGAGGTGCTCCAAGCAAGCTGGCTTTGCACATTATGCCACCATGTTCACTCTTGTTGCCTTTATTTTCTAGAGGACTCTTGATGTATTTTACCAAAACTTTTTATTTTGGTTGCAATAGCATAACCACCGAATTCTGGATGCCTGTTTCCACAGAAAAAACTCATAACACCCTCAGGCAATCATTGGAGCTCACAGCTGTGATGACAGATTTTGATCTTGCAAGCAAAATGTGAGAAATCTGACTTGTCCTGCAGTGCCAGACTCCTGGAAGGCTTCTGCAGATCACAGTATTTATAATGGTAAATACAAAAGCGATTAGTCCGATCTTGTAATAGTGGGAGGAATGTGGACAAACAAAACAGCGAGGAAGACCCCTGCACAGTCACATAATTCTGCTACTTTAGTGCCGGCATTTATCTCAAGTTGCACTGGGGGATGTTTAGATTAGACGTTAGGAAAGATTTCTTCATAGAAAGGGTTAACAAGCATTGGAACAGGCTGCCCACGGAAGAGTCACCATCCCTGGAGATATTTAAAAGACTGTGACACTTAGGGAGATGGTTTAGTGGTGGACTTGATACTGTGAGGTAGTGTTAGGTTTATGTTTGAACTCAATGATACTAAAGCCTAAATGATTCTATGATTTTAGGGTTCTATGATCTAAATGCAAGAACAGTACATTGAAATCTAGTCCTTAGACAAAGAGATTCCCACTAAGTTGCTTCAGTCCTTCCTTCACTGTGCTGCACCACAGGCATGTCCAGACATACCCTTGCTTGGACTTCTCAGCATACTGACTGTCATAAGTCTAATAAAATTCTTGTACAAAATTATGCTTTAAATTACATGTCTTGTAAAATCTATGACATTAGCTATGGAAGAAGCAGGAAATGTGCAAAAGAAGTCATATATTGGGTATGAACTTAACAAACATTTTGCAAGGGAAAGGAAGGGACCATGTCTCACATGGTGAATGCTCTTTTGGTGCAGTGTACAGTCACTGGGGACAATGGGAGATCTATCAGGGGTCAAACAGGAAGGGAGAGAAAGAAGCTGTTAAACCTGATTCTGGAGCTCCCTGTAACACCAAGCTGATGGTGAGTGGTCCAGACTTGTAAGCTAACTAAGACACTGTTCACAGTTCAGTGACTAGCTCAGTGACTAACTTAACTACGGAGCTACTGCTGTTAAGTGTAAGTTAAATGCTGCATCTCACTATTACATCCTTCTATAACTGTTTTCATCTCTCTAAATCTGCATTATTGCTTGAAGGATTTGGTTCTATTTCCTTGTCTCACCAGTAACAAAACAACCCTCCAATTCCAATGTAAACATTGTATTTTTTTACTTCTATGATTACAGTCTAGATAACCCAGCCTTTAAAAGTGTCATGACAGCTGTAGACACCAGTGGTAAATTAGCAAGACAAAATAAAAGAGAAAACTTCAAGGAACTTACACAATTGAGTTCCTGCTTGTTAATTTTCTTATATTGTTTATACTATCTCCATCCAGAGCTTTCCTTCTAAAAATCACTGGTTTAAGGACATCTACACTTAGTCACCCTATGGTTCCCTCTAAAGGGTAAACACCTAATGCTTGTCCTTTTGGAATGGCATGTTGTTTCCTAGTTTTGTTTTAATTTTCTTTTTTATACACAGCAACAATCAGCTTCACTGAGGATTAGAATTAATTTTGGAATTCATTTACTTAATTACTACTTATCTGTCATTGAAGATGATATGTTAGGTGTGGAGATGGAACATGTTATTTGGATGCAGATTTTTTTTATAAAGGGTAAGTCATGGTGACATGGCATGATATTAACATTGAACAAGATAAAACTAAATAGCAGTTGCAGCAGCCTTGTAGAGACTGGGGGATGGAGCTATGAGTTACTTAGCAGCTCCAAAGTCTTTACATAGTTAGGCCAATGACAAGCGAGACCTTGGACAAGTCACATTACCCTGATATGTCTCAGTTTTCTTCCCTGTTAAATGGGTGATAATAATAGAAAGACATAACAAATTGAGGCGTGTTATAAAGTGCTAGAGAGAAGATAGATATGATAATTAGTAGTCCAGAAAAATAAATGGATAAGAATCCTGTGTCTTAATGACTGTTTTTCTATACAGAGAAATCCAAAATACTCTGACAGGAGACATTGTAAGCGGCTTTACCTAACGCAGCTCTATCTGTCCATCAAAGCTTCAAAGAAAGCAGAGAAAATGATCATTAAATTTCCGATTATTTTCTCTGGTGTTCTGCTTTAAGTTAGTGCTAATGTCAGTTAGGTATATTCAGCAGCATTGACATTTTGTGCTTGACAAATTGATGAAGGTTTGGTAATGCAGTAGAGTTTTCCTAATCAAAACTCTTTTTTTTTTTTTAAAGACTTTCAATTTCTACCCATCTTAACAAACATGGGTTTTACTTTTGATTAAAGTAGTCATCGAGATCTTGACAATGCTTGACACACTCTTTCTGAATTTAATTAACTTTTTCTTTCCTTTTTATTAGCTGCTGTAAAGAAGGGGAGAACGGAGAAGAAAGAAATTTCAGTTTTATACATAGAAACAGATGTTCCTCGTAGCACAGCAAAATTCTGACTTTATTAACCCAATGAGAATATCCTAATTAATTAACACTTAGTACTGAAGTTAGAATATTTATTCTGGAGCTGGTGGAATAATTTCTGAATCAGCTTAATGATTCCAGACTTGGCAAAAGAGGAGCATTATGAAGGCACAAGTTAGTTGATTTATGTTGGATTTTTACAAATGGTGAACATGCTGTTTAATAACAATAATGTCACAATACCTCTGCATTTGAGAAAAGAAAAAAAATCATCCCTGCAGAAAATAATTGCAAGCAGAGAAATAGAAAATAATGCAAATCGCTCAGTAAATTATACATCACATCTGTGTAATTTAAAGATAAAAAGATTGTTGTTATGTTAGAAGATGACATTATGTTATTCAGTGTTGCAAATACCTTCATGTTGCAAACATGAATTTCATGGTCAGGCATTCAAGGAAGTTCTTATATCCATTTCTATCTGCTGGTAGGACAAGTTAGAGTATAGACAACATCATGGTCCTGCAGTATGGTAGCTCTCCAGGGTTTCATCACACAAACTGACTATCAGTGCTGGATCCACCCTTGCATAAACTTAATCACCACTTTTGCCCCCTTTCCTCATCATTCAGAGATTCTAGAAATGAAACGTAGCTGAAAATTTTGAGGAAGAGTCATAAAAGGAAGTAGAACAGAATTTGTTACTTGTGGTAGTTGGTTCTTTTTCAGGCTAATATAATAAAATAATTCTTGTTGGAAGGGACTTTAGCAGGTTTCTATTCCAAACTTCTGCTCAAGGCTGGGTTCCCCTGAATTCAGACCAGCCTGCTATGGGCTTTCTTCAGTTTGGTCTCCTCCTCTGTGAAAGATGTCACAGCCTCCCTGGGTGACCTATTCTAATGCCTGACTGTCCTTCTGCTGAGATACATTATTTTATGTCAAATTGTAACCATCCCCATTTCAGCTTATGACCATTAGCTGTTGTCCTACTGCCATGAACTTCATCAAAGAGGCTCTGACTATTCAGAAACCTGCTTGCAGCTATGGGAAGAAAGCTGTCAGGTCCCCTCAAAGCCATCTCTGCTCCTGGCTGAATAAGCTCTGTTCCCTCAGCTTCTCCTCACAGGGATCACAGTCTGGCCCCAAATATTTTGTTGGCTCTTGCCAGGGTCACTGCAGTTTGTCAATGTCTTTCTTGTACTGAAGCTTCCAAAATTGGATCACCTTACATAAAGAACAAGGAATATCTGTCTCTCTTTATAATGTGAGACAATTTAAACTATATCACAGAATCACAGAATGGTAGGTGTTGGAAGGGACCTCTGTGGGTCATCTACTCCATCTGTCCCTGCCAAAGCAGGGTCTCCTACAGCAGGCTGCACAGGACCACCTCCAGGCAGGTTTGGAATATCTCCAGAGTAGGAGAATCCACAGCCTCCCTGGGCAACCTGTTCCAGTGCTCCGTCGTCCTCAGAGGGAAGAAATTCTTCCTCATGTTCAGCTGGAATTTCCTATACTTTAGTTTGTGCTCGCTGCCCCTTGTCCTGTCACTGGGCACCACTAAAAAGAGCTTGGCCCCGTCCTCCTGACACCAACCCTTAAGATATCTATAGGCATTTATAAGGTCCCCTCTCAGCCTTCTCTTCTTCAAGCTGAAGAAGCCCAGCTCCCTCAGCCTTTCCTCATAGGACAGATGCTCCAGTCCCCTCACCATCCTTGTAGTGCTCCGCTGGACTCTCTCCAGTAGCTCCTCATTTTGCTTGAACTGGGGAACCCAGAACTAGACACAGTACTCTAGATGAGGCCTCACGAGGGCAGAATAGAAGGGGAGAAGAACCACCCTCGACCTGCTAGTCACGCTCTTCTTGATGCATCACATGGTGCCATTGGCCTTCTTGGCAACCAGGGCACACTGCTGGCTCATGGTAAATTTGTCGTCTACCAGCACTCACAGGTCCTTCTCCACCTACCTTCCAGCAGGTCCTCCCCAGGCCTGTACTGGTTCATGGGGTTGTTCCTCCCCAGGTGAAGGACCCTACACTCGTCCTAGTTGAACTTCAGCAGGTTCCTCTCTGCCCAACTTTCCAGCCTGTCCTGGCCTCACTAAATGGCAGCACAGCCTTCTGGTGTATCCACTACTCCTCCCAGTTTTGTGTCATCAACAAACTTGCTGAAGGTACATTCTAACTCTTCATCCTGGTCATTGATGAAGAAGTTGAACAAGACTGGTCCAAGTACTGACCCCTAGGGGACACGACTAGTTACAGACCTCCACGTAGACTCAGTGCCACTGATGACAACCCTCTGAGTTCTGCCATTCAGCCAGTTCTCAGTCCACCTCACTGACCAGTCCTCCAGCCCACACTTCCTGAGCTTCCCTAGGAGGATGTTATGGGAGACTATGTCGAAAGCCTTGCTTTTATAGTCTTAGCTATCTTTCTAAACCTCAGAGCTATGAGGACTTTTCCCTAGATATGATGAAGGAAAATATTTTTAACATGAATTTATTTAACTTTGGTGTAGCAATTGTTCTCTTATAAAAGTCAGCAAGTTTCATATTACCCAGGAATTAAATTTCACATAGTTAAAGGCTATGTCAAACTCACAGTGTATCAACTCTGATAGCAAAAGCCCACTAAGGTATCTCTGCATATACAAGTGCACCCTATGCATATGTTATGTGATTACTTATTGTTACAAAGATACCTGGAAAAAATTCCTTTTTAAATCTTCTGTTCACAGAAAAGTGAAACCATGTTTCCTACCAGCATCTGTGGGAGAGTTTTCATGAACTTCAACTGGAGTTGTAATTCATCCAGACTGTACAAACTGTGCCTCTGTCTGAATATGAATCCAAGCACAAAACTATAAATAATAAATGTGGAATTTGAATTGAAAACTGGGTAAATGTTTTAGATATTATGACACCTGGATTACTTCCTAGACACTGTATCAAACTTATAGTTCAGGGTGACTTAAAACATCCACGAGTTACTTTTGGAGATTCTGTAGGAGGTGCTGTGGGTCATGCCTTTAATCCAGCTATCCCATACACATCCTCTTGTTTCACATGTTTTCTGACATCAGCTGCAGTAATCACCTCTCCTGCAATAAGAAAGCAGGAGATATATGATTAACACTGCTGATAGTCACTTCTGATTTACACTTATATTTCTCTTCCTAATTACTGAGCACTATTCAAAATCCTGAGAGCAAAGGCACTGGATTAAGCCTCTGCAAATGAAAATCAGACAGCAGACTTCTTAGAGACCTGAAAATTTTGCAAAATCACATTAAAAGAGACTGCTAGAATGAATTGACGGAAACAAAAGACTGAAGTTTGAGTGGAAGGGACAAAACCAACTATTTTCGGTTCTCCTGTCCATCGCCTATACCAGTTCATGAAGAGGTATACGTGCTTTCATTCGATACTGCCTTATGTGTTGAATATCCAAGTATCAATTAGTAATATTTAGTACTATTATGATTATTATTTCAGATCATCAGAAGACAAAGAAGAAATCTGATTTTCTCTGGCTATTTAATGTAGTTTGGACAAGACCTCCTGAACTTTGGATCCAGGCTCTGTTTTTACCTGTACATGTCTACGCATCGAATTTCAGATCCCCACATATCAGATAGGCATCTACTGGAATTCATTGCTCCTGTTTTCCTTTTGCTTGATTTTTTCAGTCTGGATTTCTTCTCAAGACAGCATACTGAAGATGACAGCTCTTCACCGAGGAGCAGGTTTCCCATTGGCACTTGGCCATCATTAAAATCACTGTATCTGAGTGAAAACAAAACATTGTCAGTCCAGTATTGTCACCTGAAGGCACACTGCTAGTGCAGAAAAAAGTTGTGTGCTCTTTGTTGAAACAATATAGTAAAACAAAAGCTCAACAAAAACTTGCTAGCTAACCATAGACTTCCTGTGGGGACTCTTGTAAGCCTCTGAGCTCACTTCCCAGATGACAAAGGCGGCAGAGCTGCACAGAGTTTTGGCCATACAGGCCATGACAAAACACTTGGCTCTGCAGCTCTCTGATACTTTAAGACTCACTCTACCCTAACCAGGCAGAGGAGAACTGTTCATCGTTGCATGCCACTGCTGGGCTATGGTTTACAGGCAATGCTCAGCTTAAAAAAAAATACGCAGAGCCACTATCCCATATGCACCTGTTCTTTTTCCTATACACAAAGAGGAATGTCTCTTGCTAGTCAGACACACCTTTAACCAGCAGCTGAAGAACAAAAGCAAGAAGCTGCATCTTGTTTGATAATCTACCGCATGAATCCTAGTTCTTCCTGGCTGCCTCCCAGAAGCACCATAAAATGTCTTCCCTGTAGGAGGGAGTTATCTTCTTCTATTTAAAGGCACAGAATGCGAGAAGATGTAACCGGTAAGTGTGATATACTTTTTGCAAGCATGATGGAGTAGAGACATTGGGCTAATAAGTAATAATGAAAAGCAAAATCAGCAAGCAGGTCTCTATAGTCGTATAGACTAAACTGACTGTGTGACATTTCAATTTTGAATGAATGCCATAAAGCGTAGAAAATACAGGTTTAATGAATATGTCTACATAAAAGCATAAACAAGACAAACCTTTTCAGTGCAGTGTTTATATTTACAGCATAGAAGTTACAAATTAAATTTACTCTGGGATGTGCTTCTGATACAAATGACTTTTCTTTAGAGAAATATTATCCGCAATCATCAGATCACTGAAAGCAAAAGGGATCCATTAGTGATGTTGGGGATGACGAACTGAAGTACTGTTTAGTGGGTGTTAATTATGCTAAAAGATGAAAGTGCTTGGAGAAGGGTGTAAGTCATACCTAGAGGAGGGAAAATGAACTGACTTTATTTAAGCAAGTAGACATGTTTATTTCAGACAATTTTGAGCTGATTGCTTAGTACATCAATAGGTTTTAAGGAGCTGATCTATTCCAGTACTCTGCAGTTATATTGTTTAATAACACCAGTCAAAACATTGAAAAACTAGGAGTCTTGGCTATAAAGAGTTTAAATTGTGACATTAATTACTATGTACAAGATCATTTCATCTTTTTGCTCCAGAGATATACAAAATTCTCTCTGCATTCAAAATATTATAACTAACATCATCTAAAAAATCAGGATTCCTCAAGTTCTCACAAGCTCAGACTTTAAAATGGGTGCCAGGAGTGAAATACTGACTTCACTGAGGTCAACAGTGAATACACTGGTGATTTCAAGAGGACAGGAGTGCAATATAGTAAAATCCATAACAAAATTGTAACTTGTGGCACCTGGGCTGCCTGTAAATTAACATCATCTCTCCAGAAATGCTTCACAGCCGGGAGTTTCATTTAAAACTGCTTAGGACAGAGGGAATTTGCAAAGAGCCTGGGTCTGGTTTCATTACCCTGTAGTCCTTCAGACTGGTAGCAATTCTATTAAAATGACTTACCACTTTATCAGCACCTGAGGGAATGGACTCACGTTCCTTGTCAGGTTCCTGTGAATCTGTATATTCCTGCACTCCTCTGACCAATGTGGAAACACAACTACTGTGTGTTACCGTGACAGTAATTTCCCTTGATCATCCTAGTTATAAAACAGCATCTAGCTATTATTAGGAGGGAGACGAGAGATGATATGTGTCCTGCTGCTGCTTCAACATGTTGGCTTCACTCCTCAAGGCAGAGAGTGCATGTGCTTGTGAAGACACACAAGGGCATGGACTTACACACACCAAGTTCAAGTTTAACATATAGCAACTATCTTAAAATGCCAGGCTAGTCTCCCAAAGAGGAAGATATGTTTCTTTAAGTTTATGCCTGGATGCAGTGACACAGTCAAAACAGTAATACTGTCTTACTGTCTTCCGCTTGAAAGGACGTGGGGACCTCTAGGTCTTTATCAAAAGCAAAATGACAATTTACATAATCTTTGCACCAGATCACGAAGTCTGTTATATTTACTGACACTTTCACAAACACAGTGTCTTTTCCTATTATTATTAAGTGAGCTTTTTGTGGATAGGACTGTGCAATTCCCTGTTGACATCAGCACCTTTCCTGGAGAACAAGCATTTCATTGCTACTTTCCACACTGGCTGATGCTGTAGCCATGAGCTTACTACTTCCAAGATGCCTCATAGTGCTTACATGTAGCAGATAAGGCAGTAACAAAGGGACCTGTAGCCGCTATTTGGCTGATAAGCACTATAATATGCTTTGGAGTTCTTATGTTGGGCCTTAAGGTGCCAGACTGCAATATTTAGTGCCTGTTCCGGCTTCATGCTTTAGTCTCTGTTAAACCAACTCCTGACCTGTTCATAGCCCTGTACCTCCACCCTGGCAATCGTCTTCCGTGTTTCAGGGACTGAACTCCCTCAGAAATGGAAATTACCAAGCAACACTGTGCATGAAGCATAACTTGGAAAAAAACACCCATTTTGCTTGCAGAGCATAGGAGATGATCTCACTCCATTGTTTTTATCCATATAACTTAATAATATACAGCTGAGAACTTGCAATTCTTTTTTTAGATTTTTTTAGATTAACATTAATTTAGATTTAATTGCTAGCATTAATATGCTGAGTTACTTGTTTGGTTGAGCCCATGTCTAAAGCATCCCTTCAAATGCTTTAGTGCTTTGCCTCACTGTGCTTCTAATACATTGATAGGTATTTTACTGAGAGCTGTGTAAGCAAAGGATTTTTGCTAGGCCATTCATACTAATCTATGCCTAAATATTATCAAGTAATACAAAGTACAAAAATCTGGTGTCTGAGATATCTGCAAAATAGAGTATCCATCCCTAGGCTGCAGAGTCATCATGGCTCTAAGACAGCAATTTCCTAACTGAACATTAGGCATCATTTACCAGTCATCCACTAACTGAATCTCATTTAAGGCTTTTCAAAGGGGAAAAAAACCATATGTTTTACTCAAAAAAATCTCACCCTGCTTTCCACCTGCCTTTCAGTTTAGCACCTCAGTAGGCGTTGTTGTCTGTAACATTGAATTTCTGATTATGGATGTTTACAACATAGATGATAGTTATGAGAAGTACATCTCAGAGCAAATTTGATTTGTTTCCACTGTGCTGTAAAAATAATAATGTATAAACCCAATCTTGTTTATGGTTTTAGAAAGTCATATTCATTAAATCTGTATGCTTGGCATTTCATGTAATTTGCTCCATAAAAAAAAAATGTTAGTTTTGTTTAAGCCTATTTGACTGCAGGGTTTTGCCTCTCAGTTGTTGCTCTTCAATGCCAACAGTTACCCAGAGCATCTCCTAATATTCAGAGCTGTGTACTGCTCAAATCCCTGCTGAATGTAAGAAAAAGTTATTTAGCCAGTGTAATACTAGGATGGTAGCAGGGCTGGCGAACGTATCTTGTTTAATAGGACTGACGTAAATGGTTTAATATTAAGACCTAATCTAATCCTGCTAATGGAAAAATTTAATATTCTGATAGGATCACTTAGTGAAATAGAATATTATAGCCTGTTCTAAGAAGGAGGGGAAAAAAAGAACCTAATTTGCACATGCTTGTTAGCTCAGTATGTATTTTTCATTAGCAATCATATGATTCTAATCCTTAACTCAATAACAGTGTTTTCTTCTATTTGGTGGTTTCAGATAAAGCCCAAGTAAAGCTTTTTGTAAAACGAAGTTGTATTTCACCTCAACATGGTAAATTAAATGTGGTATTATTGTCTTCCTGATGACGTTGCTGGTTAAGGTGGTGCTGCAACCTCTTGTATTTGGCTGTGCTGTGGGGTTCAAATATAATTGCTGTATCGCAGAGTGATGTGTTAAATGTTGTTAGATCCTAGACTGTATTTGTGGTAGGGTAGTTCTGTTATGGACACTACTTTGACTGCTTCCTCACAGTCCTGAAGGAGCTGATAAATCTTTGATGTATAGAAATACAAAGCAATAAACGTTAAATGCTAAAGTGTTGGTTTAAGAATAATCATCCAGGAGTTTAGAGGGATTAGAAATTAATAGGGTTTTTGCTGCCTTTACTCTGAGTCACACAAACACAAAGGGAGAAGACAACAATCACATCTTCAGTCAATACTAGCCAGGGTCAAAGCCATGTCTCTTCATTTCTGTAGGTAACAGCTGGTGAAGGTTGCAGATAAGTCTGTACAATGACAGCCAACATTTATTCTGATTTCCCAGTTCCAGGGACATGTCTCAGATACGACCCACCTTAATCTGTGGATGAGACAGAGGAAAGCACAGTGCTCCTGAACTTCCTTGTAAAATGAAAAGCAAATTCAGTTTAGTAGAGGCATAGGCAAATTCATCTTATGATCAACACAGAAGGAAAATTAAAATCCCAAAGATTTCAGATGGCTCTGGGACAACCTTCTTCTGCAAAACTGCTCAGAACAACAGCAGACCTGTAAGTGCTTATGAAATTGAGGTAAAGATACAAGACCTCTAAACAATTCCCAAACCTCAGTTTGTGGCCAGAGAAATCCGGTTAAGTTAGCACCTTTGCTGTGCTCTAAACTGCTGCTTAGACTGTGTGTACAACAATAATTAGGTCAAAAACTGAAATTTTCCTCAAGTCTCTACATCCTGACTGTCTAAAACTGCAGTCCTGAAGTTTAAAAACAGCAGCTGTCTTGAGAACTTGGTAAGATCTCTTGTATATCTGTCAGGTTTTCCTCCAGGCATCTTCACCAGAGAATATAAAGATATTAATGTCTGAACCTCAGGAAATAAGCCAACAGCCATCTGAGCATGCTTTAATCCTGACAGCCAGTGCTTCCACAGCTTTTTCCACTTCCTGTATTGCAACACAGAGACAAGCTTGTAAGATAACCAAGGATGCTGCAATCTGCATAATAGATGGTCATATTCACAATTGAGAAAACCTGAGATATACTTGAATACCATAAATGGTAGCTAAAAAACAGTAGAAGTGAATGGTTTCTCTGATTTAAGAGATACAGTATAGGTAGAAACAGTGAGACTAGTTCAGTGGAAGCATGCATATTGACAGTGTTCGTGATTTTTGGCTGGTAGAGATCTCTCAGGCGGATGCGGGATACAGCTCCAGCATATTATTCTGTTTGTGGTTTGTTGCATGCTGGGCTATGCACCATTTGTGCTTAGCACAAAATAAAACGTTACCTATGGTTAAAGTTTTCCTGTGTATGGACCCACTACTACCAAGGTAAGAGTTGCCTGTGAGCACAGCCATAATGTGTTAGGATGGAAGCTTCCCTCATCTGTTCTCTACCTAGAAGATCTTTGTTACTCATTCATATGGATCTTGAGAAATTAGTATTTTTGCATTTCTTCCCATTAATGATGCTGTAATTTTATTGAATGCCACTGGTTCTAAGAATTGCTGGACAGAAGTAATTACCATTTGTCAGCTTGAAAGAAATAGGATGGAATGATCACCTCAGTGTTTTTCAGATATGTCCAAATATTCTGATTAATTTATGTTAAAAAAACATAACTTACTGAATATAAAGTCTCATGGTAAGTTCCCAAGTTATTTGTTTTCCAGACGACAAGATCATGAAAATTCTACTATCCTACTTTATGTATACAGTTGAATGAATATTTCCTACTCTGGTGGTGCACCGCTCATTTGCAGCACCTACCAAAATGGCAATAAATTCAGTTTTTAGAGACCTGGTATCCTATTTCACTCCTTTCCTAATATAGCTTGATCAAGTCTTTCAAGCATACTGCAATTTTGAAAGTTCTGTCATACATATTCATAGACTAGTTATTACAGATACAGTAATTACTGCTTTACATGCTCCACAAGGTTTTAAAAAATATTAATTGCCTATTATTCCTATTGCAGGGGGAAACACTGAAAAGACACTCCCTCCTGGAATATAATAAACTAATTTTTAAATTACTTTATTGCACTCTGAAACAGAGATATTTGCACTGAAACTTGTCATAGTCTCAAGCTACACGAAGTCATTCTGGACTTCAGTTGCCTCAAAGTTCAGATTTCAACAACTTGAAAGTTAGCAGAATTCTTGTAATGGTGAGGTTTCCCTACTTAGGTGTGTCTAGACTGTGAGATGGATGCATGACTTCAGATTCCTCAGGCCTGGTATACAGATTTTCCAGACAAGAGAACATGGTCATGTACACGTGTTTTCTTTTCATAGAAACAAGACCATGGAAGAATTCATAGTACATGCGTGGTCCTCTTCTGACATGCAATTAAGACACGTCCAGGGCACATACCTTCTGGATCAGATTCACTTTAAAAACTATGTGGATAAAGAATGCTAGAGAACCACCGTACTAATGGACTCCATCCATATGGACTATACACAGCGGTGGCTTATCACACGAGTGGGAGGATAAGACAGACCTCTTTCAAGATGGCAAGGGATGTCATAAACAACAAGAAGGGCTTCTTCAACTACATCAGCAGCAAAAGGAAGGCTAGGGACAATGTGGAGCTGTTGCTGAATGAGGCGGGTGTCCTGGTGACGGAGGATGCAGAGAAGGCAGAGGTACTGAATGCCGCCTTTGCTTCAGTCTTCAGTGCCAAGGCAGGCCCTCAGGAATCCCAGGCCCCGGAGGCAAGAGAGGAGGCCCACAGAGAGGATGACTTTCCCTTCGTCGAGCAGGACTGTGTGAGGGATTGCTTAAGCGATCTGGACATCCACAAATCCATTGGCCCCGATGGAATGCACCCACGAGTGCTGAGGGAGCTGGCGGATGTCATTGCTGAGCCACTCTCCATCATCTTTGAGAGGTCCTGGAGAACAGGAGAGGTGCCCGAGGACCGCAGAAAGGCCAATGTCACTTCAATCTTGAAAAAGGGCAAGAAGGAGGATGCAAGGAACTACAGGTCGGTCAGCCTCACCTCCATCCCGGGAAAGATGATGAAGCAGCTTATCCTGGAGGTCATCAACAAGCAAGTGGAGGAAAAGAAGGTTATCAGGAGTAGTCAGCATGGATTCATCAAGGGGAAATCATGCCTGACCAATCTGATAGCTTTCTACGATGACATGACTGGCTGGGTAGACGAAGGGAGAGCCGTGGATGTTGTCTACC
>Ga0065711_1029948_pt1 | contig 34253 bp, 18 predicted proteins | sample Hoacrofraction12_FD_59098 | JGI IMG/M metagenome (GOLD analysis project Ga0065711, IMG submission 59098) | Hoatzin crop microbial communities from Cojedes, Venezuela - Epithelial fraction 12 v2 (version 2) | ecosystem: Host-associated > Birds > Digestive system > Esophagus > Crop | place...
GGGGGGGGGGGGTCTGTGTTATATTAAAAAAGCAAAATAAGTTAAACATCATCATGAGTGCCCAGTTAAGGAAGCTTGAAAAAATTCCCCAAAACTTCAGAAACGTAGTTCTAAATCTTTAATATTCTTAGGGAATTCAGGGAGGAAGGAAGAGAATTAGTAGACAAAACCAAATGTACCAGAGCTGTCATTCTCCAACTTTTGTTTTGGAAGAGGTGTCAACTAGCAATATACGAAGTTATAACTTAATGAGTAAATTATTTGCTTGTGCAGACAAAAATTGTATGTCAAGAGCAACATCCTAACAAGGTCCACCCACTTTAAAATACTGACTATTGAGTATTTAGTAGCAGGAATCCAAATTGGAATAAAGTATTTGATGTTTTCAAATCCAGAAAAATCTTCACCTCATTTCAGTTGACAGGAGCCTGGAGGTTAAAGAGCCACAATAGGTGACAGAACAAATTAGCACTCACTGAAATTAAGCTAACTTGATTTGCTGTTAAAATGCTAAATATTACTTCTTAAAAGAGACCTTAATATTATGAATGTATTTGCCTAAGGAAGTTTAATTTTGATGCAGTAACTTTAGTACTTGAGATTAAGTCTGACACCACAAATTCATTGGACCTGTATCTGGAACCATGAAGAAGAAATTTGCATTTTCCTTAGTGCAGCTGAGACACAATTTTCACCTTTCAAGAGTTAATACCTATATCAACTGAATCTCTTCTACCTGGGCTTTTCTAAGAGCTTTTGCTGACAGTTGAGTCTGCAGCCTACTTAACATTCAGACAGCTAATGCCAGGAGATACTGGTTGTTTATGCTGAAAGATATGAGTGCAGAGAAATGAAAAAAAAGAATGAACCAATAAAGATAAAAGGGTTGAGATTTGTAACTTTTCCACTTTCCTCATTCTGAAGGGACAGTATATAGGAAGAAGGCACATTCAAATTGCATTTGAGAAATAGCTGAAAGGCCACGCTGCTCATGCAACGTATGCTTATCAAAGCATGATCAAATCAATCCATACAATTATTCTACGTCCTTAGAGAGATTTTCACCAAGCTTCTCTTACTCTTTGTCCAACATCTGCTGCAACAAGTTTGTGGCTGAGGACAGTGTTAGGGTATTCTCTAGTTCATGCCATTGTTCTGGTTGCAAAAATTAGTTGCAGTAAGGATTTGTAGCAAATATTGTTGCAAAACTTTTATACATAGATTTTTGGAGAATGAAATGGCAGGGAATCTGTACAGCAGGGTTTTCACTCTTCCTGCTTCAGCCCTAAAAATGCCAAATTCAATACAACCTTCCTATGTCTGATTAGCTGCCACACCAGTAACACTGGTAGCAGTTTTGCTACAACAGATCAAAAAACCAAGCTGGCCCCAGTAACCTATGAATACATAAAAATAGCAATACCAGAGCTGTGGTCTTCAGTATATGTTTGGGAATGCTTACCAACTGCTTGGACAACACAAAAATGGAATACTTGCATGTACTGCCCCTATCACGATGCAAATAAGATGTCTCCTTTAAAGTATACTCTGCCAGGATCATTGACAGGAAACACAGAGCTTCCAATACTTATATTGCTCTGTGAACATTAATATTAATGAACCACAGATTAGCCTCAGAAACTTTCAGTAACCTGATCTCTTTTATTGTGCCCTAATCAACCTGGGACCAGGTCAATGCCAAATCATTCACAAACAACACCTACACATGGGATTGAGGAAGATTTTGAAGGATTTCAGTACAAAGTTACAGCACAAATCACCTTTGGTTCACTGGTGGAATTTCAAAGTATGTTGATGGAAATGGTGTCCAGGACCCGAATAGGACAACATACAAGGAACACTAAGGAGGTCAGCCCAGCAAACAGACTACAGTAATCCCTGAAGTTTGAAGATAACAAAAGGCTGAGTTGGTTGTGATTTTACCTGATTCAGATTGTGTGAAGGCAACAGGATATTGAATGTTTGACCAGGTTAGAAAAAGGTAAAGGCTGGGCGACAGAGCTATTATTGAATAAGGATTGTTGCAGAAGAGATTTATAAGCACGGGAATTGCCATAGGGATTAGTTGTGAATTAGGCATCTAAAGGCTCAGAGGAACCAGAATCAGGAAGCTGAACAGGATGATAAGGTAGATTCAGCATCTAAAGCAGCTGACGTCCTGGGACATAGGAAGTAAACAATAACAGCTGTTACTAGAGCACAGTGGAAACAAAAGGATCAAGAAACTAAATGAAGAAAAAAGAATTGCTAAACACACTACATAAAAATCAGAAAAATATTCTTAGGGTTAAGGAAATAGCAATGCTGAAAGGTACAGAAATAGGGGTTAGGAAATAGATCAAAACTTGTCTGAGAGATACTCAAGAAGGGCAAGAACAAAGTCTAGGCGTATCTGCTGCAGCAGTGGGTTGTCCGACTGCGGATATGATTACATAGATATAGATTAGCTCCTCAAAACAGTCTGGGACAAAGAAACTCCTTAGAAGTGACCGGTTCCTTCTGAATGTGGTTTGTATTGAAGCCTTTTCTATAAAACAACACATGGCAGCAGGGAGAGGGAAAAAACCCAACAGTATCAAGAAGCCTTTTGCCTCTGTGGGGATCCTGAAGTCTTGTTGACCCAGATAAAAGTCTTCATTTCATGGAGGAAGTGATTACAACTATGCTTAAAGGATCAGGGATTAAGCAAAAGCTACACAGTCCGTATCTCCCTCAATCATCAGGACAAGGAAAGCACATGAAGAGAGATATTAAAGGAGCATTGTGAATAGTAGTTAAGTAGTAATGAAAAGGATTAAGATGATAAATTACCTTTTATATTAACAGCTCTGAGAAGTAGGCATAGACTAGCAACTGGAATCCAGCCCTGCCAAGTTTTATTTGGAACAAAAGTGCAGTTAATTAGATTCTTAACTTCATTAGAAAGTCTGAGAGGGAGACATTTTAATGTGGATAACTGAGATGCACAAAGTGCAATTAGAGATATGGAAGGAAACAGAGCAAGGAAGGTATCAAGCCCTGTAAAGACAAGTAGGGGTGATCCTTCAGATGTATGGGAAATAGGTGGATTGATTATGTTTGAGACTGACAGCCAAGCAGTGCAATTTAAACTTTTCCAATAGTTGGTTTAGATTTCAAAACTGAAGCAACAAGGAAAACAAATCTCCTGATCTTCAAGACAAAAACATAAGGTGTACTTATTTGACTTTGCTCTTAACAGCAGTCATCACTTGCTCCCACCAAACACACAGAAAGAGTAAAAATACATGCTTTGAAAATTTAAGACGTACAATTACCAGATACATTGATGTTGAGGGTGTTTTGAAAACCTACGTGCCCTGCAAATTTATGCTGCTGTTGATTGTGAGATGACACTCTAGTAAGAACCGACCAACCTTCTATTGAAATCAATTATCAACTTCAGTTTCACTTAATTAGAAGAGAATCACAGCCTGAATTTCTTCTCATGCATGAGTAGCCACTGGAAAACTAGAAAATTACAAAGACAGCACTTAAAATTTTACTCTTGCTGAGCCAAATTGCTTTCCAATAAAAACAATGCAGAAAACTCATATCCCAGTATCTGTAAAATTCGTCTCCTTTTCATAAGTTTAGCTTTATTTTATTTACTTGCCTGAACGTAGTTGGTACTTTGCGAGTAGAACTATGTGCTGCAGAAATACACACTATTGCTATAAAACTGGCAAGAACGAAGAGTGTTTCTTCACTGTACTGAAGACAATAATTTACTCAGAGAAATTCGATAAATGTCTGTTCATTAGTATTTTTTATCTAAAGTAACTCTGATGAACAAGAGAATTTCTTTACGAACAGTCATGAAATGGTGGTACCTCAACACATGGCATCAACTTCACAGTGTGGAACATTTTTCTGTTTCGTATGCGAGTTCCTTGTCTCATCATATATTTAATACAGCAAACAACTGCAAGGCAATGGCAGCATGAGAGAGCACACCTTTTTTTACGTACAGAATGAGCGTATATTCCATTTTCAGAGAACTCTACAGGAAGAGACATTATGATAGGTAATCTGTAGAACTTAAATGAGTTGTTGGTACATAGCAAGGGTATCACCAGGCTACCTACACGGTCTGTGCAGTGAACGAGTGTCAAGTTCATTATCCTCCTAATGAACAGCTGATTCCTTCTCCAGACACAGGCCCCTATGTCTGCAATTCCATTCTTTCTGCAGCAAATGAAAACCCAGAAACCATTAAAAAAAATAATATCAAGTGCACTTTCTGGTGCATTGCAAGACTTTAAACTAAATTCTGCTGAAGCAGTGAATTGACTGAGCAACAAATCCATTGCTTCACAAAAACAGTGCAAAAAGCACTCAGACTGCTGCTGTTCAGACACCAAAGATACTTAATGCATATCTAATGAAGCAGAAAAGGCAGAAAAAGTGGATACTTAATTGCTGCAAGGGAAAGAAAAGAATAGTCCAGCCAATTGTTGATTGAATTTAATATTTCAATCTTTTCACAAATCCCTTAAAAAAATTGTCAAACCAGATAAGTAGAAAGACAACAAGAATCAATTCAATGATCAGCTTACATGAAGAACAATTCCTTTTTCTACGTGTTTTTTTCCTTTCATAATTTCTAAAGAACTGCAATAATACATGTAGCTGGTCCTTTAAGCAAACTAATCAGGATTGATTTTGCAGTGCTTCATATGAAAAAAAGAATCAAGAGAAGTGTAGTGTTCAGGTTCTGAGACCCTTATCTATATATTACCCTTACAGAGTCTCCAGTTAATATATTTAAATCCACATGAAAGTTTAAATACTATTCAATATAAGTAAAGATGGCAGAATCTGACACTTTGTTAATTCAGCCATTTGACTTTCATACTGAAATATAGCTGTGCTTGAAATTTTAGCTGTCAAATATGCTATGCAGAGCTGTTCCAGGTCTTTGTGGGCATGCAGACAGTTCAGCACATATTGAACTCAGAATGCTAGAAAAATTTTGCTAACGTAGAAAATTTCATACAAAGCGGCACACCCAGTATTCTTTCTTAAATTTGACTATAGGTTTACTTATACACCCCCATAGAAACACAGTCTTGAAATACCTGAACAGATTCTATTACAAAGGAGCAAATGACCACTAAGATGTGCCATCTTCATGACTAATTTAAACTAGACTTTGTAACATCTAAGAATTGCCAAAGTGTTTTAGGATTGAGACCATACACTGCTAATTTCATCTCTCTTGTCTGAGTCTATAGATACTTTGAGTAACAGAAGATCTTGCCAAGATATTCTAACAGGACATTTTATTAAAGCCTTCTAGTCACTGGGCACATACTGGATAAAATCATTGGTTACTAAAATTAAAAACTAACCCCATTATGTTACTTAGCTTTTTCATTATCTCATTTCATCATTACTGGACCCAATTTGCCCTTCACTTTCAATAATGTGAAATGAGAATACTATGAGACCACAGAAAACAACACTATGTTTGTGCGAGCGTGGCCCACTGGTACACTTGTTTCAATATAGAGAAAAAAATCTCCTTATCTGTAGACTGTAGAAATAGTATGACATTTTGATTCATAAATAAAATACATATTTTTAAAATGTAGTATACTACATTAAAATAATGCCTTCAGTTCCTGGAATAAGACAAATAATTTCCTTAACATGAATTACCATGCATTGAGAAAGCTTAAATTCAGTTCAAGTGGTTATAAAAAGAAAAGTGATTTAAAATATTCAGTAATAAAAAATGAAAACACTTTTGAAGTCATCAATAGTGATTGTGCTTTACGTTTTGAGAGGAAATCAAATTATGACTATCATGATTATTTCTACTCCTTTCCTCTTTGTTTCCCCTCAAAAACTGACAATGGCATTGAAGTCAAATTAAACATCTGTTTGTAAAATAAACTGGAGTGCTACTGACAGCTGCTGCCAAATGGAAAATGTTCTACAGCTGTCAGGCTCCTAAATTAACAATGATTTTCATTTACAAACCACAAACAACAAGAAAATTGTGGAGTCTTTTTTTTTTCATCCCACTACTTAAAATTTATGAAAATACAGACTCTGCTAGAGACTTAGCCAGAAAGAAATCAGAGTTTACTGTTTTATTTCCCCACTTACTGGGAGCAAAATTCAGACAAAATCAGATTTCAGTGCAAGAAACTTCAGGGAACTTCCATCCTTACATGTCTTAAGTTCTTTTGCATTTCCTTTCCAGGATGTGCAAATAAGGTGTAATAATTCTTTGAGGATGTATCTTTCTCCAACACAAATTTGTCAATATTGAATAAAAACATTGTCTTCATTTTTCATACATCTTTTCAGATTCATAAATACTCAGATACATCAAGCTAGCAGATTTTTCATAATTTTTTTTAAAATGCATACATATTAATCACATCAGAATTAGATAGCAGGATTTTTTAGTCACCAACATTCATATGTTTAAAACAAATTCATTTGCTTTTTCATATGTTTAGAACTCAGCTGGAACTCACTGAAGTTTCAAGTTCAGTGCCATTAGGCATACTTTGATATTTTCATTAATAACTTGAATGATGGAACAGAGAACAAGTTACTGACTGCTGACTGCAGAATGTATCAAGCTGCAGTTGCTTAAAATGCAAAATAGTTCATAAATCTGAGGCATAATGTTAAACACAAAGTCCTAGTGTTAGATAAGAGTAATTATTTGCACAAAGACAGAAAGGAAAAAGTTGATGGGAGAAGTATTTGATAGCAGGATGAAGGAAGTCTAGTGGGATCATGAGACGAACATAAGTAAATGTTATTCTTTTTATGAAAAACAGCAAACACCACAGTGGAAGCACTTTCTCTAAGACCGTGTAACAGCAAACAGCACAGTGGAAACACATTCTCTAAGACCGTGTGGAGTCACGTAAGGCATCTGTAGAATTGCAATGACCAGTTTTGGGCACCATACTTCAAGGGTATGGATCATTTGGAGAAAGTTCAGACAAGACTAATGAGAACAACTGGATATCTAGAAGGGGAAAAAGATTGAAGGAGCTGGGGTTGAGTAGCCTAGAGAAAAGAATTACAGAATCACAGAAAGAAGACTGAAGGAAGGCCTGGGTTGAAAGAAGGGTAACTGCACTTGAGAATAGGGATCATCATTTTAGGAAAACAGTGGCAATGACGGGCAAGTATTAGCACCACTTCCTTATGGGGACTGCCAAGGCTCCACCTTTAAGAAGAGCAGAAATGGACAGTGGCAACCCAATCACAGTTCATCCTATTGTCATGCTGTTGTATGTACAGTAAAAGACTTGGGTATTTCACCAAAGTCCCTTCTAACGCCACTTGCTTTGGCTTCAGTATTTATCTTAAAGTTTTGGACCAGAAAGTAGAATTACTAGAAAGCACTATACCTGGCTTGCTACTTCATATGATTTTTCCGAGCGCACAATTTAAAGACGTAGTAAGTATCTTTAGAACAGTGTTGAGAATCTAGAAGGACCAAGAAATTCCGCATGTATAATTGTTAAGAAATAAAAATGAAAGATTATATATTTGCTGAGTATAAAGCGAGAATACAATTGACTTCTGATCAGTTCTGTTTGAGTTTGTGTCAACTCTTAACCTTAACGATTAATCTTAATCAAAGAATTTCCCCAGAAAGTCTAGAGAAAACACAATGATGATCAAAAAGAGAAAAGATATCAGTGTCTTATCATAAAATATTATGTACTTTTCTAGTGCCTGCATTCCTACCCCACTACGTATCAAAGGACACAATATTTTATATTTGAAAAATAGCTTATTTTACAAAAATACAAGTATTCATGCAAAATAATAACCATATAGACCAATGAGAGTAATTTCACGTTACTTCCATTTACCACAAAGTGTACCATAACACTGATTTTTTTTCTTTTTTAATATGCAATTATCAGGTATTTTCAAGGTACAGTGTGAAATAGTTAAAAATATTATCTTTCATAACTATATTCCCCCTACCACTAGAGGAAAGGCCATCATCCTCTCCTTGCTCTTTTTTTTTTCAATACTGTTTTTCTGTTGCTTTGCACTCCTCAAGGAATAAGTCTTTCAGTAGCAAAACCATTAAGCTGCTTAGCAACACTATGCCTTTGCAAACAAACCAGTATAACTAGGATTATATATATTTTATATATATATATATTATATATTATATATAGGATTACTATATTAATTGTGCTGTAAAAAATATTATTTAGAGAAACATAAAGTTACAAGAAAATACATTTACAACACTTTCCAAATTCATGTGCTCCCATTGTGAAGTTAAAGAAACAATATTAAATCTGTGAGAAAGTGAAAGTGAAATGGATTTTTGTTTTAAATGTAGATGTGTTTAGTCAGTAGATCCAGGGGGCTGCTACTGTATATATTAAAATGAAAATATGCATTTTTACAATCTAAAATTAGAGCTGATATAAATATAGGAGTTGTATAGAAATGCAGAAGGTTATTCTTCCTTCCTAATACAAGTAAACTCCCATGGGCATTTAGCCTAAAAAATGACATACATGACTGTAAGTTAGTCATATTGCAAAGTTTAAATTTTTGTCCTATTCGTTCTGGAAAAAAAAGAGGACAAAGAAAACATTTAAATTATTTTTAAGGAATTAGAATAGTGCAATACTAACACTTTATCTTTTCTATCCTGCAGTAGTATATAGTCACTAGCCTCTAGCTGGTTTTGAGAAAAGAGAGGCATTGAAAAATTGAGCTGAGCTGTTTATGATAACCCAGTGTAGAAGACAGGAATGGACCAAAATCTACTCGCTTCCAATCTATGTCTCTAGCCTTTTAAAGCTGTGCACATTTCTGTTACATCGACTCCTAAAAGTGAAGAACGGGGAAAAATGAAAGCAGGTCAAAAGAATCGCATATGGAAAATTAGTACATTTTCTATGTATCAAAGCTTATATTTGTTCTAAGAACTGTTAGGATGTACAGAGATATCTTAGATTGCTATCTTAATTGTGTAGAAACACATAAATGCCTACATAAAATATTTTAGGCTATGCACAAAGGAATATTAAGCTATACTGCGATTATCTCTATCAAAAATGAAGTTCAGAAGCTACTGTTGTTGTCATGTGTTAACTGGAAATTACAAATTTATTTCTTTAAAACTATTAGTACAGGAATTTTGATAATTTCTCTGCATGTAGAAGACTCATTAATTCTACTGGGAAAAATCAATATACCTATTTCTAATATGAGAATTCTTATATTCTACTATTCCATAAACGGCATATAATTGTTACTGAGAGCTCTTGCTAGGCAAAGCAAGCAGACTGTTCTCCATTTTCCTTGGTCGTTATGTGTAGTCATAATGGAAAGCTTTCAGTAAATGCTTTACAACTGTGCTCAATTGCTCCAGTATTAGTATTCTAATAAACAGTCATGTAAAGTTGTTGACATGTAAGTATCTGGACAATCACACCAGAAGACTGAAAGGATAAGTGAAAAAGACTGAATAACAAGCTTAATATCCCATTCAAACAAGCAGGGTTTTTTTCTGTTATTTGTTTTTACACTTCGAATATTTAGAGGCACAATTTTATAGTGAATTCCTCATAGCTTTTCAACTATGTACTGTTAGCTCATCTGCTTCAAAATAAATAGTGTGATTTTTCAAGAAGTACAAATCCACAAATCTCTTTTTTAAGAAATACAACCCACAAGTAATCATCGTATTTCATGTGTTTTGTAACAAATAGGATGCATTTAAAGAATATACCCCATTTAAAGCATTTAAAGAAACACCCAATTAAGCACACGCAAAAAGACGTGAGCTATACGTTACTCAGGTAAGTATCCCGACAAATCAAGGAAAACCTCACACATTGAAGTAAGTACAGCCTAGCACAGAAAACAAAATATTTTAGTGGTGAGAGCATCAGAGAGGAGCAAAGAATCTACTTACACTGCTTAATCACCTTAGTCCAGCAACCTGAATAATTTCAAACCTTGCCCCACCTCTCCTCCCTGTGCCACCTCATAGATACTGACGAATACTGATCAGGCATTTGGGACAAGCCTGAAAAGTAACATATAAATTTGTCAGCCATAACTGTACATCATTCTTCTTTCTTTACTGTTTTTTTTTAAGATCAACTCTGTGATTATTTATCAGAGGTTCCTTCTACATGACTGGCAACAATTTCAGAAGCAGCACTTTAACTTCCACCCATTTAAAGGAGTCCAACTGACACAAGCCCACTCAGTAGCTCATTGACAAATGGAACTTCTTTCTGGTAGGAGTAAATTTGTGCAACTTGGTTTTGTGACAGAGAATCATAATACCAACACTTTGAGTAAGAGAGATTAATTCTGAAATGCATTTCATTCTAACCATTTCAATGTGGCATTTTTGATAAAAACTTCTCTTAATACAGTGTTACTGAGTTGGTCATATATTAATTTACACACCACAGAGCTGCTCTTGCATTTTGTGGATTTTGTTATCCAGATGCCTCACGCTCTGTTTCTGGCCCAAGGACTCCCTGGTTGGATGTCATCATGAGTTTCGAGTGTAGAGAAGAGATCTGGCTGCATATCAAGACAGTATCAGTACGTACATGTAGTTATGAACTCATGGGGTTTTGTGACATTTGGTTCCTTTGCATTTGGTTCTTCTTTTAGTCTTTCCAACATCACATTTCAGTGTAGTGTTTACTCAGAGTGAGATGCCAAGTGACCTGAATGAATATTATGCTTGAAGCTACAAGAAATCAAAAAGTACATGTTCAGAAACCTCTAGCTGGAGTTCATTCACCCTCAGAGCTTTGAAGGCTCCATAGAAAAAGGACTGCTGGAATCCATGCGGAGGTTGGAAACTGAGTATTATATCTAAGGCATAGACCCATGGAGTAGAATTGAAGTTGTCCTCATAGGTGTGACAGCTTTGCTACAACAGCACAACTACCCAATACATACTTGATATACTAAACATATCATAGTTTTTGTTTGGAAGACCACAATTCTTTAGAATTCCTCTACTCTTTAACCACATACAAAAAAATACCAATGTAATTAAAATCATGAAGACAATTACAGATGCAGAAAAACAGTAAGTTTCATACTTTTCCTCAAAAATTATAAAACAATTCCCTACAGATGTTTTATAGAACATATAAAAAACATTTCCAGAAACAAACAGCAGAGGCGTTACGATAAACACAGTGGATTTCTGCAAGCGTAATGGTAATAAACACTATTTACAGATACGGGATTTTAATTTGTCAGTTCTTTAAGCATTATATGTATAGTAGAAGTAAATAATTTGTCAGCAAGAACTTTCATTACACTTACCACTCAAGACACATCCATTGCCTGAGAATTCGATTATTCCAGGAGCCAACTAGAGAACTGTGGTTTCTTTTCTAAATGGTAAATTGAATATAACTTATCTGCATGTGGCCATCATTTACAACACTAACAATTCATCTCAGACTCAGTGAAAATGACCAAATGCTAACGAAGAAAAAGATAATTACTATCTAGCAATACTTGACTCTTCATGAGATTGACACCAGCTGACAGATTTAATCAATTTGGGTATTAACATGATTCTTCCTACCATAAAATTTTAATATTAGACACGCTAAGGCAATTTATAAAACTTTACTCTTGTTTTATATTACACAGTTCAAAAAGTACTTGCAGAAACCTATTTTGTTCTGTATTTTCCATTAATTTCATGGGCCAGACCTTTACACCTGCTTGTTCAGTACCACATTGAACTGAGACACTTTATCTCAAGGAATACAACTAACTAGTCAAATCTAAAAATCTGGGGGTAAAAAACAGCTTAAAGAGGTGATTCTCCATCACTGTTAAGAAATTTTTAATAAATATTTATTGTCTTTTTTTGGTCCATGGTGTAATCACTTAATGAAATCCATATTTACCACCTTCCTCATTAAGCTAGATAAATCTTCATTAGCTTTTTTTTTTTTTTACAGAATTAAGCACAGTCTCTGAATATTTGCGGTCAGATATATGCACATGTGCTATTCTACTTTTGCTGAAAAGTAAAACATGCTAAACCTAGCACGACAGTCTACACGCAGAAAAAAAATTTTGAAAAAAGTTTTTATAAAAAGTTAAAACTGTTTGCAGACTCACTTATACAAGATACTAAAACAGTTTGGTTCAAACCCCTGAGAATTTTTCCACTTCCATGTGATGATATAAATACCACTAGGCCCTGCTACTGCTCTATTGTCTATATAACTAGTTTTTATATAAATTGCACATATCAGAAACAATTACAAATATCTCAAGAAAGTTTTAACAGTAGGTTTTCAAAGAAACTAGAAAACAAATGCATTCTGAAGAGCCCAGAAATCTAGTAAACCATTTTTAGAACAGATAATTTTATCAGAAGATAAAATATTTCCACATGGCACCTTAGTGTCTGATCAATCACAAGGAACAAGCAGAAGTAAATAGGGATAGAAAGATTAAATGATGCATTGTGAACAAGAAAACAAGCCAACTGAGCACAGCATGAGAGCTCAGAACGGTCCAAATAGATATCTTTAACCATAAGCAAGAAAGATATTGCTGTAAGCACTTTCCTGGTCGTGCTAATATTTGGGTAACTTCTGAAGCTAGCAGATACTGAGGCAACCAAGTGAATCCTTCTTGCTAAGTAAGATCCAAGTGCATTCTGTTGATTTATCTTTTATAATAACTTCGTTCCACATAGCAAAACTTTCTATTCAAATACCGAGTATGGTGATAAGGCTAACTACACTATCTGATAGCCAATGATGCATTCCATTTCCATTAAGTCATTCTAAAAATCCAGGCGCTTAAAATTGTGTTGCAGCGTCCGCGGCCACCCCCAAAGCAATATGCTGTTTCTCCATTTCATCCATCTGCAGAAATCATTTTAAGAGCTAGTATAATGGAGTCTGTGTACCTTCCTATAACTGGATTTAGCTGCACAGCATTCCTAGCATACACCAGGCAAGTAAAGCGGGCTTAAAGCTTGAGGATCTCCCAAGTAATGTGTAACATCTAAGCGAAGTCTTCTGTCTTCAGCAAGACTCAAACATAGGCTGAAACACTTGGACAAATAGAGCCTCAGCTGTTGCTTGCATGTTGGAAGTACATTCAGTACACTGGCAGTTTCAACAAAGAGTCTGGAAGGATTCGAACCTTTAGGCGATTTCACTGTCACTACTTAGTGGGAATGAAGAGAATGGAGGAATTGTTCTTGACTAAGCAATTACAGTGCAACATCATATGTTAAACCCTCTCCCTCCTTTTTTTTCCTTTTTTCCCCTCTGTGCTAAGTTTTCACACAGAAAGATATGCTTTAGAAAGCAAAGTAGTGCTCAAAGTAGCAATCACCCACAAAGCTAGCCTTGCACACATATATGCTCATGTCAAACAATTTAGCATCCCTTGCTGAACCTGAGAACTACAGATTACCATTTGTCTGTGTCATTTTATGCTTGCTGCAACCAAGATGATCACATGCACTATGCCTAGAAAGCACTGAGAAGAATAATAGCCAAATGTGGCAATCAAATGTTTTTATCACAAGTATCACACTTCACAAACCAAGAAAAAAAAAAGGTGTTCCTAAACCTCAGCACTAGTCCAAGGAAGACTACCTGGAAGCCTCTATACTTAATTATACCATTATAAATCTAAAAAATGCCAGTATTTGGCACTAAAACCGTAAGAAGTTTTTATGGATCAGCTATGTTTAACTTGTGGCTACATTTAACTTTTCTATATATTGTAGTCAGTAGACCAAGTCATAGTGAAAAGGAAGTATATCCTTATGATTCAGAACAGGCTCCAAAAAACTGCCTTTCTGTTTTGCAAGTTCTAAAAGAAAATGATCAGAACTCTCTGAAACAGATATATATTGATAATAAAAACGTATTTGCATTCCACCACACACAGAAAAAAGAAAAATACGCAGAGCTTTTGCTTCTTCTAAAGTTCAAGGTTTCAGAATTTTTCCATGATCAGTTTGGGCTTAACTATTTATAATAACAACTGCTTTTCAGACTTTTGTTTTTATTATATCATTAACATCTCACAAGTGAGAGAATAATTTTGAGAACTGCGTCCAACATTTCTATGCTATTCTATAGGAGCTAATCATAAAAGATGGTTTACAAAGAACGATAACCGTAAACTCTAATTCAGATGTGGTCAAAGTTTTACATACAAAAGAAAAAATGTAAGTGTTGTTAATGCCAAAACCACATCAGCGACTGCTATGTATGGTGCCATGGAGGACTGCACCGCAGTGCAAATGCCACATTATGAGGTTAATTTCTGGCATCAGCAACTTGTAGTAATGTTGACTGTTTCATTCTTTCTTTGAAATGTCCTTAGGAACAGAGCACGCACTTACCCTCTGAGGTTAATAAAGCAACCACTGGGAGCAAGCTCATATTTTTCAGATAAATTTTACTGGAAAGCACCTAACAACTTCCTTTCACTTTCACCAGCACGTACATGCTCAAGATACCCACATGCACTGTCAATAAGCAGTCATAACACCAAAATTTTTCCTTTCCCCATGAACTTCAATTTCTAAGATGTTCTTTTAGCTGCCCAAATGGATTATGGAAACCGGTGCCAATCAGCCAATTTAACTCTATATTGGCACTTCATCGTTTTGTTGGCACTCCTGGTGTACATCCAGCAGTTTGAGAAGGTTGTATGCCGCTGATTTAATCTGTACTTTCTTTAAGCCAGTGACAATTTCATACTTTTGTGTGTATAACATCAGAACTGCAGCTACGACTGTGTTACTTTTTGGAATCTCTATTGAGTTTTCTGCAATAATAGGAGTACTTCACAGTGTAAAAATGTGAATATTGAACATCCAGCATGACTTGACTGGCAGAGAGGAGACAGAAGAAACATTTGTCAAGGTTCCTGCATTTGGTGGTACTTTACCACGTTCCTTTGCTGCCAAGACCCAGGCAGGCTCCTGAACCAACTTCAGCCACAGATGTTAAAGTTTCAGTGAGAAAAGTATAGGTATTTTTAAATTTTTTTCACTAATGGCAATTTTACTTAGGACAGTAATAAAAAAACCCCACTATCAACTTGTGTTGTTGCATATCATTATTGGATTAAAGTTTAAATCTTGTCTGTTTAAAAGGATGTATAAAACATCATTACCTTATTATTACACTACTCTACTAGTAAGTGCCTCAAGCAATATTTATTATACAACTAAGAGGGGAAGTCCCGAGGGGAAAGGCAAATGTCTTTACTGATAAACAGCTCAGCAAAACAGAAGGAATCTTTTTGACTGCTGCTTGAAGAATTCCATATATAAACTTCAACACACAACCTGTTTGGCCATTCAGCAAGCAGCAGGCTTCACAGTTTTGCTGCATTCCAATGTACACGTCTGTCTTGAGCTTAAGAAAAGACTGTAAGTGTATTCTTGAACTGCTTCAGTGAGCACTAAAGCAGATGATCTTACACAAATTTATTTTACTGATGTCGAGAGGCAGCAGGTAGAAGTGCACTGCCAAAGATCTGAGACTTTCACAGCCAGTGTTAGGGCTGGGGCTAGATCACCATCCCAGAAGCAGGAGAGGAGGGTGTTCATCTCTTGTGTTCATCTCAGCAGAAGGAGAAGGAAGTGAAACACAGGGTGAGAGGAGGGCAGCCATAGATCAGTTTTGCTGGTGGCAATTTTGAAGTCTTATCAGAAATCAGTTTCAATTTTAACACATTTTCCAGAACTGGCCTGAACTACCTTCAGCTCAACTTTTGTGCTAGCATCTCCTTAAAAGCCTAGAGGTGTTTCGTGCCTCTAAAGGCATACCTAGTCCTGATAAGACTCCCTGAAATTCTTCGGTCTAATGCATGCCACATGTTAGAAATTGCAAAGGCTTATCCCAGACACAGATCCAAAACAAGCAAAGAAATTGCAATGGTCCATGCATATTTGACCGATTTGTCCTATTAAACGTGACAACCAAAATCTTAGGAGACAAGGCAATGTTTCTCTGACAGTTTCCTGTGATACTCTTCGTAGTAAGAAGTGACTTAAAGTTTCTACAGACAAACAAGTGGCCCTGAAGCAAAGTGCACCTACATAATCTTACCTTTGTCTATTGCTTAAAAAGCACGAATACCTGTGATTTAGAAATAGACAGTAGAAATAATAGGAAAACATCAGTAAAAGATCAACAGCTCTAAAATGAAAGCACTCGCCTCTAAATAAATAGATCTGTTTTTACTGATAAAGGTCCATTTAGAAAATCCTGACTCTACAGAACGTTCCTATTATTCATCTCAACTAGGATCATGTTTTTTACACAAATCTCAACGAGATGGATGCATTTTTGATCTTAAAAATCCAGAATTTTTAGGTGAACTAAATGGCTGGGAGCCTACCAAGTTCAATTAGGGTTACCAGTTCAATGGTAAGGGAAGGTTTGGAGTAACTTTTGAATACTTGGGCTAACTTGCTAACATTTAAATGTGCAAGTAGAACTAGCCTTGGTCAAGTATGTCAAAAGACAATAAAGTACCTAAGAACTCCAGTCTTAATCTCCTAAATATTAGATTTATTATTAATTGAATTTTACTTTCCTGGTTAGTTTAATATGCTTTAAAATACTTACTTCAGAATTACACAGCCTGTACCGGTAGGAGGAGCCGTCCAAAACACTTGAATGCGTGTTCTTCTTCTAGGTGTGCTCTCAGTAACAGCAACAGGACAATTACTCATGAACTGTGTTTCTTCTTCATCTATGATCTAAGGAAATAAAAAAAGAATGTGAACAGGTAAGGATGTACATAGCCAGCGTCTCTCTAGTATGTTTTGTCAGTTCATGTTTTCCTTCAGTGGGATTATTTATAATACTCTCTCCTTAGCTCAGCACTACATCGGTAAATTTATTTAAAACGTATGAACAGAAGCTAGTCCCTTCTGAGTGTGGCTGCAAGTAACCTTTTTTGTAGATTCTGATTACTGAAGCTTCCTGTAAATGTTAATGAACTGAAAATAATAAAAGATGCATAATTTTATTTTTTTTTTCACGTTAAGGTAACTGGCTAGGACAGATGGAACATGATAGAGAAGCAGCGATTTCAGTTTGTTTATTTTGTGTTTGCTTTTTAAACTAACCTTTGTTTAAACAGTATTATTCTTCAGGGATCAAAAGAATCTCCAGGTCAAGAAAGGTAATATATGAATCATAATAATCTATAATTCAGAGCCCATCATTTATTCCAATCTGCATACCTTTTTGCTTTTTTATTTCATCGACGTTCAACATAAAGTTTTAAGTGGTATAAGTCAACACAGAACCAGAGAGGCTGATTTGGAACTGGTGTTGTTCTAAGGATTTTACTCAAAGGTGTCTGTGACAAAATAGTTTTCTCGCTACATATGTGCTTCATGGATTGTACTTTAAGCCTTCTGTTCATCAGATCTCAAAGAAAATTCATCAGAAGCTGCCAAATTTTATTAGGAAACAGGCAATGCTGTGGTATTACAAATTTTCTCTTCAAAATTACTCAGTGGTCCACTTTCATTCAATGAAGCCACAATTCACATTACATGTTGGGTCAAGATTCAGGCAATGAATTACAAACCTTACCGTTTTCAGAAAGAAGATGTATTTCTCGATTTAGAACAAGACTCAACTCCAAAGGAGCCTTTTCAGAATTCTGGTTCTAATAACACACACTTCTACCAGGTTACAATTGGAAAATAAAAAAAAAAACCAAAATCAAAAAAACACAAAAACCTTCTGGCACTAAATATACCTTTAAACAAGAATTTTGACAAAAAATAGTATGACGTTCTGAAAACGTGGTAATGTCTATAGTTTGATCAGATCTGCTTTAGTGAGCAGGCAGCCACTTTGTCTCAACCACTGATAGTGCCAGCATTCCCAAATGTTTTTAGCTGAGCCAAGAAACATTTCTAGTTTTCCATGGCAGAATGAAGGGGCACTGGCCCAGAGGAGTGCTGAGAAACTCTATTTAGCTGGTCAATAGGGTAATGGTTAATAAGTTAAAGAGTTAGAGTGTACCCTTGTGGAATTATTAGTAAAGTTAAGGTTTACATCTTAAAATTAAGGTTTATATGAAAAACGTAGCATTGTTCACCCATTGAGGAAAAGCATAAAATCAAAAGGAGCTCTGAGGATGGGACACAACTGCAGCAGGCATGCAAGGAATCCACTAACACAGCAACTCCCTGCAACATACCATAGAGGATGGAGCAGAGTGGAGATTCCATGGCCATGCTCTGTGATGATAAAGCGGGAAGAAATGGTTCTCTAGAACTGATAAGCAGCTCATCTGGCCCCCTGAGCCAACAGGTTTTCAAAACCTTGCCAAAATGTTATCCTTTCATGAACTTTGCTCATTTTAATATCATTTTAATACCAAAACACACCTCCATCCCGAAGGCTACTTGTCTCCGAGGTACAACCACTCCTCTTCAAGTCTGCGCTCTCGATTTTTTGTAAACTATAACTTTAAACGTGAAGCGAGAGAATTTTACACCAATCATGATAAACGGTATGTATGGCTACAGTCACTCAGACTCCACCTTAAATGTAGAAATAGCCAGGGAAATAGGGGATTTTCGAAGAAGAAGATAACACCGTGAGCAAGTCAAGGGAAACTCCATCTCAGACTGCCTCCGACAACCAGGATCGTCCAACGGTCTGAGTCTTGCTTCTCTCCCCCTTGGGACGCCTTGGGTGAGACTTAGACTAAGCACTTATCTGAGGAATCTTGGAAATCTCTCTAGAGAGTTACTCCCTAATGTTTATAGCCAGGCTGTATTATTTATAACCTTTTCACGCATTTTATACTTAATAACATCATATTTGCACATGCTTTCTTGCAGACAGTCACTATTACCAGCAATTCAAAAAACCTGTATATCTGCTGCACAAATAAAACTGCATTGTTTAAGTAGCCAGTTGTCACAGTTTCTCACTGAATGCGACTGAATCCTAGAGAGCGGCCGTTCTAGTTCATGAGCACAACTGGACTGAAGGTGCAAACCGCTATTAGTGTATCTAGAATCGTGGTAGTTTAATATACATATTAAACGCAACTGGACTGGTAGTGGCAAATTGGATATCACTCAGAATTTAAACCTAGCCGCACCTAGCCTCCCACTCTGGTGAGGAGAGTTAGAAAGCAAGGGGGTTTATTTTCTGCCAAATTCCTCCATCCCTTATAATGCAACAACCCTCAGCAAGTTTGCTGATGACACAAAAATGGGAGGAGCGGTGGATACACTGGAAGCATGTGCTGCCATTCAATGAGACCTGGACAGGCTGGAAAGTTGGGCAGAGAGGAACCTGATGAGGTTCAACAAGGGCACGTGCAAGGTCCTGCACCTGGGGAGAAATAACCCCATGCACCAGTACAGGCTTGGGGCGGACCTGCTGGAGTGCAGCTCTGTGGAGAGGGACCTGGGTGTCCTGGTGGATGACAAGTTGACCATGAGCCAGAAGTGTGCCCTGGCTGCCAAGAAGGCCAATGGCATCCTGGGATGCATAAAGAGGTGTGGCCAGCAGGTCGAGGGAGGTTCTCCTTCCCCTCTACACTGCCCTAGTGAGGCCCCATATGGAGTACTCTGTCCAGTTCTGGGTTCCCCAGTTCAAGAAAGATGAGGAGCTACTGGAGACAGTCCAGTGGAGGGCTACGAGGATGATAAGGGGACTGGAGCATCTCTCCTACGAGGAGAGGCTGAGGGAGCTGGGCTTGTTCAGCCTCAAGCAGGGAAGTCTGAGAGGGGATCTTACAAATGCTTATAAACATCTTAAGGGTGGGTGTCAAGAGGATGGGGCCAAACTCTTTTCAGTGGTGCCCAGCGACAGGACAAGGGGCAACGGGCACAAACTAAAGCATAGGACAATCCGTCTGAACAAGAGAAAGAACTCCTTCACTCTGAGGGTGACAGAGCACTGGAACAGGCTGCCCACGGAGGTGGTGGAGTCTCCTTCTCTGGAGATATTCAAGTTCCGTCTGGAGAAGGTCCTGTGCAGCCTGCTCTAGGTGACCCTGCTTTAGCAGGGGGGTTGGACTAGATGACCCACAGAGGTCCCTTCCAACCCCTAACATTCTGTGATTCTGTGAGTTGTAAATCGAAAGCCATTAATATTCTTCAACTTTTTTAACGCTTCATAGAATACATGTAACTACGTGTACAGCTACTGCTTTGCTAAATTTTAATCCACATGAAGCATTGGGACGCATGGGATCTAGCATAGGCTTAAGCTGTCACTGCATGGTTTCTGCTTCCACATGATGCAACTTAACTCGAGCATCAAGAGATCCCTAATCTATAATTCTGTCTTGGCCTTCTACTGTATTTATTCTGTCTGCCTTTTTCCTGCAACAGTAAAATAAAGAAATAAAACTGTTTACTTATTTCTCAGAAATGCTGTATCAGTCATTCAGGACCATATCAATTAACCTTTTATCGATATCTCACAGTAATTCATTCTCAATCAAAACCCAACTGAGTGAAGAATGGGTGATTTTATACCATCTCATACAAAATGAAATACTATTATACATTATATAAAGGCAAGAAAATTCTTATTAGGAGGTTATCTGAAAGTTCTTAAAAAGGACAGCTTTTCTAGAAAAACAGAAATATTGCAAATTATAAGCTACACTAGTTCTATATTCTCTTGTCAGAAACTGCTGCTGTAGTATAAATCATATCCTTGGATAAAAGCTTTAAATATATGTTCAATTCAGGTCAAGAAATATTAAGTAATTACAGGTAAGTGTAAACATTTTAAGACTAACCAGATAAAAGCTATTCAAAAATGATTGATGAACCTTTCACATATGTTGATTTTTCCAACTGTAGTTTAACTTGTCTGACACACTTCATCAATGAATGTTTCTTGAGAAGCCCAACTGAAATGAACCTGTGTTCTCAAAGTATAGAGTTGCTACTTTCAGCTACTGAACTTCGCTGCTTTCACACCCATAAACATCATTCCTCCAGCAGTCATCGTTGTAGACCCATCTGTGATACATTTCCATGTTAAGTAAATTCTTGTTTCCAGGTAAGTCAATCCCGCTTCTTGCCCCTCAACAATGAATAGAATAACAATTTAAGGAAGCACTTGTAAGCAACTGTGAGTAGTTATTACAAGTAAAATTTCTGGTTACTGCAAAACCAGAACCTGAAATACTTGTCTGAATTCCAGATAATCAACAGGTTAGAGCACATCCATACCCTTTTCCAGCAGCAACAAATGAACACAGAAATGCAGGCATATTTTGCACTTCTATAGCCTACCAAATTCCTGCAACCTAGCAAGTTATGAATTTTCTCAAGGAATACAGATGCCTACAATAAAATAATTTTAAAATTCTGGTTCCATTTTAGAACATAGTGCTGGAAGAACAGGAAGTGGTTGAACCTCAAGGCTACCTCACGATTTCGTGCATCACTAATCATCAAAGCAAGAAGATTTATGCAATAATTGTACACTAGGAAAACCTGATCATAAAAGAATAAGGTCCTTCAAAAAGAGTTCCTTTGAAGAAAAATTAGACAGAAGTTTTCTTAATAAAGACTCCTAATGTTGACAGAATACAGTAAAGAACTCCTACAGTAGGTGGAAAAACTCAAATGCCAGCTTATCTGAGAGGACTTAAAAAAGTTATTTTAAGATATTTTATGAAACTCAAAACAATTCTCCAGATTCTAGGAGTTCAGATAAATATAAACCCGTCTCAAATATATTTGTGAAAAAGATGGGGATTTTTCCATATCCATGGAGCTTTGATTCTTTATAAAATTTCTTAGGGAGAGTACAGAAAGGGTTCACTACTTGTACAACAGGATTCCAAACACAATATTTCAGGGTGGTGGATGATATTACTGCACTCACACACAACACAGGAGAAAGCAAGAGCATCCTGGCCAACTTTGCGGGGAGGGCGGGGTGGAACATCCGTAATCTCTGAAAAGTATACAATCCTGATTTTTCTTCTGGAATTCAGTCTGACCACATAGGCATGAAGGAAAGAACTGGCAGGGAAGAGGCGTGCAGATTAAAATGTAGCATTTGCAAAATTACAGCTTGCTAAACCCCAGGTTATCTGTAATGGGAAGCCTTACTTTTTCAGGAATGGGCCAGCAAATTAACTACGTGTTGGACCAAAATCATAAAAAGTAAAATAAACACCTGGCTGAAGAATCTGAGGTCTCAGAGGGGGGATCTCTATGTGACTAATTCTCTTGAATCCACAAACACAATAACATTAAGTCTTAATGTTCTATTTAGGTTTTGGTGTGAGGTGATGTTTTTTTATTATTATGATTGCAGTATTATTGGACCAATTTATTCCCTCAGGGAGACTAGTGTAAATCCTGAATCAGACTCTTGGAGTTAACCTGGATTTCCACGAGTGTCACAGAAAGTAGAACTTGGCTGAACTTGGGTAAATCTACAGACATGGAAATAAGGATATTGAAAGGGAGAATTTACCAGCTCCAGGCTCAGTCTTGCATTCTTCCCATATTCCAAACACTGAAGAGTTTGAGGATGAATTTTGGGTGTTCCTGAAAAGCAGGACTGGACAACTGCTTAGTTGGTAAACAGATGAATGAGTGGTTTTCTTTTCTCAGAATTGGGACATTTTATGCTGAGTGATAGAGCTTACTATCTATTTCTGATTTCTATAAACTGTTAGTCAAACTAAATCAGGCAATTATCCTCTCTATTGTTAAATTTATAACAGTATTTTTAAAAAGTCAAAATGCTATCAAACTGCAAATAAAGGAATTAGTATTAAGTACAAAAGGAGGCGAAGTCACATAAATCCTCTACTGGCTTGTGTCCACTTCCTTACTTTAAACCACTGGCTAGGATCTTCAGCAGCATTTCTTGTTCTATGGACACATCATCGCTTTCCACCCACTGAAACAGCTGTGTTCTACTGGAACAACCGAGCTTAAAAACAAACAAACAAACAAAATCCCCAGACAAAGTTCACAAGATAAGCATTTTTGCAGTCTTATTCTCTGGAAGAGCTAATATGGAGTCTGATTTCCAGAATGTTGCAAAACTATCTTCTCCTTGAGGAAACTCTCATTAGAAAAAGAACACTGGGTCTACATAATGGTAACAATATTTGGCCTTTAAGGATTAATCTAGAACAGAGCTTATTTAATGGAAGGAAAAACTAATGATAAACAAAGTCAATTTAAAAAAAAAAGTCTGCCTCAAAGATATGATTCACATAACCGATTTCTCTGGCTAATGGACAAAGGCTTTCCTTCAGAGTCTGTGCTTAGAATCAGAAGAATCAGAACTGTGATTTTTTATGACATGTCAGTAATCTATCTTGATGCAGACTATGATTCAAAGCTGTACAGCACCACCAAGCACTGTTGGGGTCTCAGTAAGATTTCCCATCTTTAGCACTGCACCTGAAGACTGGAGTGGTCTGATAACTAGCCACTCCTGAGAGCACTGGGGAAAAACAACTCCACCGAAGAAAGGCATTACTAAATTAGACTTTTAGATTAACAGTATGTCCTGGTAGCTTCTAGAACAGGATTTATATAGATATCCTACAATGTTGCAATTGGAAATCAAATTTAGTTCTGTAATCATTACCTGAGCACAGACTTTATCCAGCGAAGACAAAACGCACTAGGCGACATGATGGTAAGTTCCATTAAAGCAGTACCAGCACAAGTTATACGCCTCTCCACATACCTGCCTCTGTGTCCATCTACCTGCTCATTTTGCATCCGAGGCACAAGGTAGTTGGAATCGCGGAGGGGAAAAAAGCATCCTTCCAGTTCTACAAAGCAGTATGATGTGAGACAGTCAGATCAAATCTTTGATGTATATTAGCAAAAGGAAAGGAAAAAATAAAGGATTTATAAATCATCTTCCAAGAAATTAAAAAAAAAAAGAAACTCCACAACCAAACATCTGTGTGTGAGATGTACTAAGGAAAAGTATTTGAATGCTGCCCAACTGCCCTTCTCGTCTTCAAAACAAACAATTTTAACAGTTCGCTCATTGCCAAAAAGGCTGTGTTGGATGATCAAAGGGAAAACCAGCTACTTAGACAATCCTGTCTGAGAATCTTATGTCCCAAAAATTTTTGCTATCAAGAATCTTATAGTCATACTGTACTGCACGCTAGTGTTCAGTCTAAGCAAACCTAAGAGCTATATTGCACTTGTTGTAAGGCAGGCAGTAGGGTCTATTCTAAGGTGCAACTCAAACAAAAGGAGGAAGAAAGCAGTTCAATGTGACAAGAACCTGAAGTGTATTAAATATAAAGCACTGCCAGCTTTTTCACTAAACAGCCTTTCCTGCCTGAGAGACTATGTAAAATTTAACAAACAGCAATTTCTTCTTTACTTAATTCAATATATATGAAAAGCAAAGATGTATACTGAGACAGACAACAATTTCACAGCATTTATTAAATGTAAAATGTTATAGTGTATATTTTTTCTGGAGTTTAAACCACTCTCAGTTAACTCAGTATTGTAATATGTTGAATTATAAGGCTTATGCTGAAGGCTTATGCTTATAAATTCAAAACGGCCAATAAAGTTAAAGCTATCCATGAAACTCAGATGAAGGAACTTAGATTGCTGTGAACTGAGACAGTTTTCATCTAAGTAGTCACTAAGCGTGGATTTATGGTCCAACATTTAATCTTTGATTCCTATGAATTTCTCTCCTTGGCTGTGACATTAACATTCTTGCGAAAACAGCTGGATAAATTGATTTAAGCTACTTTATCAGACTGTATTACTGGTATTATTGACCAATAATCCAGCTTTTGCCAGAAAACATTACTTTTATAATCTCTAACAGAAAAACTGCATTAGGCACAGAAAGCTGTCATTATTCTCATAGCTATAAACCTCACTGTGTTCCATCTATAACTTTCTTTAAAAAGTAGCTATTTTGACTAAGAAAAATCCTCTCATTTCACGTTTGCAAGGCTGTTAGTAAATACTCAGTGCCAGCAGGGAAACAGCAGTCTTTTTAAATAATATTATCTTATGAAATCCCTTCAAAGATTCTAGTTTCTTAACGCAGCCAATGCTATCCAACAATCCCAACCAGAAATAGGAAATTGTTTTGAGGACTGAACTTGCTTTTCTCACCTTGGCACATAAAGATTCAAAGTGCACCAGCTGACTCTCGCCCAAGAGAGTGCCCTGGCATAAGCAACCGAGCATACAAATCAGTCTCAGCATTAGGGACATCGGCACAAGTAAATTGCGTAAAGGAACTTCTCGTGAAGTTTTGTACAAATGCAATGAGTCACTCTGTGCCTTGCATGACAAATGGCCTAACTATGTTCTTCATGCTTTGTTTTCGGTTTACACAGCTCCTTTTGTAACATTTCAAATCATGTATTAGGATTCTGGGCAAAAGTGAAAATTTTAGTTTCAAAGAATCAGGACTTCTGGCTCACCTTGATATATAAATTCATCAAGTTAGACCTAAATTCACTGACAGACTCTTGTGCTGAACAGTTCAAACACACTAACTTGTGGGTTGGGGTTTTTTTCGCTACATTCAGGCAGTAGCTCAAAGTCTGAACTTGCTTTTCAATGAGATCGGGGTTACTTTATGGTCTAAATATAGTTTACTTTTGGAGGCATGAAACAAGCAGAAGAAAAAAGGGTACATTTTACGAGCACTCAGTCAAATGAAAATGAAGAAATATTACTTTTAAAATTCTGTTCCACGATTAAGAAGCAGAACTAGCCTATTGCAGCCCTGAGACAGAACAGTAACAGTGAGGATGATGGAGACACAAAGCAAGGCCGTGCTGTGGCAATCCTTTGCTGCCCCCCACTCCGGAACAGTCAGAACTAATTAGAGCCATCCTCTAGCTGCAGTTCCCTTCACCTGAGCCAAGGCCAAATCAAAATAGCAACCGCAGAGAAACAAATCCAATATTTAAAAAACAAAATTTAAAAAAAAAAATCAAAAATGGAGCACAACCAAGCACAACCACTTAGGCTTCTCACTGGCTTGCACGGATTTCTCGTTTCTCTCCTCCTTATAACTGAAGGATCTCTTCCAAGATTACAAAACTAAGCTGCTCAATTCAAATCAGACTGTAACCACGATGAATTTCAACAAAGATACATGTAAGTTTGAAAGTAATACTTTCGCAGAGGTATTATTTACACGCAGTGTTATTGTTGTCAAACTTTCAGTATGAACACTATTTATCTGGCAAAAAATAACCACTATTTCAATCTGATAAGAAATTTTCACAGGGAAAAAATAAATTTTGATAGGTGATGTCTCAGGTGCTTTCACCCTGGCAGAAACGTTGCTTGCTGAAGGGGGTGTTACATAAAAAACCACCTCACAATCAAGGATTTTTAGATAACAATCACTTGAAAGCAGTATAAGCTTATATATATATTTCAAAGGCTTTGGAAGCTTGTGCAAAGAAAGAAATGTTTTCACAGCCTCATAAAAGAAAGTGATATAAAATAAAGCAATGTGGATACAACACTTGACTAGAAGTAAGGCGTGACTTTTATCGCTAAGCAACCTTTCTCAAACCGTTTTAGTGTAGCCTGTTTCTCAACTGTGAAGTGGGGATATAGACATTGAGCTCCTTTTTCCAAACAATGTATTAAATGCTTTATAAAAACATCATTATCTTTAACAGCTTGTTATACCTCAAATTGGCCTCAGACTTTAGACAGGAGTTCTCTGGGAGGAGATTAAACATGAGATGCCAGACCTTCAACCTGCTCTGTGATGTGCCAGCAGCTAAAATTAGATGGAAAAGTGCTTAGAGAATCAGCTAGGAATTCAAATCAGAGAAATCCAGGGAAGCCATAAAGTTGTGGTGGCCCACTGTGTATGAACCTGATGTCTCACTTTTGGAAAAAAACCACCCACAATACCAAAAAAACACCCCCAAAATCCCTGCCAAATTCTGTAAATGGTCTTAGCTTGGTGCATTGATGCCCACAGAACCCAGGAAGCAGAACCAAACTGGCAGAGCTCCAATTTGACAATTGTATCTTCCACACACAAGAATGCTTTTTCACCCTATCAAGGGATTGTAGCACAATTAATTTAAAATATAAATCTAAATATTGCTAAAATATAAGAACCTTGCATTGCGAAAAATGTTTATATGTTCATTTTGCTGCACACCGGGATTAGAAGCCAAACCTTGTTTACTTATTTATCTTGCAAAAGCTGAGAGACCTTCTAGTCGAGCATGCACTGGGATCAGCACTGAAGACTCTAGTTCTGACACAGATGATGCAAATTTATATATCCATCCTGAATCAGGCAGTTCACTGTCAATGTGAGCTTTTACAAAAGGAGCAACTTTCAGCCAGTCTCTCTTCTGATCTGCTCTACTTCACATATATAGTCACTGAACCAAGCGGAAAAACTGGCTTGACTGTTGGGTAATGAAAGCACTGAAGTATCTTCAGATGTCTCCTCTGTTTATTTTGATGATTTTCCCTCCAAGCTGCAAAGCCAGTGTCCCTTCTGCTGGCCTAGTGAAGTGTTTTACGAGTTTTACAAAGCAAAAGGATCCAAGAGGAAGAGGCTGTGAGACATCAATCCTGAAATATACTGTTGCTTCATGGAGAAGCATTCTTTAGGGCTGCAAAACTCCCTGGTGCAATCCCTGTTCTAATGACTCGGACACCTGAAACTATCTATCGAGACCGACAGCCTCTTGTCACTTGTGATGGACCTCTTCTTCTAACTGGAAATTATGTCTGGATGGAAAGTTTTCCCCAAAATATAACTGTGATAACTGATATATTCTGCTAAAAGCGTCAATACACTGACGTTTCTGGAGAGACAAGAGACCGAAACATTTCCCCAAAATATCATGAACCCCTGCTACCATCAGTTTGCTAGTCCAAGACTGAGATCCACACCAGTTCTGAGAGTACTAACATAGAACTTTTAAAAATGTTCATTAAAAACAAGTAAAAAAACTCCTTCTGCATTTATTTCTGACCCTCATAAACAAATCCCCTTGTCTGAAATGGAACAAGACAGACCTTTGAGCTTCATCCCCAGACTTGGTCTTGTCTGTCGTCTTGATCTGGGGCTCATCAGTAGTCTCTCTTTACATGTCTCTATCAAGAGTTTATGTTTAAGCCAAAATAAGTACTTTGGCCCCGTTACTACAGCATATATGTATATAGGCACACACACGGTGCTGCATCTGGCACCACCAAAAATTCATTAAAATCTTTTAGAGATTAAAAGATTAATCCTTGTTGACACAGTGGGCCACTCGTGCAGAGGTAAATGCACATAAAACAAACCCTAAAAAAACATCAAAAAATATTTTTTTCCCCACGTTTTCCAAATCCATATGGTAAAGAATTCATTCAGATACTTGCTGTCTCAGCATAAAACAAAGATTTACAAATATGCATCCAAACTTCCAGGTCTTATGCAAAGCATGCATTTATGGTCACTAAAAAGTCAGAGGCAGGGTGCTCAGTACCTTGCAAGACTGAATCCAAGATAAATTAGAATTATGTTTACGGATATGTTTGTGGAAAGCTGAAGGACTACCTGATTGCTGTGAGCACGTTTTTCCACTATATTTGTAAACTCAGATCAAAATCAACATTCACACTTCTGTATATGCAAATTAAAATCTTGCCAGCACATTCTTAATAATTTGTCAAAACCATATGAAACTGATCACAACTTTTCATCCCCAATTTCTGCAGCCATCGTCTTTACCAGCCTGAGACCATGTGTCTTTGCTTCTATCAATGCATACAATTCTTTGCAGAAAACAACCATTTATAAATGTTTGACAGGATGTGCCTTCACTGCCTTCACCAAAATAGATATTTCATTAGTAAGGATCTCTAGTCACCATTCAAGTTCAGTCAATAACATATTTTAAATTCAGTGGTCCAGAACTTCTATCCACCATAAAAATAAGCTTTAAGCACTCAAACAGATGAGAAACCTAAATAACCAAAAAAATTTCATTCTCATGTTCACAATGAAACTATACTTAAGCAAGAAAACATGATCTAGTCCTAAATCCACCATTCTTATCATCAGTTCTAGAAAGCTTAACCAAGAGCAGCCAAGAAAATCTGAGCTTCGTATCAGAACAAACCACATGGACCGGGTGAGAGTCGTTGTCTACTAATTACTGCATTTCAGTAGTTTGGTAAGGTTGGTGTTAAACGATACTGCTGAGGTGCAACTCTTCCTTTTGAATTTATTTATATGATTACCTTTTGGTATGATTATCATTCTATATGATTATCATTCTTCCTGTACTGTTGCCACAGTTGTATACTGACAATATTTTTAGCATCATAATGAGCAATGCACAAGTAATGTGAGTGCCACAGAAATATTTGCTGTGGGCTTACGCAGAAGACATGGACCTTGTCTTCTGCTCACACAGACACTGCTCATTCAAGTTCTGTGGCAAGTAACTCAAGGCTCATTGTCAATTCAATTTAAAACTCAGGAACTGCCATTTTTATTTCAGGAACAACATCCCATATAAGAAGACAGTTGCAAGACCAGTCAAACAAAGGAAAAGGAACGTTAAGTGTGGGGAGACACATAAAACATCAGATAAGGAAGAAATTTTATAGCAGCTGGTCAAACAACGTATATAGCTCTTCTACTGAAGCCACCTTTCTACGTCTCAGGTTCTCCCTGCAGAGTGATGATAACAGCCTGCTTTGCTCATCAACCTTTCTCTCTCTTCCATTTGTCTGAGTGTTAACTGTCAGTCAAAGGAACCTTTTCTAACCATGACTCTGTGGAGTACAAAGTGCAACATGGGCTTAAATGTAGATGAGGCTTCCTTACTGATATAACTAATAACAACGTTATTGTAGAGGTAACACTTTTCTGCAATACAATATAACGCTTCATAGTAAAGTACAAAGGAGATGCCTTTTCCACTATTAGGTACACCAGAATTGATGAAAGTCATTTGAAATACGTACTAAAATGTGAGTCTGCACATTTTACTGGATCAGCATTTCTCAATTGCTTAGTTTGTTCAGGCTTTTCATTTATTCTTCATTTTAGGAAATATTACACTGCTCAGCATTATGAATATACTGCCAAGAATAGCTACCTCACTTGGAGCTCCTCAGTTAAGAAGGGATTTAAGGATTATAGAAAATACATATTTTTAATAGCATTAATGTCCTGCTTGGTGTTGGAGCTTTGAAGCATCAGCAGCTCTGGCACATGTGCTATTATTCATGTTCCTCATGAATGTTCTTCATGCCAAAATACACATCCCGACCTAGTTCAAGCAGATTCCACACAAATTCCCTTAGCCTTCAGATGACTGTGTACAGAACATAATCTATTTCAGAGACACATAATCCATTGCTAAAACCATACTTAGAGCAAAAATACTGGTGATCTGGAACTACAGGCTTTATGTAGATAAATTTAAGAAGGCATTTACCTCCTTAAAAGAGCTCTCAAATCTTTTGCTTCACAATTTGCATCAACTCTCGAACCAGGACCTTCTCATACAGAAGAGCTGCAGAAAGTCAGGAAGGGTTTCTGGCAGCACTGACAGTAGTTGTGAGCAATTATGAAGTTACTGTGCTCTTTGTGTGTGCATGAGTGTATACCTGCACGCTAGGCAGAGGCAAGAGGTAGTGATCCAGGCTATGGCTCCTTTTACTTCTGATATGCTGATGAACTACTAATGCACAAATTCTCAAATTGTTTCCTTACTTAGAGATCATCAGGGATTTTACAGTCTATTCATGAACAATTCCCCTGCCTGCCTCTGTGTCCAAAGTTTTCTATAAAGCCTAATTTCACTTTTGCTAGAGTACCCTTCCGGTAAGTTAAACCTGCCTCCTGAGCATTTCAAGGAAAGCAAAAAGTTATGCTTTCTCCCTTCCAGTATGAGAAGTTTCTGCTTCAGAGGGACACACTGCAGTCAGTTAAGAGTGAAGCCGTAGTATGACAAAAAGGAGAGTCTAGTGGGCAGACTTCAGTTCTCTTTTCAAGAGTTTGGTAGGCTCTCTCTAACACTGACTGCCGTCCAAGTGGGCTAAGTGCTGTGGCTAAACAAAAACATCATGATGTTGAATATTAAAACTGCATCTGTATTAAAATATGGTTTGGACATTTTTTTTGAGCACTGTGTTGCACAAAATGTTCATTATGGGAACAAAACAATGACATGAGTATCAGGAAAGAAAAGTAATTTAAAGCTTCAAGGGTTGGATTTTGGGTCTTCTTTTTAAAAAACAGTTCTATGTTCTCTTGAATATAGCAATATATTTCATTATGGTATGAGATTTCTGCTGGAGAGCTGTACAGTCTTCTTAAAGGAAATAAACATCAGAAAGGGATTCTGAAAAATAGAGTAAAAATAATATCAGGAAAAATTTATAATAAAATTCTTCCTAGCTGTAAATCGAAGCACTCAAAAATGAGCTGTAAACTGAAACTGAACTGTATCAAATTTTACTTGTTCATAGATTAACACTATAAGGACTGACAACCTCTGCCAGGTTTAAAAAATAAAATTAAAATATGCATATATATATATATGTGTTGTGGTATCTTGCTTTCAGTATTAATTCCAAGCAGGGTAAAGTGCTGAAGATGTGGTTTATTGAACGCAGCTCTCACTCAGTAAAACTGGCATGACAATCAGAAGTGTGCCTCAACAAAGCGGCTTCCTCCTACACAGAAGGCTGAAACACAGTGAGGCAGAGGTGAGGAGGGCATCTGTGCACCCAGATTCTGCCGAGAGGGTGCCAGCCAGGAGCCCAGCCACTCGCACACTGCGCCACAGTCACTGCAGCTGCTGCCCCTGCCGCTGTCCCAGGCTGGCAGCTCTGCTCTGGGCTGGTGCTGAAGGAACGAGAAGAGCAAGGAGTCTGAGGAGGAAGGTGGAACGCGACCTGCCTACTCTTGCCTTGACTCTGCCAAGCTGCACGCAAAGTAAAAATCTAAGGTTGACTGCACGGTTACGGGAGAGCTAAAGCTGCAAGCAGATTTCAGAGCAGCCCTCTATATATACATTAGACTAAGTTTTCATCTTCTGATGCTGTGGCACATTTTGTTTTGAAATACAAACTGTCTTTATGTGTGTCAACATTATGGCTATAAAAGATCTTCCAGTTAATAATTTCTACTCCCATCTTACCATATGTGCAGCTGACAGCACAACACCTTTCAAAAAACCACAAATTTATCTCAAAGGGATTTAATTCTGATTTCATTTGAAATTTCATTAGGGCAAGTAGAAATTCAATATATGCAGCTGTAGACTGAGCGACCTAAGTACATTTTCTTAGGGGAAAAACCCAGCTTTTTGTGATACTCATTAAGAAACCAGAAAATTCCTTTCCAAATCAATTTGACACATGAGCAAGGAAAATTTAAAATTGCAGATCCCTAGCATCAACAACCTTTTTAGTAATATTCCATCACTGCAAAACAGGCAAATGTATATGGAATCAAGAACATGAAGAATGGAATAAATTATAATGTGCATCAAATGAGCAAAAACTGTATTCACCTTGGCTCTATTTCCAGGGCTTTCCTTCGTGCTCTTAGCAAATCCACTTGAAGCACAATAGATTAAAAAAAAACAGCCAACCAAAAAAAAAAAATCCAACCCCAAACCCCAGACATTCCATTATTTCAAATGTATTTTATAAAATAAACTAAGTTTCTAATTGACTTGGTAGCATCTCTTGCTACACTGAAATTTAGGCTTTAGAACTCCTACCGCTACTAACCACAAGTAGAAGGAAAAAATGGGGGTTTTTTTTACACTATTTCCAGTTTCCAAGCATAATTTTGGCAAAATAAATTTTTCTTCTGGAAATACGTCATTTTAGTGAAATATCATTTTAAAGCATTTGGAAAAGTTTAAATGCATTCAAAACAATTCATTCTGAAATTAAATGTTTTGATTTTTCATTGTCTCAAGTATTGTTGCTTCAATATTTTATTTGTAATATTTACCTATTTCAAATAATGTAATAAAAAAATAGTATACTTGAGTTTTATCCGCATGTAAAGTTCTGACGACCTTTCTACTGGAAATTTCCAAGTAATTTAATTGTTTAATTAGTTAGCGCTGTAGCATATTTTGACAGCAAAAATTTCTCATTTCAACCAGTTTTATTTATGTTATTCAAGGACACCTCTGTGTAGCCCTTTTTACTACTAATAGTCCTTCTGTATTGTTTGGGTGTGGCATTTCATATAGTACCAACAGAAGAAAACTGTAACATTGATTGCAAAGCAAGCAAAATTGCCTATGCTTTCCACTGCTGATCAAAACTGTCTTCAATACACTCACAGTCCTGTTGTTCATGTGCTACTGACACTTGGATAGTCACAAGATATACACCTTCTATTTACCTGTAGAATGATACTACACGTGATTCTGAAAAATCTTGAAACCTTATCCTTTGCATTCAGCTCACTGGTCATTCAAATATGCAGAGGCAGCAACAGTTATGAGGCAGAAGGCAGCAGCAAAGGTGTTATGCATAAAGTGTAAAGTGTTCACTTTGCTTTTAGCAAATAATCAGTTTTCCATTGAATATAAGAGGTAACATCCTTCTACTGTGCTTCTAAGAGCCATCTGAAAAGACTGAGAGAACTGAGGTCCCAAGCAGCTGAACTTCACCTATATGTGCTCTCCTTCATGCTTTTGAAAGCAACAAAAATTCGGATACTTCCCTGGAAATGGACTGACCCAGTAACTCTACAGAGAGTTTAAATGGCAGCATACAGGAACTGGAACTGGACAGGCACAATCACAGGAGAACCACAGCGCTTTCGTGCTCATTGTGTGCACTGCAGCATGACATATGCTATTCATGAGCTTACTGAGGGGCTCAATTCACATGAGCAATTCTAGCCAGAAGTGAAGTTGGAAAGTAGCACGTGGGCTTACAACTGCTGTATTTACCTTACAATTCTAGCTGCATTTTAATAGATGTCAATGATGAGAGCTTCTATAGCTAAGTGGAGATATCAAGTTCAGGTGCTTAACAGGCTGCCCAGGGAGGTTGTGGAGTCTCCTTCTCTGGAGATATTCAAGACCCGCCTGGACAAGGTCTTGTGCAGCCTGCTGTAGGTGACCCTGCTTCGGCAGGAGGGTTGGACTAGATGACCCACAGAGGTCCCTTC
>Ga0065711_1029949_pt1 | contig 34253 bp, 22 predicted proteins | sample Hoacrofraction12_FD_59098 | JGI IMG/M metagenome (GOLD analysis project Ga0065711, IMG submission 59098) | Hoatzin crop microbial communities from Cojedes, Venezuela - Epithelial fraction 12 v2 (version 2) | ecosystem: Host-associated > Birds > Digestive system > Esophagus > Crop | place...
CTTTTCAGTGGTGCCCAGTGACAGGACAAGGGGCAATGGGCACAAACTGAGGCACAGGAAGTTCCGTCTGAACATGAGGAAGAACTTTTTCCCTCTGAGGGTGACGGAGCCCTGGAACAGGCTGCCCAGGGAGGTTGTGGAGTCTCCTTCTCTGGAGATATTCAAGACCCGCCTGGACAAGATCCTGTGCAGCTTGCTGTAGGTGACCCTGCTTCAGCAGGAGGGTTGGACTAGATGACCCACAGAGGTCCCTTCCAACCCCTACTATTCTGTGATTCTGTGAAGGACAAATGTAAGCCAACAATCACAACGCAAAGGTGGGCTTGCACCTTGCGCAGCCGTACTATGGCAGGTTTAACCCACCTCACTCAGGTACAGGCAGGCAGAGCTGCAGATGCCAGCAGCAGCTTTCACCACCAGTTTACCTGGCAGGAATACTCCAGCCTGCCATTGCCTCACGTCACCAAAACTACCTCGCTGACACTACCCACACCAAGGAATGCGAGGGTAGATCTAGTATCTCCATGTGAATGTTAGCTTGCAGCACACTGGACAGTCTCCTGGAAGAGCTCAGCTCTGCTCGTGTCAGAGGACAAGGTCAAGATGTCTCCCGATGACAGACAGGCACCACAGTACTGGCAGGATCTCACCAGGAAAGGGGGTAACTGGGACTGTCCTTCTTCACAGAAAAGCTGCGTTGCCTTCAGGTCAGCCCTAAGGGTGCTTCAGCAGCCACAGATGTAGTGTGGTCATCAGAAGCATTACTGGGAAACAGTGAAATATTTGCATTGGCCTTTCCATGTCTATAGCTGAAAAAGCAAAGCTAAAACCAGGGTCATGTGCTAATATACTCCACTGATGGCCCATAAGGGAGTATGGTCTGGACAACTGATATGCCCAGCCTGCACTTTTGAAGGTACCCCATAGAAAAATCCTTTTAGTGCCCCTGAAATCCACGGAAAATATTCCTTCTTCTGAATGGTTCCCAGGAATTCAGCCCTTTCTTCCTCAGCTGGTGGAGTGTGTCACGAGGCAATACCATGACCAAAAGATTCAAATCCAATGTTATTTTGGGAGAGACCCCTTCACTGATGATATCACACCAAGTTCCTGTCCTCCCTTCAGAACGAAACAGCATCTCAGCCCAGTGCTGCACATACAGAGGTTTATCATTCAGTAAGGGTTCAGAATTAGCTAACCCTCTCCCCCCTTAAAACAGAGGCAAGGAAATATTAACATGTTTTGTTGCAGCAGTGCCCTTACAAGTCGTCCTCTATCCCCATTTACCACATACTGCCCAAGCAAACAAAATTATAAACAGAAAACATTTTAAAAATCTGATAGTCACAGAAATTACGGAAAGTTAAAACGTTTGTGACTAAGCAGGAATGTCAAGGCCTTTCTGATGGCCAGCAGCAAAGTAACCTTTAACTAAACTCTTTTAAATTAAAGTCATCTTCTTGAAAATATCATTTTCCTTCTGAATGACCCCAAAATTAGACTTGAAACGGTTGGTCCTCATCCAAACAAAAACAAGGGCAATAAAGAACATAAACATCCCATTTCTTAGTTAATATTATCACTTGACTTTCACAGAAATTCCTCTGGATAACAATCATTTAATCCTTTTCAATCCTTCTTCTGTTAAAATAATTCTTCACAGATTATTGCCTTTTTCCTCTCTCTTCTTATTGTGTGTAAAATCACGCTGCCAGTTCCAACAAGCTGACACCCCTGGCTGGAGCCACAAGCCAGAGCTTGATTTCCATTCAGCTCTTCACCAGAAAAAGAGACAGACCATTCCACACTAGAATAGAAGTGGGAAAGACTCTGGGGAGGCTGTATAATAAAAGCCATACAACATGTATACTCTGCGAGCTTCCACAAGCAAGCCCTGCGACTGGGGAGTAAATCACAGGCAGGGCAGCACAGCGCACTACAGCAAAGTAAACTGCTATTTGCAGCCCAAACCTGTGGCTGTTTGGAGAACATGCCCGCATTAAATGTCTTGCCTGGCTTCCCTCCTTGCTCATCTGCAGTGATCCTGATCTTGCTGATCACCAAACAAAGCGCACTGCTAGCAGACAGCAAGGTCTCTGTTTCCATGCCCTGAATATCACGCACTTTTTACAAGTCATATAAAAACAGCAGCAAAAGGATGGAGAAAATAACAATGTTTCTCTATTTGTTTGCGGTTTGAGTTTTTTTCCTGATCTTTTCCAAGGATTAGAAAGGCTCTGAAATTATAAGACAATAGGGGGGGGAAAAATCTATAATATTTATTTCTGGATTTCAGAACCAGAGATCAGCTGAGCATCAATCACATTTCTGCAGTGAAACCATACTGGCAGGGCAGGAATTTCAGCTCTGTACGCTGGGCCAACCTTTTGCCAAACTTGCAGCTCGGCAGGAAAAGCAGGAAGAAGAGAAAAGAGAAAAACGAACAGAATAGAAGTGTCCATTCTCAAGATGGAAACCATCACGTTCCGTCTTATCTGAATGCCATTTCAAAGGCTGCATAACAAAGTCTGTCCTGCTGAGAATCTTTCGCTCCTCAAGGAATCGCAGAGGAATAGACACAAAAGGCACAAACATATCAGGGCTGATTTTCACGCTCCCCATGCTAGAGCAGCTGGTACAGAGAGGCAGATAAGATTTTGATGGAGAGAGATGTCTGCAGAATCAGGAAATAGCCCAGCAAGGTGCGAAGGGCTCAATAACACCGCGATATAGCAACCCCTAGCCAGGACAGGGTTCCTCAGAGAGCACACATAGCTGACAAAAGTTGTACTAGCTCTACCAAACCCGAGCTAAGGCTGAGGTAGACTCTGAGGATCATTTGCTGGCTTTTTGGATGGCCACTTGGTTGTTCCTAGCAAAAATCAGATGCGTCAGAAAACATACTCCACCGGATGCAAAATTGAGAAAGTAATTATTTAAAACCAGCAACACCGAAATAAAACATTCGGAATTTTTTGAAGTTTGTTTCTGTTCATGCATCTTGTAGGCAAAAAACCCCAAACAACGCAACCCCTGCTTTCTGTAGGTTAAAATATTGACAAAACAATCAGTAAAATCCAGTAATATAACTGATCTATGCAGTCTTCTGCTGCACTACTATGTTAATAAGAACTGCAGTATAGATATTTGTGATGCTAATGTAATTTGAAATTTTGGGCTTTATTCTCTTCCAGAGAACAGTTAGAGCCCAGAGCATGGACTCAAGACTCCGGATGCAGTGTCCACCATTTCCACCAGCTTCCTGCATGACATTGTGAGGATTGCTTTGTCCCTCCAGGCTTGCTTTAGCTGTGACAGTCATTATTCCTTTCTCTTGCCATTTATTATTTATAGATCTCCCCCAATTCACAAGAACTCATCATCACCAACAGGAAGCTTAATAATATGTCTAAAATATTCTATTTTCAAAGTCTAGGGAATGCTACTTACTATATGGCTACTGTTCCTACGGCAGCCCCACAAAGTCACTGAAGATATTCACAAGCTTGTTCTGATATCACTCTGAACCAAAAAAAGACAATGCAACCTTAACGTGTACGATAGGAACACGAGGAAAAGATATGTTAGCTCAGGCTTAGCACTGTGTAAACACAGTACTGTAGCTAGCCTGAAGTAAATACCGCAGAGCAATCCTCTTGACATACCCCAGGCTGTCACCTCTCACTGATCCCCTTCATTGCATTCAGTCGCACCTTGCTCCTAATACCATATAGCCTACAGCAGGCAGGGCTGGATGTCTGCTGAGTTGTCCCAGTTTTCTGAATTATATTAGATCCTTGCCTCTATTGACTTTTGTTGCCAGCAGTGAGTACAATAGTCCTAATCAGGCAGGAACAGCTGGCAGAAAAGCCTGTTCTAGATTGACACTTATTCAAAGTCGTGTATGACTGAAATGAGCAAAGTCATTAAGCAAATACTGTGCTAAATCCTAAATAGGTCTAACCACAGACTCAAAGGATAATTTAGGCTGGGAGGGACCTTCAGTGGCCACCTAGTCCAATTCCCAGTTCAAAGCAGGTCTAATCAGATCAGATTTCTCAAGGCCTTGTCCAGGGTCTTGAACACCTCCAAGGATGGAGATTCCCTCACATCTTCCAGCAACTTGTGTTTGATCACTCTCGTCATGAACAAGCTTTTCCTAGCACCCAGTCAGAAATTCCAATGTTCCAGCTGATGCACACTGTCTCTCACCCTTTCATTGGGTACCTTCAAGACGAGTCTGACTCCATCTTCTCAGTGTCCTGCAAGCAGGCAGTTGTAGACAGCAACAACATCTTCCTCGGTCTTCTCCAGGTTACAGTTCCTTCAGCCTTACTCATATGTCAAGTGCCAGCACCCTGACTATCTTGACAGCCCTTTACAAACTGTCTGTGGCATGGTTCACTTTTCCTTGTGTATTCTGTCTTTCAGAGCTTTGTCAAGGGTGTCCATACTGGGACAACAACTCGTGTCTCTTGGAAGTGAAAAGCTCTGACTCTCCTGACTCAAACCCCAGAGCCCCAGGAGGAGACTGCTCCTAATGTCATAAGGTGTTAAAATCAATTGCCAGTAACTTGAATATTTTCTCTTATATTAAAGAAAAAGCAGCTCCCCCTAAACAGGATTAGAATGTCTAGTGTAGACATTTGATTTGTTTTTAAATGAAAACTAGCATGACAGAAATTTTCCTTTCCAGCATGCAATGGAAATGAAATATTCACTAAAATAACTGGCTTATTTTTCCCCTTGGTCAATCCACCTTGAAAGGTGTTCTACATTACTTACCATTGGCAATGAGTGTATGATGGCCTAGAATATTGGCATGCTTGTCACAGACGTCTCTGCACCCATGGACTCATGCCCAGTGTTAAATTGTCTAGCATCCCGATTACAAGGGTACCAGGTACTGCTATCAAGGAGATTCTACTATGCAATTTAATCATTTAAAGCTGGGCTTGATTCCATCACTGTAGTTAGTTTCCGTAAGTCCTGTGACAGTGCCAGAAACATATGTCATGGGATAAGGTCTGGATACAGAACCATTTTCTCAGGGACATTTCTTAAACCACTATTTCATATTTTATCACTAATGCTACACACTGAGTCACCCACAATTAACCCTAAAAAACACCTCTCCAAGCACAGGCAGAAAGTAATTTATCTGTTCTCGTTAATTCATTAAGCAGTAATGAATTATTTTATCTACATTTCCCTCTGATCTCACCAAGGTGCTAAATGAGCAACTTCCCACCTGCTTAATTATCTTCCAATCCACTCTTTCCCCAAACAAATCATTTGAAGATCTCCACCTCTTCCTTGCAAACATGGAGTCTCCCATCTCTCACTCTGTTCCCCTGCACTCTTTCAAGACCCGTTCCACAGCCCAGATCTGAACTATTTCTCCAGCTTGTAGACGCAAGGGCAAAACCCAGCAGTGCAATTTCATCAAGCAGAGTCTCAGAGGAGGCTGGCTGGAGAAGACTGCCCTTTCACTAAGACAGACCTACAGGGAGAAAGAAGAAAACCTGTAGCAGCATGCCATGGGAAAAGATTTTGTCTGCTTTTTAGTACAGGATAATTTGGCAGCCTTTTCTCACCCTAGGATAAGGGTTAGAAAATGCCATTAGGATCAGCACAGGTTTTGTGTAACAAGGCAATAAAATCAAATTCACACCCTGATTCGCTTCCAGCACTACCGTGCATGGTCTGTTGGTCTAGATGCTCTAGAGGTACATTGACAACATTACAAAGATCTTAAAGCTGACTGCGTCACCTCTTCTGAAAAGCTGCAGGGTTTGCAGTCTCTGTGTGGGAAATCTTACTCAAAACAACATATCTGCAAGGATCAGGTGAATCAAGTAACTGTTATTCTGCGGGCATTTGCCAGTCCAGTCCATGTCAAAGCATCTCTTCTGCTTGTACGTAAGTGACTGGCAACAACCTGGAGCCACAGCAATACAGGGTAAGCATGGACATATGTGCTCAAGTCCAGTCTGAATGAGGAGATTAAACCAGTTTCTGATCTATTTGTGTGCAGGCATTTGTATCTGTAGCTGCTACAGGATAGCCCTGAGCAGAACATTTATGCCAAGCAAAACAATACCAATAAGCATCACATGTACTGAGGCCAAAGTGTACCTGGAAGGAGGATGCTGACTTACTGCAGTTGGTGCAGCTGCCTCTTTGCAGCAGCGATGAATTCAAAAGACAAAAGCTCTGTAGTATTTCCAGACCTATTGCTGCTATGCATGGAGCCCAGATGCTTCCAGGAGCATCACTTCGACCCTTACTGCCCAGCAGCATCTGCCTTGGTTCCTCACATCCTCTTTCCTTCTGTGTTTTTTGTTCCCCCAAGCAGACCAGAAGCAGAAGCAGGTGCATGGCTGTCAGTTCTGGTGCTAGCACCCGAGGCAGAAGTGTCCAGCGGGCTGCATTTGGCCTTCTCTGTCTCCCCAGGCAGGGTGATGGGGTCGTGGCCTCCCACACCCACATCACGGCACTGCTGTGACTGCTAGGGGAGAGCAGAGGGCTGAAAGAGGGATCTGAATTTCCACTTCCATTCCTCCAATGTTGGAGTGTGACGCTGCAATGTCACTGGTTCCAGAATATAATCTGGATGCTGATTTTTAAAATAACATTTCTGAGGAAGGAGAAACCATGGAAATTCCCCGTAGCCCTGAGAGAATGTTCAGAAAAGGAAAAGTCAAGTCTTTTGCTTTCGCTGATGCACAGTCTCTTCCACTATTTCTCTGCATTTTGGGGTAAGCTGCCAGGCTTAACCATACCTCAGCTCTGCTTGCAGTTGCCCTTTCTCTTGCCACCTCTTTCATGTGCAATGACAACTTCTAGTCCACCCACTATGGTCCCAGGAAAAAGGAAAGAGTTTCTCCTGCACTTGGCTTTTCCTGCAAGTAAAAAGAGTCAGAGTGACTCTGGGAATGTGGGTCTTGGGTGAACAGCAGTAGGACTAGCTGCAGAGTGAAGAGAGAACCATTAACAGGGAGAGAAGAAAGAGACCAGGATGAATTGTGCTCCCAGTTCCATTTCCTGAAGTGCTCAATGGTACTACCATCACAAGTTGCAACAGAAAGGACATCCAGACACATCTGCCTAAGACATGGCAGCAGCACTGACAAAGCCAAGGTTCCTATGGATGTGTGCCTCATGCCTGAATTTAATGAATTGTAAAAGTGAATGCCCCAGGCAATGCTTCTTCCATGGCTGGAGCATTTTTAAGTGCTGGCTGCATGTGACTTCTTGTCCTCAAATGCTTAGCTTGGGTCAAGATCATCCTTCTTCTCTATTGGGTCTCTTCTCTACCTAAGTACCTATCTGTTGAGTCTCTACTCCTACCCTACACAAATACAGCTGACTTCAGATACTATCAACAGAACTAATAGATAGTAAGAATGAGATGTATAACAAGCAAAGTACATCTGCATAAGGTCCATTTCCTCAGGAAACCAGGTCAACAAATCAAAAAGTTCTCTGTGCAGACTAGAGAAAATCCCATCTTCAAATATGTTAATGACCACCGAGTTCCAAAAAATCTCCTTCAGACATTCCTACGTATGATTTTCATTTTGCAGGTGGGAAACTGAAGCAGCAAACATCTTCCCAAGGCCAGATAATGCCATTTACTGTCATGGATAAAAGGTGGAAATTGCTTGCTCCAAACCTGTTGTAAAATAGTCTCCAGGAGTTTTTTCTCTACTGCTCTGCCAACACTACCCAAGGCTATAAACTCTAACCATTGCAGAGGACCATTAAGGTCACCACTAATCAATGTCACTTGGCATTTTCATACACCTGGAAGATTTAACCTTGATTTCCAGGAGGCCACACCTTCTGCTGGATCCAATGAGCAACAGAGGCCAGACAATAATTGAGTTTACAGAAGAAAATCTTTTGAAAATGTTTTCAGAGGTGATGTTCTACTCTTATAACAGGGTCATCTAAAAATGTGCTTCCCCATACCAGTACATTATCTCAAGCTTTAGGTTTGCTCTAGACTTCACTGACTCCCTTGAAAAAATAAAGAAAAAAATCAAGCGTTTCTCCTCCACATCTGCCTCTTGGTTTCTCTTTCACTGTATTACTGATGTTACAGTGTTCTCTGGCAACACATATTGTATCCTACTTTCGCTACTGCCTTCTGTAAGATCTACTGTTTAGTATTATTAACTTATGTAGAGCTTACAGCAAACAGAAATGCTCTGCAGAGTAACATGGAGCATGCTTCTGGTCTTAGCAAGATTTCCTGCTGCTTGTAGTCAGCCCTGTAAGCAAATACTGTCGGTGAGCAATATAGGACAGAAGAAATCCAGCCTGCGTTTGCAGGCACACATACATGTGCAGAACACACGTAGTCAAGAGGCCATTCAGCAGGTTCTTCGCACCGAAGATGACAAGGGAAACAAAAATTAGAGTTTATTTCATCAAGGACCTGAAATTATTGTGCTGTACTGCAAAGCGTTGTCTTTCATTCCACACATTGTTGTTCCAGGCAGAACTTTTGCTGAAGAAAATACCTTTAAAAACAGACAGCCTAAAGCTTTGGAAGTCTATTTCTGAGCTCCCCATGGCTTCATGCATTTATTCACTCCCGTGCTGCAGGCCAACCGCCTTGTCTCCTTCCAAAGGAATTCAGTGGGAGCTTTGGCTTACGTGCACAGACAACCAGCTCATCACATCATTTGCAACCACGGCGTGGGCTTGCAGGCCTTCCCTGTGCTGGTGAACAGGGCAGCCATCAAACCCACTAATGGGGCCAGGCTCCGACCGGCTTCCAACTGTGCAGAGCCCCGAGAGCGGCAGCGGCTTCTTCCACATGGCCAAACCCCCCCCTTACAACACACCGCAATGGGAACGGAGCAGGACCCACACAGCAGGCCCACAGCCGTGGGGTCTCCTGGCCTTTTTGACCCGCTGTTCTTCTGGATATCAGTTACACAGCAAAACCCTTCTGCACCAAACCTGTGAGTCCCCTGGGGCACCTTAACAACAAGCGAATAGGCAGGTATAGCTACTCCAGCATTAACCGCCGTTATAGGCATGAAGGAAGGACAGCAGAAGGCTAGTCAGATGCGTTGCTGGTATGAGGTGGAAAGAGGTCTGGTGGGGGAGAAAGGAGCAGTCTGACAGCACAGCACGTGCAGCTCGATGATCTCTGTTCCTGCCTCCAGCACCGCTAATATCAGATGGGAAGGGAAAAAGTCATCCCCGCCACTAAAATCAAACAGAAAGGGAGTAAGTCATCCCCATCACCACCAGCATCAGGTCAGACCACGCTCTGGGCTTCCTCCCTGCATGGTGCCTCTTGTTTCCTCGTGACCATTTGTCTCCTGACCCGTGCTGCTGCAATCCTTTGTATCTGTGCTGTGACACAGATAGTGTACGTACACTATCCTCACATGCACAAAAAGACCATCTCTGCCGAGGGCAAGGGAGACAGATAGTTTCCCTTAGGAAAAATCTGCACTACCACATGTTGATACTAGTTCAGGTGAGGTCAAAGGAGGATGTTTTACCTGCGGAGCAGAAGGTATGTGGGTGCTCTCTGGTGCTCTCCTCCTTGGGTGAGTACGTTGCACAGGTCCAGACCAGCAGCGGCAGAACTATTGTCTGTCACCCCAACAGCATACTGCACCTGAGGAGAGATGTTACCGATGGTGGCGTCCACTGAGGAGTACGAGACAGGGCCAGATGGATGGGAAGAGGAAAAGGAAACAGGGATCTCTCACCTCTGATGTCCTGCATGGTTTCTCCTTACCACTTGTGGCCATAGCTGTATCGGCTTTGGACTGCTTTCAAACAAGAAGGCTTCTCCAGAGCTACTCTGACAGTTCGCTTGCTGCATCACAGCTACAGATGGATATTACAGAGCCAGAAACTGGAGAAGCAGTTAGCCTAAGGGGAACAGAAACAACCAAGGCAGAAGAGGACGCCGTTGGTAAGTGGTAAGAAGAAAGGAACAAATTGTTCCAACCAAAATCATCAAGTAAAAGAGAGAAAGGGTGTTAAACACAGTACAAAGAGAAGACTGACACTGAAAAAACTGTTCTTTATCTAACACAGTGACATGTTCACGTCAGGAAGGATGCTCTGAGACCTAAGGCACTGAACTAACAACAAAGATTTGTAGCTTCATCTTCCAACCTTGCCAGGTTTTCAGTCCAATCTAACTGGAGCTGCCCATCGCCCTGCCTTCAGTTCTGCAGCTGCAGAACATCCACCCCTCTTCAGCACTGCTCCCTTCATGGAGATGGTTTTGCAGAAGGACTGTCTCTGGAGCTGCGAGGGCTATCTCTGCCCAGCCAGAGTGGCTGTGCTGCTGCTGCTGGAAAGGAGCAGTGGCCAGAGGCTGGAGGCCACGCTTGCCACGTGCCACCAGCACTCATGTGTGGGCATGTCCTCCCGGCCAGCCTTGGGACAGCATAGTGGTAGTTTTCATGTGGAAAACCATCTTCTTGTTGTTTGAAAGGGCTTTGAACTGGCCTCAAGTTGCATCAGAGGAGGTTTAGATTGGATATTAGGAAAAATTTCTTTACTGAAAGAGTGGTCAGGCACTGGAATAGGCTGCCCAGGGCAGTGGTGGGGTTCCCATCCCTGGAGGTGTTCAAAAAATGTGTAGATGTGGCACTTCAGGACATGGTTTAGCAGGCATGGTGGTGTTGGGGTAACAGTTGGACTTGATGATCTTAGAGGTCTTTTCCAATGTTAATGATTCTGTGATTCTATGATTTTTTTCTCTTAGCAGCAGCCTCCAGCCACTCCACTGGACTGGGGCTGAGGTCTATATCCACTGTACGGCAGCTAAAAGAATGGAGATAAAGCTCCCAGAAAGGCCTTGCCAGTTTAACCTGGCAGACAGCAACTACACACTAGACAGCTGCTCACTCACCTTACCCCCCCAGCGGGATGGGGAGAAGAAACAGACAGAAGATAAAAATCCTGGGCTGAGATAAAGACAATAAGACAACAAAGTAAATACTAATACTACTAATAATAGAATAATAGCACTAATAATAAAGATAATAATGAATATGCAAAACATACTATATGCAGTACAATTTTTCTCACCACCCAGCGACCGATTCACAGCCTGAAAAAAGTTCTGACTCCCAGACAAGAGAGGATTTGTAGTCCGGGAAAACCAAAAAGCCGATATTTTCCTGCCCCCCAGCCAACCCCATTCATAAACCGAGCATGCCATTTATGGCATGGAATATTTCTGTCTGGCTGTGCTCCCTCCCAGCTGCCGTACCCCTGTTCATCAGCCGAACATGAGAAACTGGAAAGAATCCTTGATCTCACAGCAACAACTGAAAACATTGGTGTTATCAACATTCTTCTCATACTAAATCCAAAACACAGCAGCTACTGACAGGCAAATTTACTCTATCCCAGGCGAAACCAGGACATCCCGCGATAGTTGTCTTCTGTAACCTGAGCTCAAGGTGTCTGTGCATGCAGTGTGGACACAAGAGCTTCACGTGCCTCAGCCTTTCTCCATCTTTCAGGGCTCTCAGCTAGCGGGCACTGCACATGCAAGTGGTTTGTTATTTACAACTAACCAATAGCCAGAAACGCAGGCAGTACACTGCTGTGCTGCAAAGTGCCCAGCAAAGGATGTGTGCTTTCTGATCAAAGAAATGAACGGGTATTTGGACATCGCTCAAATCCTGACTTCTTACTCTGTAGCCTGTAACACATGGGGTTTTTTTGCCCAGGTCATACTAGTAAAAACTACATAGGCATCACCACAAAACAGATACCAAAGCCAAAATGCCATCTTGTTCCATCTTCATCACGAAAAGGCACCTGCCAACAAGCCACAGCGCAGCATTTCTGCAAGGCACAGACCTGTTCAACAGGCACAGCCCAGTCTGAACAAAACCAGCCAGCTCCCTCAGCCTGCCATCACGCACCCACCAACCATCTCTGTGGCCATCTGCCAGACTCCTTCTAATCTGCTAAAGTACCACAGGGCCCAGCACTGGACACGCTGTTCCAGATGCAGTCTCACAAGCACAAAAGAGAAGAGAATAATCACTTCCTTCGACTTGCTGGCTACGCTCTAAAAAGATGTTATCTGCTTTCACTTTCAACCCACGAGAAGTCTAAAATGGGGTTTCAAAACTTGCCAGCATCCACCAGATCTTGCACAAGTGGTAGCTGCGAGTCATACTACCAGGTATTAAGGCTGCTTCCAACCTCTTCCATTATATCTGTTTTCTTTGTTCTTATTTTTTCAGTTGCTTACGGTTGGCAGGTCTTGGGCTAGTTTCTCCCGTCAATATCTGACTCTGGCTGAACCTTTGTGGAATATTTCAGTCAAAGTGATTCAGCCCTTTCTGAGCACACAAGTAGCAACACTTTATTCCAGCCAAACTGAAAAAATTTGACAGGGTGTGCTTTGGGTCAAAAAAGTACTTTTTCCTATCCTTTTGAAAGACTGACAAAGTCTGGGTGAGTTACAAGCTTTCAAAATGTCACAGTTCATATACGCTCAGATAAAACCCACTGAGAAAAATCTCTGAGGGTTCTGTCTGAACTGGACACGCTTCATTTTCTTGCAAAGCTTCTCACTCCCCAGCCCACCGAAGCACAGACCGGCTGGATACGGCTGCTGTGGAGACCCACGCAGCAGCAGCTTCAGGAGAGGGCAGGTTTGAGGCTCCGCTCTGGCAGACGTTGGGTTTCGAGCACATCGCTTGTGGAAACCTCTCTTTGCAGGCTCAAGGTCTCCATAGGTAGACATGAACTCTACAGGAGGAGTTGTGTGAGATAAAGTTTGCAAGTTAGAGATGATAGGATGAAAGATAGTTAAGGAAAGTTAAATATAGTTAAGAAAAGTCTATTTTTATTAGACAGACCTATGAAATTCCTTACATTCTGACAGATGTAGCTGATTGTCAGACTTGGCTGGTAGCAAATTATGCTGTATCTTTCTGGTAAACAACTATCTGTTCAGACTGCTTATAGCAGCAAGAGACAAGCCCAGCTTCTATTGGAAACATAAAATGTTTATCCACCACCTGCTAAGAAGGCTTTTGTTACTTGAAATTTGTCTTTCGAGCTCTGTGGAAAGCAGGCATGTATTCTAAATGTATTTTCAAATAATGAAGCAGTTTTGATGCCTTAAAACATGTTTTCTTCAAAATAAATAACAGGTTTTATCACTTGAATTGACTTTTAAATGTTTATAAGAAGGTTCAGGATGGAACACCCTAGAGAGAAGAAGTTTCTCGGTTCCCAGAGAGCCAGACTGTAAATCCCTTACTGCCAATGGCAAACAGCTACTCATATGCACAACCCTGTGAGCATTGGTGTGAGCAATTCCTCCCCGACAAGAATAATGTCTCTGTATTTCTCACTCAGTACAGCACGAAATGGTCATCATCAGCGGATGTTTCCCCCACGCCATTCTTCAAAATGTGCAGCAAACACCCATCTGGAAGGATCTCTCATGGAAAGAGCAAAATCAACTGAAGCCACTGGAGAAAAAGTTGGGTGCTCTTGTGCTGGAGAAGCTTTTTTTCAATACTGGGCTGCACTGGGAATTTTGTTTTACAGAAACCTGGAACCAAACACCTCTCGCTACACAGGTGACATAAATCAGTCAACAGCAAGAGGTCCTGGTCGGCTTGGGCTGCCAGCAAGCCAGGCAGCGTAGGAGCACGCACCCCAGCCCTCTGCCGCGTTGCCATCTCCATTGGGAGCCGGGCAGTGGGGAATCTGAAAGATAAACAACTGCGTACCAGGAAGCATTTATCAACAGCAGCATCACTAAAACACTGGAAAGGGACTTTTTTTTTTCCAGAGGTCTTCGCTGGCTTTAGCAGAATTCTCCCCTGCATACTGGCAGTACTATTAAAAAGCATAGATTTGTGGATTTTAGAGCCAGAGGAGAACATTGCTAGCAATTTTGTCTGACCTAAATATACAAAATCACATCCAAATAAAATACTTTAAAAATAATGCCATTAAGGTCGCATAATCCCGCTTTCAAAAGTCTCAAAATGGCAGTATTAAGGTTGCCTGCGTGACCTTCATTCAACAACCCTTAATTCAGCCTCCCTCTGCGGCGCATTACGTGACTGCGGAGAATGGACAAGGCTCCTTAAATAGGCAGCTAATCAGCTTCTACTTTTGCCCTTGCTCGGCTTGTGTCTCAGAGCAGCAGCTACCACACACCACGTCCAGCCAGCCCCAGAAATGCCTGTCATTCTACGAGTCATTACGGGCCCAGAGCAATGCTCCCGGTGACCCCAGGCTGCAGCATCTCGAGGATGAGGCGGAAGGGATGGGGAAGGCACAGGCCAGATATTTAGATCCTTTTCGAAACGTGACTGCCATTTTCAGAGTCTCAGTCCAAACCTGAGAACCTCTGCACCACAACTTCCAACCTGTTGTGCCTGCAGTCCTTTGCTGATGGAAAAGCTCCTGCTCTGAGGTGTACACAGGAGAGCTTGTGCCCACGCAACACTCCACTTCTCAGCAGCAATCTCATAGCTGCGCTCCAAAATATATCCCATACTTACTATTTCCTCACCTCCGTGGTCCGCTGTGGTAACGCGCTCGTAAATCAGCACAAAGTCCAGAAGGAGAGGTGGGGTGCCTGCCCTCTCCTCCACCACCCTCCCCAGCACACGGGTCGGAGAGCTGACACCGGGCTGGAGGGCCCTTGGTTTCAAAGCCACCTTCCCCTGAACGGGTTCGTGCACACCTTCGGGACATTTCCTTGCTGTCAGATCAGCATTTTGTGAGCAGCCGCACACACCAACAGCAGGACTGCGCGCAGCAGCGGCTGGACGCTCCGCTGTCGCAGTGCTTCACGTGTCAGTACGGTTACTTCTTGTTTCCACAGCATCCAACTCAACGCAGACTGATGGGTTCTTTCCTCAGGCGCTTTCAGACGCAGATTTCAGACGGAAGAAGGCAAATACTAAATCAGGGAGTCTGCTGTTGGACCTTCCAGCATCCTTCAGCATAACGTCATCTGGACATGGGAAGCAGAGGAGGAGAACATCATAGCTCATGAGAAGGACATAAGAAAACTGGTTTTTGTAGAAGTAAGGCAAGTAGTGAACTTCTAGTCCTGTAAGTCAGCTTTGATGATTCAAACATTTAGCATATAAACTTGACTCGATCCAGCCCTCCAAAGCATCCCTCCCCGCGGCGCAGCACGGTGCCGTGCAGAGACGCCCAAGCTAGCATGACTGCGACTGCCAAATGGCAAAACAACCAGCAAACACCCGCAAGAAATGCCAGCTGCTGTTCTGGGTGCAGGTGCTGGTAAAGCCAGCAGATCAAAGGTTCTGCCTTTCCTAAGCTTAGAAGCTGTCAGAAAGCAGCACCCTTCCAAGTGCCCATCGACCCAGACAAGCTGGAACCGTTGGTTCAACCCCAGGGAGAGCTACACCAGCGTCTTCAGAAAGCCATGCGAAGATTCCCGGCTCTGCCGCCTGGTTTCTGGCTGTACATCCAGGCAACCCAATCCTCCAGCTGCTGTGCTGAGGAGGACAGGCTCTGGGAAGGCTCTGAAGACCCCAGGCAGGTAATTCCTGAGGTAATTCTGAAAGCTAAACAAAGTGACAGTCTGCTTTCTGATTCGTTTTTCTAGGAAAATCACTTCTTACGGCCATTTCTGTCCCTACACATTGACTATAAAATTAACTTATTGGCTGACTCAACTCCATTTTGTGTGAAGGATTGAGAAGGATTGCCTCCAGCCCTTGTCCCTTTAACTCTCATTATCAACTGTGTACCAGATTAAATTCAGAATGAAGTAGCCAGGTCAGGCAATCTACTTAAAGTTTAATGGAAGTTAATGATTCATTGATCAAACTCATTTATGTCTAATTAAACCTTTCCTGCATTATAAAAGACAAGGGGGAACTCTCAGAACGCACCTCACTCCCCCTCTGCGCGTGGCAGATTTGCTGCGGAACCGAACGGAAAATTCACAGCATCGGCCCTTTGCGAGTACACGGTTTGGCTACGGCCCCATAGATTTAAAAGCATAATTATTTTACATGGCTTCACCAAACGGATGGGGTTTACACAGCTCTGCCAAATACAATACCAACAGCCAGCTGCACGCAGCCGGGTTGTAAACCCAGATTTTAAGCGCCGGCTCACAGCGGCGAAGCTCAGGGAGTGGAGTAAGAGCAAGACCTGCGTGTGGCTTTCACGCACGAGCCTCGCTGGAGTAAGGCAGCAGTGATGTTAAGCCTGGGAGGGAGAGGAGAGCTCCCCATTGCATGCGGATTTCAAGCGCTAGAAAACCGGCGAAGCATCCAAGCCATCCAAAGCACAGCAGAGACAGAGCTCAGCGTTCCGGCAGCAGCCAGAGTGACAGGCAACCCACTACAATGCTCGGGATTTATTCCTTCCTCCACTGATGGCCCCCTCTTATTAAGCACTTTCTAGACTTCAGCTTGTATACAAAAACGTGCTCACACTACAATGCCCCTGTTGAGGGGCTATCCACCAGAACATTACTTTTGGCACATATATTCAGGACAGTATAATTAAACAGGAATACCATGACCTACTTACATATTTATCACTCTGTTACATGGTTTTAAATTTTATACCATTCATGCTAGGAGAAAAAAAAACCAGCCTTTTTACAATCCCAGGCTGCTGGAATACACAAAGCGCACTTTTTTTTTTCCCCGTCTGTAATTTGAAATGATTGGTCCCTCACATGTTAGATAGCATTATACAGTCTTTAAAATGATGCTTTTCAAACCTTTTTTGATGTACAGATCCATAAAATAGCATAATGGCATAAATTATGAAGAAACAAAGCAAATATACTGTAATAATTTTCCTTCTTTGTTAATCTACAGTTCTACTGCTCCTCAGGTGTCAGGGACAGGATCAAACCAGCTGGGCTTGCATGTTGATGGATAGTTTAAACAGTTTTGTGTTAGAACAAGTAACATGTTTTCATGTGATGGAAGGATACCGCCTTGGGTTTTTTCCCCATATTATTCTAGTCATATGGCATTTCGCAAATCTGCACGGATGTCTAATCACAACTTGTTGACCTATTTCTTCTGCTTCTTTCTCATTCAGTCCCAGTGGAGTGCATATTTCACTGTCTTCAAAATCACATTTCTACTTTGCATTCCCGATCACCCAATCTAACTGCCCTTTAAGCAACATGTATTTTCACTCACTGCAAAGTTTATATGAATGGCTGCTCATACGTTAAACAGACGCCACTTCCCAACAGATACTTCACTTGTCCCCAAGGATCATTTTGAATCTGACCAGTCATAGATCATGGAAGTCTAGTGGAAGCAGCAGAAAACTTTGCTCTTTCATACTTCTGTGGCTGTAACTCTTGCTACCTTCCTTTCCAGCCCTAGAACGCCAGAAGAATGTGGTATCCAACACTCTGCTACGTTGCAGATGAAACAGGCCTTCAGTAGCATCTCTTCTCACTTCCAGAATGGTTTGCCATATATTACCTTTGCTTTTTGCACTTATCTTTTATAAAGCCTTAGTAGTTTTATCTCACAGTTTAACAGCAGCAAGTGGTTGCTGTTGTATGGCAGTAAGATATGGCTTAATTTCTGTTTTATGGTAAAATGGACAGACTCCCTGCGAATAGACGGAGGTGCATTATCTCATATTGTACAGTTTGATACTCCATTTCTGCCCACGTATTTTGTTTCTTTATCTGCAACAGTTCCATGTCCGAAAAGTCAGTCATTTCCCAGAAGTCTAGAGAGCAGCCTGTACTAATGAGGCCATTTGTATGATTTACAGTGGAACGGTTGCTTTCTACTTTTTTCCAAGGTCTGCTGGGAATGGCTTGTATTTTCATTGTTTCTGTTTGCTACTTGGCCTACATAGAATTTAACTGCAATTAAATCAAATGGCAATTGTAATTTAATTTAATTGGAATTTAATTTAACTGCAATTGCAATTAATTCTAAGATCTCTGAAAGAGTTGGTCAAGTTTGACTGATGTATGGCCCCTCTGGGTTTCCAGAGGCAGGCTTTGACTCCAGAATGGTCACATATGTCCTTGTGGAAAAAAAAGGAGTTCTCCGTGATCTAGGCATTACGACCCAACTATCTTTATATATGCCCCCCTATACACTCAAATCATTTTGATATTTCCAGTAACCTTGAAAGACAGGTGGGGTTTACCCTAGCTGTCAGAGTATTCAGGGTGACTGATGCACTTGAATACTTGTAAATCTTTATTTTCCAGATTGTTCGCCAATTCTTTTCCATCTCTGCCTTGCGACTCACATGTAACTATCTAGTAACTTGAAAATCCAAGGTGAACCACACAAAGAGTGGAAACAAGGACATGTGAGTAAGAATGAATGAGCCCATAAGAATAAAATCAAAAAGAGGAAGACACCAAATGCGTTACAACTAGCAAGGAACATAAAAGGCTCCAACAAAAAGTTCACTGATTGCATCAGAAACACTTCTATCTTATTTATTAAATATAAGGGAAAGAACAGAAAAATTTAGGTGCATGGTTTACTGTGGAAGAACAACAAATAATGTCTGATGCAGATAAGACTGAAATACTGACTTTTCCATTCTCTTTTTACAATGGCACAATTAATATTAAAGGCAAGAAGAGCATGGACCAGAATAAGGAAAAGACATCTATAAAGTATGAAGGCAAGATAGATCTTTTCAAAGCAGCTGGACCTGATGAAGTTCACGTTACAGCATTTCAGGAACCAGCTGAAGCCATTTCTAATATTTCAAAGGACAAAAGTGTCTCTGAGAAATAGAGAAAAAAAAAAGTGGCACCAGCAGCACCTGTCTAAAGTAACATTCCAATGTACATTATGCAAGTTAGCTCCAGTGTTTAGAAAAATAGCAGCAAGGATAGCAGCAAGGAGTACTTAAATTATTGGCTACTGGGACTGAGAAGATAATAAGCTAATAAAAAGCAAAAATAAGGATGAATTATATTGCTCCAGTTTAATCTGGTATATTTTTTAGGATTATTGGCCTAGATGATAAGGAGAACGGAACAGATATGACATATATGTTCTTTACTTAAACTTTTTCATACACCCTCATGATATCCCCACATCAGAAAAATATGATTCCAAGGAAACATCAGTGCATAAATATCTGATTTTAAAGCATACTCAAATACTAATTGGGAATTTTCAGTCTCAGGCTGGACATTGGAGGGATCTGCTGTGAATCCAGTGCTAGTCAGTATTTTCAATACTGACTTCAAATGAAATAAGATTATATTTAAACTATTGAGTGCAGTCTGTGGCTGAAAAGGATTGTAAGCAGTTCAGAAAGCACGTCAGAGCTCTGCATGACTTCGATAATCAGAGAAACTGTGATAGGAAATTCAGATTGGAAGGGACCTCAAGAGAGCTTTAGCCCAACTTCCTGCTCAAAGGATCAGAGAAACTTGCTCAGAAAGGTTTTCGAGACCTGACTGGCTAAAGCCCAGTCTGGAGACAGCAGAAACTGCAGTCATGATCTGCCATAGGCAGTCTGTTCCACTGTCCTCACTGTCAAGAAGTTTTCCCTTGTATTCAATCTCAGCCTTTCTTATTTCCACTCATACTCACTGTCTGTCATCCTCCCACCTCTGTGAAGAGTCTGGCTCTCATCTTCTTGGTGACCTCCTCGTTGGCGTTGAGGGGGAGCTGTCAGGTCACCACAGTCTTCCTCTTCTCCCATTTAAATGTTGTTCTCCTTCCCCTCACTGCTCCCTCCTGGATCCTAATAAGAAAAAATGTAATAAAAAGAGAAGTGTTCAGATCCAGCAAGAAGCAACTGTTGCACTATATCAGTACCTGTGCTACACGAAAGTCATTAATTTGCTGTGCTTGGCACTTGTGAAGCTTGTGTTGGACTCACCCTCAAGTATAGTTGTGGGAAACCAAATAGTAAGAGAGATGGAGATAGACTGGAGAGACTCTAGTGGAAATCACATGATTCAGAAATTTGGAGGTACACTCTGTTGGGAAAGACAAAGAAATTGGTTTGGGGAGAGAGGGGTCAGAGAGAAAGCAAACAGTGAAGAGGGGCATGGAAACAGTCTTGCGGTAGCTCCGTGGGTAGACATCTTCCAGTATTAAAGAGAAGAAAAAAGAGCAACGATCCCCTATGCTCACTGTGATCATGACATATAGAAATACGCTCGCAGCCCACATATATTAGATCAGATAGTATGAAATAATCTGTAGCTACAAGAATAATCACGTGGTAAGTCAGGCTGAAAAGCCAGGCCATGGAATCTTTGTCACCGCAGCCTTTTAACCAAGGGTAGGCAAATACAGGTCAGCCCTGCGTCAGGGCAGACAGGAGCAGCAGATGACGTCTCGTAGTCCTTCCTATTCAACGACTGAAAATTTTTTCACAAGTTTGATTGATGCTTCAGATAGACCTCTCTTCTAAATAACATCTAAACAAGAACACTGCCTTAGGAAACCTTTGCGAGGTTTCAGTGTTATTAAAGGCAGCCAAAGAAGAACTGGCTGAATGTCGCATCTCATACGATGCTTATGCAATGTGAACTTTCAGCGTGAATATGTTCACTTAGAACTTCCTTGTAGCTCACAGTGTCCTAATGGTATTGTTTTCCTGTTAACAGAACTTTAATTTGGCTTTGCTTGATTTTTCTTTTTGCCTTATGTTGTCTAACCAAGCTTATTCATTGAAATTCCACAGTTTATTCATCATTTATGTCCTTTTTTTGTAGAGTGTTGCCATATTACCTTTTTTTTTTTTTTTTACAGCTGGTGCTACATGAAGGTCTACAAAGCATTATGTTTCTCAGTTTTGTGGGGTTTTTTTCTTAACTGCACTTCTGTAACTTTCAGACAAAAAAATCTTATTCTTTGCACTATACGCTGCTTCTGGAGGAAAACTTTGCTTTCTTAGCCTGCAAGCTTGTGTAGGTCTTTCCTCTTACCACAGTTGCTTCATATGACTTTACACACAAATTTGTATGCATACGTCTGCAGACATCTCCAGCTAGGCACAGAAGATAGTCATTCTCAAAGCATTTCTACTCAAATCCTATGTCTTCTGCCCCTGTGGACTGCGATCCCACACCCTTCAACAAGAGCACTGAGACAGTCTCCAGTTCCAAAACACCGTACAAGTGGTAAAGGTCCTGACTGCAGACAAATTAAGGACTGAATAAATTGCAGAGTAGGAGCAAGGAAAGGAGGAACATTTGGTTCAAGCATGCCCTCAGCCCCACCAGTAAGTTCACCTAGAGATACTCAGACAACTGGCCAGTCAAGCTCCAATGCCCGAAGCATATTCTGCCAACCAGAGCAACATTTACTACTTGGAAACCTTCTCTCACAGCTTCCAAAGGATGATACCAGCAGGGAATTTCTTGTACTTTATTTGTTAACACTCACAAATAAGTTCAACTTTTATAGGTGGATTTTCATGTCATAACATTAATGATGTCATTTTAGCTGCTTCGTAACAGTATCTGAAAACTTGTGTTTTGCATCTCTTATCCACTGTCCTTCTGGCAAGCAGAAAGTGTTCTGAAGTACATTTAAGATCCCACATGAGAGCTCATCTGCTGCCAGCACATCAAGGTACTCTAGGAGCATAAAACCCTCTCCATCCATTAAAGCAAGATGCAACTACTTTTATCGAACCCTGTTAAAGTGGGCTCTTTCCCTACTGCGAGCTCAAGACTAATTGCTGCACACTTAACACCCTTTTCACATTTTTCTGCTATAATTTTCTGGGGTAATGGTAGAAAAAAGGTACTCTTGATGCATTTTATTTGTTTTTGTAATGACCTGAATTCCTGGTAAGCTCTATCTGCAGAAATATAATTCACTTTGGAAACAGTGTTCAGTGTTTGACTGTAAAATGATACAGTAAAAAACCTGTGCATTTGGGGATTTTATTCTTTGTTTGAAGTGTACTTTTCCTTTTCATCAGGCTGCTCCTGACAGGATTTATCTGGATGCCAGGTTATTATCTCAGTACGGTAATAGTTTCCACCATCTTTGGATGTCTCTTCTAGTGTCCTGTCTCCCGCACGTGCTCCTTTTGAGGGACAGTGCTGTCCTTCCACTTTTCTTTGGAGGAAAGGGCCCTGTGACATAACCACATTTACCAGCATGATGAGATTATCCCATTTTGATTAGCAGCCTTGATGCCACACAGGCTTAACAGCTCCTCTTAGGACGTCTTCCATAATGACTGTATAAAGCAAATTCCTCAAAGTATCCGTCAAAAAAGTCCATGGCACTCAGACAAAGGTATTTAAAGATCAGATTTGCATGGACAGTGTCTTTCCTGCTCTTGGCATGTCTTTTAACCCCACAGGAAGACACGACTTCTAGACGCTATCTCCTGAGGATGACATCATGACTCACCTGACCTTAGTGTGTCCATGTCACCTTGCTGCAGCTGACAGCTCTCCTGCATCCATTCCCTCACTTTCCACACACTGTTTTTGGAGCTCTAACTCCTCAGCACTGTAATCCAGCTAAGAGATGCCATTCAAGGGTAAGTGGGCTTTAAATGCAGAAAAAACCTCAGTGCAGCTCCCCACCAGGAGAGTCCATGAAGGTATGCAGAAAGCTGAGGATGACCTCCTGTCACTCAGCTGCTGACTCGCTCTGGACCTTCCTCACGTTCTGCAAAAACAAACCATCCTGTAGTTGCCCCTTCATTAAAGGCAAGTGAAAAAAAAAATGAAAAAACCCAACCCAAATAAATCAAAACAGTGCTTATGAATTTATAGTGTTTGGAAAGTAAAGTGTCTCTTCCTTTCATTTTTAAGGAGAGTTGGACACACTGCAAATGGAGAAGTTATCATCTGGAAACCTGATCTGGGAGAAACAGTCAGGGCCATGCACAGCATGGTCATCCCTCCAAGCCCCAGCCCGGGTCCCGTGGAACTCCGCAGGGCTGGGAGTCAGGAGCCACCCTCACTGCACCGCACTCGTTGCTCCTGCAGCCTAGCAGTCCTCCCCAACCAGACTGACCCCTTTCTGTTTTTTAAACCATTGTCCTGATGGTGTACACACTCCTCACAGGGCTTTTTGGACTTTCAGATTCTTACCACTGTCAGACAGAAATTGTGGTTTAAGCATATCACCAGTTTATTCCAGTGTGACAACTTCTGCGGCTTTAGTGCCCAAATTTTAAAGTAGCACGACTACACCTCTGCTACAACCACCTACCTTTGAAAGGTTTAGTGACACACAATTCTTTAAGAAAACTAGATTACTTTTTTGGCAGATCAACCCCACCTGCAGTTCCTAATGTTTCTGAAGTATTTTGGAAAGATTCAATAGGCTTCAAGCAACGGTGGTGCCACAATGAATAATCACCCATGTCTGTTAAAATTTTGAGCCATTCCTATTGGCTACGTGGATGAAAAAATGGATACTGAGTAATAACTGGCTGTAGTTTCTCATTACATTGTGAAACCAAAGACCATGTCTATTTAAAATTAGGTAGCTAAAAAGCACAGAAAAATCACCAAATCCTATACATTAATTACAACAGGACTGAGTTTGCCCTTTGTTGTTATGAATACAGCGACATAAACAAAGGCTAAAAGGTCCAGACTTTCTTCCCACAAAGTTTCTAGAGCTGGCAATTTGTTTTCAGCAGACAAATGAGCTACAGGTACAGTAGTTTGAACACTTCCACCCACCCACAAGATCATAGCTGGTCACACAGCCAACGAAAAGCAGGTAACCATCAGCCTGCTAACTTCTTCACCTTGAACGCTCTTTGTAATTCCCTTTAAAGAGATGGTATTTCTAGTTTTTACCATAGGAAAGGAAGAATTAATGTTCTTGTGCAAATTTACAGGAAAGCAAAATAACAAGGATGGTCTAGACCTGATTTTACTGCAGCCAAGCACCTGACATGACCAGAAATGTTGTAGTATTACAGCCAAAGCAAAAACTCTTTCAAAGGACTGCAGCACGATGGACTGTCATCAAGAAGCTGTTGGTGTGGGAAGTAGAAGGTGTGTGGCATACCAAGATGGAAAGCATATGGAGAGAAAACAGATTTCATGGAAAAGATTTGCCAGGGGAGATTAAGATAATTGGTTTTGACATAAAAAGTTGGATTTAAGTTGTAAGGCCCCACCTGAATTCATAGTAAGCTTCTCCTTTCTACAACACTGAAGGGAGAAAGTCTCCTTTCTTCTGCAGTCTTACAGTCGTACCCATATTGGGAATGATGTTCAGTCTTGCTAGACAAACTTTAGTGAACAATGCTGAATTTTTGTTAGCTTTATTTTGTTCAATAAAGCTTTCCTGTAAAAGTCTGGAGGAGTTTCAAACCTTCAAGACTAAGTATGAGCAATCTCAAAATTACCACTACATCTAGAGAGAGTTTACGCCAGCTGTTTTCAACTGGAGAGCAGATTGCAGTAAAATCTCCTACAGTGCTCTGAATCTTGAAAGCAAGCGCAAGATAATCATTCTCACCTTCCCTCCCCGTTCCCAGAGAAAAGGATGGAGACAAGGGGAAAATAAGAAAAAAGAACTGCAGTAAGAAGGGGAAACAATCTGCACATAGTTATCAAAAGAAGAAGGGAGAAATCAAGAAGACGTATTTGTCTAGTAAAAGAAAGGATTCCTATGTAACAAATACTGGGAAAAGTGACAAACAGCTGTAGCTGGAGTGAAATAAAGATATTCTGTTACTGGCTTTATTAAAAGATTCAGTTTCTGATACGAAGGAAATTCTTCAGGGAAATGCTTACACCAGACATGATGATTCGGTGAAGAGGTTCCCTACATCACCAATCTGACCAAACACGCTTCAGAAATACCAGTCTTTCAAAACAGAAGGGTACTCCTGAAAGTATGGATTTATTGACATACACGTTTTTCTCAAATGGGTCCATACAGGGCTCGAAGTCCCTGAGCTGCAGAACCACAATGTCCAAGGTAGCTCGCACAGGATGGTCGGCGCGGACACACCACGCTATCTTACCCTCCCAGCAAGGCGTTGCGCCTGGAAACCTCGTGGGACCACAAAGGATGGCAAAGCAGAAAAGAGCAGCAAAAGGAGCTCCCTCGGCAGCAGGAAGCGCTTCAGCTGGAGTGACAAGAACAGGGCACACCGAGGGAAGGGAGGAAGGAGCTTGAGTTACTGGGGCAAAAAGGAGACAGAACATAGCTTTCTATACATTGAGAAATCAAAGTGCAAGAGACTGTCAGGGTCACTGACTGGAGCTAAGACAAAACTTCACTTACAGCACGGAGTGTCCATTAGATGACCACTTTTCTGTGCCACTAGGAAGGGTGAACCTGCATTACTAATCCTGAAATTATAACTCAGACACTATTCTTGTCATTCTCTTAACATTATTATCACTCTTTTAAGACCTGAAGCACTAATTTTCCACATCAAAATGTTTTAATAGATGATGCATTACTGGAAAAGATGAAAGAATATAACTTGCATTAAATTTTTTAATAAGCTTTTAATGATAATTAGTCAAAAGTACTTTTAAACAAGTGTCATCTAAGATCTGTATCTACTTATTCTCTGAGTAATCGGGTTTTTTTTGTTGTTGTTGTTAAAGAAACAGAAAAAATATCCATAATTCTCTTACTGCAAGTAGCAAACTTTAGCAAACTTACACGGGACTTTCCCAACATCCAACCCCCGAATTTCCTTTATAAGTATATCCTCAATCAAACAAACCAATCCTATTCAGAATAACAACATACCTTGGAATTACTGGGGATTACAATCACAAAGCGTTCTTGTTATTTGATGCATTTTGACTATTGTAATAATCTAGAAAAACTAGTGTTTTTCATGTTAACTGAGAAACGGAGGAAAGGATAAGCTCAAAAAGGTAAAACTGCTGGATGCTTTCCTTTGTTGTCTGTCCACACACATCAATTCATGACTTAGGGGCTACACAGCACATATTTTAGAGTCAGTACAGCCTTAGTACTGTTCAGAAAGGACATGACCTGCAAATATTATAGATACAGTTGTTCTAGGCCTCATAGCATTAGCTAGAAATACCGAACTATAAAACATGGAACTTTTATCGTACATGTTCAAAGAAAAATCCAAAAATCAATGTTAAATGCATCCAATAAAATTGCTTTTAGATTATAACGTCCTTCACAGCAGAATGAAAACAAAACAAAAACATACAGCCAATTACCCTTGTGAATTATCATCTGCAGAAAATAGATGGTAAAGTGTCCCCATAATGGGAAAAATTGACTGGATCTCTTAAAGGTGTCGAAAGAGAATGACAAGAGGTTGCTTTGTTTTTACAGTTCTGCTTCAATGCCCCAAGCTTTGCAGTCTCCCTCCAGGCTCCTGTCAATGAATGTTGTTGAAATTAGTCCGTTTAAAAGACAGGTTGAGCCATTTTCACATTGACTTATATAAAGCCATTTTTCTGTTTTATTAGGCACATTAGCATTCTATTGCCCTTTAAATGTCACAAGTTCAAGAGCATAGCTGTACATACCCTGGAAATATCCCTGTTTGATGTAATAAAACAGAAAGCTACAATTTCCTGGGACAGATAAGGCGACCAAAAAAAAAAAAAAAGGAGGGAAATGAACAGGGCTAACAGCATGGAGCAAAACAACAGGCAGTAAAGCCACGTGAAGGAGGAGCAGGAGTGTTTCTAGGAGCAGAGATTTAGAGAGGCTTGCTTACGTTGTCCCTGTCCAAACACATGAAACAGCTGATGAACCTGCCACTGGCTTTAGCTCACAGAAAGGAAGAAAAACGACACTGCACTCCCTTCCAACATATTCGCGAACCTATTAGGCACCTTTGGAAAGCTACACTGTACATTGTGACTTCTCTCTTTTATTAGTGGTGATTTATTTCAAAGCAGAAACCTGCAAAATTCCCTGGCTGCATGTTATCCAACCTAAAACATTGTCAGGGTTATCAAGTGCAACACGAAAATCACAAACTGGTTGGAAAGAGTTCGTGGAGATCAAACGAATTATGAAGTCTGCAGGATCTGACCTACTATCTTCTTCTGCCAAAGACACTGCGGGTATTTAATAACACACACAAAAAAAGAGGAGAAAACTAGAAGTGTGTTAAAGGGAAGATACAAGAAAGTGAAAAATAGTGCAGTGAAACCAAAGTAGTTATCCTTATACTGCGAATTTCTCACTTTGGAACTCCACAATATGTTACTGGAGCTGCGTTATGACTCCCCGGTTTAAGCACCAAGGCAGACAAGCCTGCAGCTAACAGCAGCTGAGTGCTTAGAATAGGGCATACGTGGCTTGAAAATATCACCTGAATCACCAAGTCCAGTTACCCACAAAGAAAAGCAATGTACAATGAAATTTTTTCCCAAAACTGCCATGAAAACATCTTCCCCTCATGTTACCACAGCCCTCATTACACTACTCACCACCCCCTGGCAAATACAAAGTTCAGTATTGTGGCTTTTGAACATCTACTGCAATGGGCCACGGGAAGACACAACTCTGTTTCTGTTGCCAAGTGCCACAGGTCCCCACAATTATAACCAACATAAAGTTCTCAAATTACCTTATAAAGAAAGAGTGTCCCATGGTACAAAGGAGGGCAAACTTCCTCCCCTCTCCTTTCCCTCCACTCCAGAAATTCCTGCCAGGATCATTAAGGAGAAATCCACATACACAATTCATGTAACACGAGGACTTACACCTCTGCATAGCTGCTCAACGGGCACATTTTTAAACTTTGAATGTTTCAACCACGTCACAGCACTGGAACTTTATCCACACCAGCAAACTCATGGTGGCTTCAGTGCTCTCCATCTCCCATTGCACAAACGAAGTTTCCTCACATTTTGTCAGGGTGCCACGGGGACCGGTGATTCCCTGGTGGCTGGGGTCCACCTGGGCAGGGCCCAGCCCTGGGACACAGCCCCTCATCAAGCAGAGGTAGGTCTCCTGGTATCATAGAATCATTAAGGTTGGAAAAGACCTCTGAGATCATCAAGTCCAACAGTTGATACCGTTGGGGGGATGCCAAGTGACCTTGGTGCACAAGGCACAAGATGAGTGGTGCTTAAGCAGAAGGCTGTTGATGAGACAGTAAAGGCTGCAGATGGCTGCATAAGAATCCCAAGGCATGGGGATCTTTCTGTTCCTGACAAAGCCAATGTAGCAGTTTCCAGGAGGACAACTAAAAGAAGCCACTCAGGGAAAGGTGTTTCTCTGACACAGCAAGAGCTCAAACTACCACACCTAAATCTGGCCCTAGGAACAGCCTCAACAGTGTATTTAGGCAGTGCCAGCGAGCAGACCATCTGGAAACTATTGTACATCAACTCGTCGCACTAAATGATGGGGCAGTTCAAGGCTGAGAAACACAGCGTCCAGTCACGTCTTCTGAGTTAGACTGTCCCGATCCATTCTGGGTTTACATAGAGCACCTTGACGAGTCCAGCACAATCCTGAACAAAGACCTGGGTTCAGCTCTTTTGCACATGCCTTCTTCCTACATATGCTTCAGCTCCGACTCACAAAAAAATTGGATGCAAGTGTCTTCTAAGAAATTGTATATTTCATGCATGATGCCCCTTGGAAAATTTATTCTCTTTCCTTGAAGCTGTGATGGCTCTTCCCTTGCAGTCTGTCAGGTTTGCAGCTAGAGTACTAAAAAAGTGCTCCCAGGAACTGTTAAATCCACTCGTCAGATGCAGCACAGCAATTCTGGCCAGAGCTGACTGTGCTTCTGGAGCTGACAGCCCGCACAATTCATCCTCTGTGATAGACACAGATTACTTGCTTGGTAAGAGCAGCTCCTCTCTCTGAACTAACGCACAAATCCCACACCTTTCATTCAAACTGCCCCAGAAACTACATGCTAGAGTGTCTTCCTGCAAGTTCTGCTGGCATTTCTTCCCTCCCTCTGATGTTTCAAAACCCAGGGAGAAGCATTTAAGCAGAACCACGTTCAAGCACTCTTCCAAGCTATAGAAATTATGCCTCATTCATGATGCATCTTAAATCAACATGCTAGGCAATGTCCAACATCTTGTTCCAGAGGACTATTGTTCTACTTATCCATTTCTGCATTTTCATGGGAATAGGACTATTTCTGACAAAAAAATCGCTATCTCCCTCATTTACAGTAGCCATGTTACTTTTTAATCTAGTTTGAAGAGGTATTTTAAGCTCATCCATACTGAAGTACTCGAGGAAAGCCAACAACACAGGATATACTCTATTCTTCTGCGTTTTCAAAAAGTTGCGTTTTATAACACTAAGATCACACATGATGCTTTAGTTCAGTCGCATTTCATGATCTTTTGCTTTTGTTCATCTGCTTTTATGAAAATAAAGGTCCAAACTGTGGGAGTCTGATATCTGTATTCCACTGCAATAATGCAGAAGTGGTCCTACCAACTCGGGGTGGACATCCATCTGGCCCACAGTTCTGCCTCTAATATGGCTAGGGAAGAGGATAAAAACTGAGAAAGCATGGCTAGATGTTTCTTAGAGCATTTCCTCAGATCCCAGCAATTAGAAAAGAGAGAAGCAAGAAAAACTGCTCTCTCCGGGTGAACTTTTCAGCTGTTTATTTGTGTACGAACAGCATACTCAAGTGTGAACTGTGTGGTTACTATGCCTGTTTGTCTTCTTCCATAAACTTAATCAGGGTTCTGCATTTTCTACTCTATATAATGTAGACTCTGACCACTCACTATTCACTTCCTTGGTTCTAGGAAATCAAGGTAACTCTTAGTCCTCTTTGTGCAATACCTGTTCTGATCTCTTCCCAAAAAATGAAGCGCTTTCTCAGAGACCTTCAGGTTCCCGTGTTGATACCTACCCTTCCCCAAAATCCGCCTCCTAACCTGCTTCCTTTTAGGGGCTAGAACATCACCTGGAATAATTTTAGTGTTTCAGGTCTGTCAATTAATGCATCTTTTACACTCTCACCTTCTCCCACCCTCCATCCTGCATTAGCTCCCTAAGGAAGGACATCCTTGGAAAGCAGACTAATTCATAAGAAAAGCTTTCTCTGGTCCTTAACCTCTCTTAGATGGCAAAGAAAACCTGAAAGGCTAGCGCTCAAACTTAAGTCCCTAACTACCTGTCAGAGTGAAAAGTACAAAAGAGCTTGTAGAAACATAATAACTCCACGTGAACACAAGGAGTGTGTTAGTTTACATTGTCTAGGCTTGTGCAATTGGAAGTCATTCCCAGCATAAAAGGTTCTCTTTCAAACCTTCACTACTCCTCACTCCACAGAAAAATTGAAAAGCAGGTCAGGAATTGGTATTTTGCCTTTAGAGATGTAACAAAAAAATCTTGCTCTTATTGTAAGCATTAGAAGGTCCCAACATCTCCACTTCCACACTGCCACTGCCAGGGTCCTCAGCTTCTGAAGAACAAGAGCATAATCCCCAAATTGCACATGTACTTTGACTTACGTGGTTCCCAAGAAAGATGGAGGGGTTTAGGTGCCTATGTCCCATAACATAGCCGAGGCTGGGATAAAGCATTAGAAGAATCACAGAATCATTCAGGTTGGAAATGACCTCTAAGATCATCACATCCAATCATCAACCCATCACCATCATGTCTACTAAATCATGTCCTGAAGTGCCACGCCTGCATGGTTTCCGAACATCTCCAGGGACGGTGACTCCACCAGTGCCCTGGGCAGCCTGGTCCAATGCATTCTTGCAGTAATGAAATTTTTCCTAATATCCAATCTTAGCCTCCCCTGACACAACTTGAGGCCATTGCCTCTCATCCTATCGCTAGTTACTTGGGAGAAGAAACCAACATCTGCCTCACTACAACCTCCTTTTAGGGAGTTGTAGAGAGCAATGAGGTCTCCCCTCAGCCTCCCCTTCTCCAGACTGAGCAGCCCCAGCTCCCTCAGCTTCTCCTCATCAGACTTGTTCTCCAGACCCCTCCCCAGCCTCGCTGCCCTTCGCTGGACACGCTTCAGCCCCTCAATGTCCTTCTGGTAGTGAGGGGCCCAAAGCTGAGCACAGCACTCCAGGTGCAGCCTCACCAGTGCCAGTACAGGGCCACGATCCCCTCCCTGGTCCTGCTGGCCACACCATTCCTGATCCAAGCCAGGATGTCCGTTGGCCTTCTTGGCCACCTGGGCACACTGCTGGCTCCTGTTCATCTGGCTGTCAGCCAGCACCCCAAGCTCCTTTTCCACCAGGCATCTTTCCAGCCACTCCTCCCCAAGCCTGCAGCGTTGCGTGGGGATGGTGTGACCCAAGGGCAGGACACGGCACTTGACCTTGTTGAAACTCATACAGTTGACCTTGGCCTATCGATCCAGTTAGCCCAGATGCCTCTGCAGAGCCTTCCTACCCTCAAGCAGATCGACACTCCTGCCCAGCTTGGTGTCATCTCCAAACTCACTGAGGGAGCACTCAATTCCCTCAGCCAGATCATTGATAAAGATATTATCAATGTAGGTAAGCAACCCACCACTCTTTGACAGCACAACTGCTGTGAGGAGAAGCCAGCATTGTTATTGCCTTTCTTTTACCCTACAACAACCACATTCAATCTTCAAAAAAACCATGGCAGAGCTTACATATGACTTAAGGGAGGCTGATTTAAAAAGAAGACTACTATTACCATCCTTAACATTTTCCAGCTGGCCGTGACGCTGAATAGAAATGTCACAGTAAAATCTACTTTTCCTGTGGCTAAGCGGTACAGACGCTTGTGCATCACAACCCAGAGCAGAATACATGATTTTCCTGGGATGGGATATTTTGCCGATTCGAATCTTGGCTCTGGAATCAGCAACATTTCTGCTCATAAGAGACAGCCGCAGAGCGAGGCTTGTGACAGCAGTGGGGTAGACTGGGAGATGAGGGAAAAGGCAGGGGAAAAAATCTCAGCTATGAGAAGACAAGCTCTTATCTGATTCTTCCGTGTTTATGAAAACAGCAAGTAAAGGCTGATGCACGCCCTAAGCAGGCAAGCACTGTTGTCACAGGGGGTGATTTGTGCATGCACGTCGCAGCACAGCCTCCTGGGCTACTCTCCGGCAAGGGAAAGACCATTCATCGTCATCTGGTGGCTTTAGTGACACAAGGTGAAGCTCCTCCCTCCTTCCCTCGCCTTGCGCAGAAGCCAGGAGGTGCAGCCTCGGGAGCTGGCGCAGGTCGGTGCTGTAATGTACTGGATATAACTGGGTCCCGTGCGCATCCCTGTCCTTGAGTGGACGTAATGTCAGCGGGGATCGTGGGCTCATTATGCCAACCATATCGAGCTGGCCTGCAAAACACTCTTTATGCTTTACTGACAGCACGTGGGGTGACTGCTGCTGCTTCAGCAACCACAGCTCAACCAGAGCCAGGACTCTCTCTCCTCATCTGCGCTGACCCGACATCGTGAAGCAACGAGGGAGCCGGATAACGAAGACCTCCCTGCCCCCTCCCACCCCTGCAAAGAGAAGGGTTATCCAACCTATAAATTACACAAACCCATCTTGCAGCCACCAGATCCTTAGCCGATTGCCAAGCTTGAGGGCATACAAAGGACAAAGCTTCCATCTACCGTGCCCTGAGCATGGAGTAATGAAGAACCGTGTCTATAGGATCACATACGCTTGCTGTTGCTGCAGTTACAAGCTCTCCGTAATATTGTCATACATTTGCCTCTTTGCAGAGTCCACTAGGTTTCTCATAGCTTAGATGATGTTTAATGTCAGAAGCCTTGGGCATATGTGAGAATTCCTTTTAACCTTTACATGAAAGAATATAGAAGGTGGAAAAAACAGGTTTACCTTCAAAACCAGTTTTCTGCCTCTTTAAAAGAAAAACGAAGAAAGAAGTTATTTTGTCATAGGTTTTACCAAACACAATACTAAGAATCATGCCAAGTGTACATGTGAGACAGGGTATAACAGAGCAGGCAGAAAATAATATTTAAATTGTTGTATAAAAGTTGTATACAAGTTGTTTGTTTTCATCACTGGCGTGAGAAGGGTAAACGTAATGAAGAAGGGTGGCTGAGGACTTGATGTAAAATAGCTATTATTTTTTGAGTGTTTGGGGTCTCTAATTAAAGACATTTCAACATGCACACTTGATGAGAGAACTGTATCAAATTCATAGCAAGAGACAATCCTCTGCATTTTGCTAATGGCACCAGAATGCCTGAAATATACAGGTCAGTTGTAACTGATGGGCTCTTCTTTCATTTAGTACAGCTAAATAAATCCCATGCATTTGTAAAATCTACACTTTATAAAGTCTGAACAAATAAAAATGAGCCCTTGCTGTCCTGCATCAGCTTTTTCCAATTCAATAATTCTTTCTTTATCCTCCCTTATTTCACAGATATGCTTCCCCCCCCCCCAAGAAATCTAAATTGAGAGCTTAAAATATCCCACGTATTTGATTTTTTTAAAAGTAATTGAAGCTTCAGGCAGTGAAGCCAAGGATATAAACACATCTGAAACTCATGACCAGTCTATTCTTTCAATGTGAAAATTGTATTTTTAAAGTCCTTCACATGACTAAGCGGCGGATCCAAAATCCTGTTCTACACGGCCCTACGCTTCAAGCAGCAGAAGGGTGCTGAGTGACAGGTTCTGTACAAGAATTCCGCAAGTCACACTGTACAACACAGTTGTTAGGCAAACAGCAGGGCTTCTGTTATAAAACGCTTCAAAATGCATTGCAGTGACGAAGACAGAAACCCCTTGTCCACGTTATACCTTATTACTCATTCAGTTGATACAGAAATACGCTTTCACAAATACTGGTGCTAAGTTTGTTCAGAGGAATATTTTCACCGGTAGTCACAGGAGCATCTTTCTCTATACACTCCTATTTCAGGCTATGCTCTTAGAAACTTCTGGGCAAACAGAAACATGACCAGCTCCAGCTCCAAATAAACCCCGGAATTTAAACGTCAATAGATCCCTCTCCAGAACCTGATCAACCCCCTCCAGAACCTGGTTCATAGGAAGTACACGCAAATTCACAGAATTCAGTGGAACCGAGGTTTTGGATGAAGCAGTCCCTCCAAGCACCAGGGCAGACTTGTCAGCTAGTTCAAAGACAGAGCTGCTAAAGCATTTCTTCCAATATGATACAGAATCACAGAATCACAGAATGTTCGGGGTTGGAAGGGACCTCTGTGGATCATCTAGTCCAACCCTCCTGCTGAAGCAGGGTCACCTAGAGCAGGCTGCACAGGACCTTGTCCAGGCGGGTCTTGAATATCTCCAGAGAAGGAGACTCCACAACCTCCCTGGGCAGCCTGTTC
>Ga0065711_1002526_pt1 | contig 34251 bp, 18 predicted proteins | sample Hoacrofraction12_FD_59098 | JGI IMG/M metagenome (GOLD analysis project Ga0065711, IMG submission 59098) | Hoatzin crop microbial communities from Cojedes, Venezuela - Epithelial fraction 12 v2 (version 2) | ecosystem: Host-associated > Birds > Digestive system > Esophagus > Crop | place...
GGGGGGAGGGGAGGGAAGTGCTTGAAAACTCTGTCAGAAGAGGTTGTTCTCTTAACGCTCATTGCACATCGGCGAACTCATTTGCTCACTGCTTGACAAGAACACACCATGGGTGGTCGTCTTGCTCCCCACCCCCTCCATAATAGTGGTGAAAAGCCACAAAATAGTGAGTCAAATTTAGGCATGACCACACATGTTGGTTTCTCACCAAGTTGGGAAAATTTTAGCCTTGCTCTTCAAACAATACCCAGAAAAACAACGACGCAAAGGCGTATCTACAATTGAAAAGTTGAAAACATGTTGAATATATAATACAAGAAGGTCAGAAGATACAGTTTTAATGAAATGTTTTAGTCCCCTGGGTTTACGATAAGTTTAAAGTTTACTACATAATCTGTGTGTGCGTGTGCATGTGCATGGCTATATATGTAAGTCTATATATACAGGCACAGACAGGCAGACATCAGCGCTTCTTTGTAACAACTGAAAGGGAAAAAGAGAATGGTTGTAAGAGTAGAGGCTGTATCTAACTTCCCTGTTTAAACAATAGTACCAATAAATCCAACTCCTTCCAGTGAAATCAACTCATCTGAAGTAGTGACTTACTTTAAACTGGATATACGATTTCCAAGAATTGCTACGAAAATGCTTCTGCCAAATGAAACCGTTTGCTTGGAGAGTCAAATGGGGATGGGGGGAGGAAAGAAGAAAAATGGTTAATAGTAGGGCTGTTGCTTTTCCCAAGCGCAGCAAACTGAGCCTAATTGATGCTGACGCATGACAGACTCGTGTGCACAGTATTGCCCGGGCTCCGACTGAAGCTGCTGACAGAGGGTAAATGGTGCATGGCAGCTGGTCTTGCCCCGGCCTGGCAAGGCAACGCACGCACACACTGCCTGTCAAGAGATATCATGAGGGCTAATGAAGGGCAGCCCGCATTTTTAAAATTCTTCTCACTGAGTTTTGGATCAGACTTTACACCATGAAGCATTCTCAACCTTTTAGCGCTTGGTTAAGGATATGTGACACTTATTTAAAAATTAATGTGTTCTAATCAATTTAAAGTTGGAAAACTAAAAGCCAGTACATCTCTGGGCGAGAAAGAAAAAGTGCGAGAGGGAAAGACATGGCAGAGAAAGAACAGAATGAGAGGAAAGAAATAGAGGCGCTTTTGCAGCTCCTAACAACAAAAAGCGGTGATGTGGAAGTATCACCAATTTATCTGACCACATTTTAATACTCTTCTGTAGCTCCTTTCAAAACAAAAAGTTGTGCATTTCTGAAAGGTTTACTTAAAATAAGTGATTCCCTAAAACTCCAAATGCTTTCTCTTTTCCTAAGTCTAGCCCATTGCCAGTAATTGCAGCTGAATAATTATATTAGTACTCAAAAATGAGAGAAATCCTGCCCTCCAGTTCTTAGGGATAAAGAATTAAATGCAGAAATGCAGAATTAGCATAAAAGAGACCATCTTAGAAATCTACCTGATTTCTAACTTCAAATCACAAGTAACAGCTTGGTTGGACCCTCAGTTCTCAGAATTCTCTCATGGTTTCACATTCCTTTATGTTATTTTGCATGGTAATAAATGGCAGAGATATTTTTGGTTTAGCTTTTTCTGAAATATTCTGCTCATAGACAAATGGAAAACACATATGCAGAAGACCATTGAGACTTTTCAGGGTATTTCACTGACCAGCACAGAATCATTTCTTGCCACAAATCCCTGAGGGTTTTATCCTGGTTTGAAAAAAATCCCTGGCATTTTCACATCTGACTTCAGGATTTCAATAGTTATTTTACATGCCAGTAAAAAGAAAGTGCTTGGTTCTCATCTAACCTGGAATGGCTTATCCACTGCCAGTCACTATTACTTTATGTGGAATGGTGTCTGAGTTTATCAGAGAGAAAGGATTTATGTCCTGGGGAGACTGACCATCTTTAGTGGATTTATGTCCTTGGGAGACTGCCCATCTTTACTGCCTCTGGAGACCAAGAGAAGACACTCTGACAAGTGAAAAAAAGATGTCATAATGTTGTCTCTCCTTGCTATGGCTTTACGCTTTGCATCTTATACCTTTTCCAACACATTCTCATGCAGAGCAGAGGCAAAAAAATCGCCATCTGAACTTCAGAAAAAAAAGGCAAAAAAAAGCAAACAACTTTCTCCTTCACAAACCACAAACGGCTGTGTTTATTTGATACATAAAAACCAGTTATTTTTAGGTTTATCAGCTAGGCTAGGAAAAAGTTAACCTAACCTTAGCAAATACAATAAATCATAAAGAAGTATCCCACTCTGAGAAACATACACAACAAGTTTACTACAGCTTTGGTCCTCAGAGCAAAGTCATTTGCTGACTGAAAATGTGTGTATTCAAGAGAGATTCCAGAAAGCAAAAACAATGGCAGAAGTCACAGAATGAAGCACCTTGTTCTCACTCTGATGCAACCTTACAAGATGACAGCTTCGCTTCCCAGAAGTGCCCCTGGAGAGATTGCCACCTTTGCGTAAAGCAGCACTGGAGAGAAAAGTAACATTTAAAACCAGATTTTCCATGAAATTTGGGAGGAAAAACGGGCGGTGAAATAAAAAGGTCTTTCTCATCCCTCCAAACCTAAATAATCACATGTCATTGGGTTATCATGGTTATAAGCAAGTTGCTTCTACCATGTGCAAGAAATTTTGTGGTAATAAAAGGTGACAAAACACGTTCACTTGGGTATTCAGTGTAACAATTAGCAAGTATAGAGCAGTAACACTTTCCCTCTTCATATTTCCTTAGGATTTCTGAGATAAATGTAGGACTTTTATTTGTAGGATACTATGATTCTTCACAAATTTCCCCACCCTCCCTCACTTATTTATAGAAATGGCAAATAAGATGCTAATTGTTCATACGGTTTTGGGGTATCCATTCACCAGGGAATTATATCAAAATTATGACACAAATATCTATCAACTAGTAATGAAATTCTGTGTTTACCAGCCTGAGTTATAGGAACCAATCCACTTCAGAAGTGAATGACTACATTTCTCTGTTACAACTTTTCCAAGGCTGCTCACCTGTTTCTACACTTACTATATCCTAAATCAGATGACTATTTAGTGCCATTTTGTTAGAATTTGCTCTAATTAAAAGAAAATCAGCCAATTCTTCAAATAAAATTCTTTCTAAAGTATGATTCTTATTCAGCTGAAAACAAATGCTTTTACTCTCGTTCATTTAAATAAACTTTCATTCATTTAATATCTGTTTATTAATGATTCACATTAATTGAGCAGTCTTGTCTATTTGATGATTCAGAACCCATTTCTTCCAGTGCAGACTGTTTAAATGATACCACAACTGGTGGCACACACAGTCTACATAATTTTTGTTCTCTCCTGTGTAATTTAGGTTTTACTATGCAAAAATGTTTTTTCAAAGTCTTTAAACTTTTTCTGTTGTCCACAGCATTTGGTAAAAAATTTGTCATTCACTTTTCTTCACTCAGTTTCGCCTCCTACCTCTTCCATTACAGGATGTACATGACAGGACTTCATCCCATATTCACAAACAGTACCAAGCATGGTTACACAATCAAGTGTTACAAATATATTTCACTTTATACTTCCAAAACTATGAAGTCATGAAACTAAATAAATTTCAATGAACCTAAATAATTCCCATTTTTTTTAAAGATATGTCTTTGTTTCACTATCTCCAAAAACTCTCAAAAGATACGACCTCCGTCTAGTTTTAAATGATGAAGTGGTTTTGTTTTTGTTTTTTTTTTTAACTTGAAAGAAAGAGAGGAACTCCGCGTGCCTGTACAAAGGCAAGCAAACTGTAAAAAATCACTTGGTGAGTGTTGAAAAATCTGCTTTTATGGCCAAATCTCTAATTTAACTTAATAAGAAAAGGCTGTTATCTCATATCAGTTGTATGCTATCCAAATTTATGTAGTACTGCATGATTTTGTAGGTCTGGTTGAGAAAACATCTGTTCTCCAAGGAGAGAATAACTACTCTGAGTGTTTGACACCAGATTCTGGTCTCCAAGATGGAATTTAATAATTTATCTGTGGTCATGGAGCTGCTGCCCAGTACTGTGAGTACTCGTACCAGATTTGAGGATACAGCAGCCTGGTATCAAAAACCAATTTTGTAACAAAAAAACTACCACTATTCACAAGCAATATTTGTAAAGCTAGATGCAAATAAGAAGTATGAGCTGAATGCAAGAAGGGTAAAACTTGATTTAAAATTATATGCCCAAATATATATATGCACACACGCACAAGGATCTACACTTACAACTGTGTGTGTATGTATGTGTACTTGTGCACATGTGTATAAACACAGGCAATGTATTTGAAAAACTGGTTCTGAGAAAATTGTGATTATATCTGCATCCAAAGAAACTCTGTACTAAGTTTTGGATTTTATAGGAGCATTAGATTTTGCCTCCTCACAGTTTGTATTTACTTTTGAAAAAACAGTAGTCTTCTCTTAGGATCTCTCCTACAGACATTTTAAACTGGTCATTTCCAAAGAAATAAAAGGGATTTGTGTGTGCATCAGGACTGCAGGATCAGGTCCTTTATACTAAGAGCTAATTGCACTGTACTGGGTTTCTAAAAAAATTACGCATTTACACTGTGCTTGTGTGTATGTATATGGCGCGTGCTTAAACTATTTAAGTGCAAATTGCGAGAATGTCAGTAAATAACTGCCAGAGCTGCAAAGCATTTTCATACTGTAGGCATGAGCAACCAATTGGAACTTCTAATCTTTTAACAAGTTACTGCTCAGTGACATAATAATGAATAAAATGAAGAGTAATGAAGTTGACCACAAAGCTTAGCACATAAACATTGTACACATATCTAAGAATTCCTGACTAGCTCAGCACACAAAATCTACTCATGGTTTGCTGCCAGTTACGATGTGCTTGTGGCACAACACATTAGCATCCTCCTACCATTGCTTTTGGCATTACCATCAGTGGTCTTTTTGCAGATCACTGTTTGCTGCCCTCACCATGCTGGGACCCATCCTCATTATAATCTGTTCACCTGCAGATAGCTTTATCTTTTAGTGTCATTCCAAGGAAGTTTTCAGAAGCTTTCTTGTCTCCACACTCCTGTCAAGAAAGTTGTAGAAATCACCCCCAGGATTACTGACAGAAACTTTCATTTGTTTGAAATCTGAATGTATAGTCTGGTTTATCAGCACTGACAGGACAAGGTCATAGACCATACTCTATTGTTATTCTCACTCCTACCAAAAGTCCATGATTAAGTCACCTAAAATAAAAATCCACTCCTGTCAAAAGACAAGGCAAATCACTCACGATAGCTGCAAAGATGACTGACCATTCACTGTCTTTTGTGCTTAGGAAAGAAGTATGTCTAACAAGGTAATATACTTTCCTAATTGTGACTGGCACACCCAAAATTCACCTCATTTCTATATGTAGAGCCAGTCTAAAAGGTATCAGACTCAATTTTGTCGGAGACAAACTTGGTTCAGTCGCTCGTTATCATCCAGGTAACTAAAAAGGCAGGCTGGGATCCACAGAACAAGCAGATGGATTCTGCATTCGTCCCCTAGAAGACAACAGCAGAAACAAAGGCAGGCAATAACGGCCATAAGTCACTGCCAAGTGGCAAGTCTTTTGAAGCAGAAATCCACTTCCACTTGAACTGATGTCCCTACCAGAAAAATGACCACCAAAATTCCTTCCAGCTGACAGCCATGCTAGCAGCTGAGGCAGAAAGGCCGAGGATATAATAAACATTAACAAGGAGAGCATTAGAGGCTGTTCTTCCAGGATGTGCTATTGCACCACAGAGGAACCTTAAGGGAAGCTTGAATTGCTGTGGTCTGTGTTGTCTTTTCTCTGTAAAAAGATAAAACTGCCTTTTTAAGATATGAATAAGGATTTTAAACAGTATTATATTGGAAGCTCCAGGGACAGTAACTAAAAAGCAAACATTTACCTTTTACTTATTCCTACAATGAAATAGCATGGTAACATGACATTACTGCTCCAAGGTAAATATTTACTTGTTAGTATTGGGCTCTGCATAAAAATATACCTACTTTCCCCACCCAAGATGACCTGCATTTTCTATTACCAAGACCAAAACAACCACCCACCCCACAATTCCCAGTTTAGTACACTGCATATACTTCTTGATCTATACTAAGATGCTTAAACACACAGAGTGATATTCGGGGCTCCAAGCACGTGCTCTCAATTTACACATCATGGATAATGAATCACGACAAAAGCAAAGGAGAAAGTTTCTGCTTTTCCTTTCAACCCCCATCTCCAGCCCAAAGGAGCATTACCTGTTAAGAAACCACAGCTCAGCAAAGGCTGCCTCTCTCCAGCACACGAGATCACCAGAGAGAGGGCTACTATTTTTTTCCTCATCAGCTTTGGCTATTACCTACGTGGCACCTGTCACTTCAGGAATTAACAATATGATGATTATCCAGACAAAAGGGATATCAAGCAGTGTCAATGAATTTTACATAATTTCTGATATGTTTGGAAAGTTCCTTTGTACTATTTTAGGGAGGATTTTGAAAATTCACAAAGCTGGGCTGAGTTACCTGCCCATGGCAGGGAGGTTGGAACTAGATGATCATCAAGGTCCCTTCCAACCCTTACCATTCTATGATTCTATGATTCTCTTTCTCCCCATGAACATGAGAAATACTAAGTTTAATAACATAAAAATTTCTAGATAAAAAATTTTGTATTTACATACACAAAAAAAATGTCATTTATAAAAAACGTTCCAGCTTTCTCTTTTAGCATTTTATTCATTACTAACCCAGCTTTTGAAAGCAAACACCACACACGTGCTCCCGATACCAGCTATCGACATTCTCAGTGCCTTTATTTACTCATTTATAAAATGACAGTGTTGCTGCTCGTTCAGCTGAAAGGAGCACTGCGAGACCTGCCTGCAGCCTGGCTAAGCAGCCCTGGACGGAGCCCCTCGGCGGGGGCACGGCAGGCTGCTCACACACACCACTCCTCACCGAGCAGAGCCCTCCCTTACGAAATGTCGTGGCATAATGGAAGGCCTACAGTTTTTGAAGTTGGTTTTTTTTTAATGCTACAATTTACAAATATAAATTTAAATTATACTTATAGCACAGGACTCCAAACATTCTGAAGTTCTTCATGCTAAACTGTGTTAACAGCCAGCTTAGAAATTTACTGAGGGTTTTTGATTTTGCCTTAATTTCATCTTAGGCTAAACCAGACTTGACATTGAAGCAAAACAAAAAAGTGTTTTGTTGGTACTCAGGTACTTTAGTTTGAGCTACTGTGCTCACATTGTCATATCGAGGGAGCAGCGCAGAAAAGAGAATTTCTATCCAACAGTATCTTGAGAACAGGTCTATTTGGCAAATGATTGCAGTGATTTAAGATGCTCTTATCAGACTCCTGCCCCTCTTTCCGCACTATGTATCTTCCTAAGGCTCCTGCTTTCCTGTTAGAGGTACCGACATCATGACAGCGGAGCGGGCAAAACACGTGTGAGCATTCCTCACCTGCTACAGGTAGGAATCAGACAGCAAAGTCCGAAACTCTGCTCACTTGGCACAGAGACGTTTGGAAGCACTCCCAGTTTCTTACCCATAGCCTAAGCTCTTCGGGCATTAACTTCCAACTGGCATACTGTGACATTTTCTTTGCTAGATCAAACTAAAATGGCTGAATCCGAGGTCTTATCTTAAACTCTGTAACCTGCCATCTGATCTAACTGATGCAATGGGTCATGGAGATGCATCGCCCCCAGGAAGCCAAACTCAGTCAGTGCACCAGCAGCAAGACTACATGCTAGGACTACAACCACCGCAGAGCCTTGTAGCAATCTGGGATGACAAAGGTTAAGGTCAAACCAGAATGAAATAGTTCAACATGGTTTGAGAACACTGAAAAGCTTCATTTCAAGATTTCCAAACAAAACAAAACATTCCAGTGTTTGCAAGCCAAAACTCTGCAGAGCTTCCTGTTCAGTGAGAAAAAAAAAAATGATATTGTAACTTTTCAACCTGATTTCAAACAAAAGGGATGAAATGATGGCATTTCCCAGGACAAAGCCCAAGTACTGACTAGGTTCAGTGGTCAAACAATTAGAAGAAACAGGAAATAGAAGTGATGCAATTCTTGCTTTACAAATACACTTCCAAAGTTAATAATTCCTACGACCAGCTCTACCAGGCCATTAGTGCCATACTACTGTCCTAGAATTTCTTCCTTCCCTTGTGATAGCCCAATTACAGCTTCATCGCTTTGTAATGTCCTTTGAGTGCTGAAGATCTCAGAACAACTACCAGAAATAAGCAAAAACATGTAAAAGGAAAAATGAAATTACTAATGCTCAATGTCAGGCAAAGAAGGAACAACAGAGTGCCATTAATATCTGGTTAAATTTGAACACTTCCTCCTCTTTGGCCCACAATAAAAAAAAGTGACTTTAGCAAAAAAGAAATAAGTAAACACTTATTTACCCAGTTTCCCCAATATCAACACAATTTAACTCTCAGGGAGCATTCTGATACAAAATTATTTTTCAGATATGACACTGGTACACTTCAAAAATACATTTTTCTAAGAACATGGTTGTATCACAAATAAAAAATAGCCTTTGTATTTTGAAATTTTAGCTGGCAGCTAAAATACTAGAAGTAATAAACAGTTCGAATGAATTAAAAGTCAAGTAATACCAAGAAAAATGAAGGGGAAAGACATTCATTTATAATAGTCTATAATCAAGATTGTGAACCTTGGTGCAGCAGAAAGATTTCCCTGAATAAATTCACTGTATTTTTAAACAGAGAAATTTCAGAGAACATAGTAGTTAGTAAATATTTAAAACCTTTGTGGTAAAGGCTTAAACCTCAAAATAACAAGGAAATGACAACAGTTTATTTTTCTCCACATAAAACTGAAAGTTATTGTAAGGTCATTATAATGTAAGCCTGTTTTCTCTTTAAGAAGTAAATAATTACACCACTGATTTGAGTAGACCTGCCAGTAAGTCTACACGTGGTTAAGTCAGATAGACCGATGCTCTAAAATTGGCACATAGCTAGCTCCCACAAGCTATTAAGCAACTCTGAGGTCTAGGTAGCTCACAGCCCTTTTATCGTATGTCTCTCAACAGAAAAAAAGAAAAAAAAAAACCCCGCATTTAGACTACAGTTGTTGTGCAACCCTTGAACACAGTTCTGCATATTCCACCATAACACAGAAGCAGAATTCGATGTAGTGTTCACTCTGCTGCAATATTCAGCTGCAACATCCAAGTTTGCTTCAGAAATACGTTTCTAACTCTCGTGGCTGCAAGGAAAACCTTCACAGACGTGAAATGAAAACAATTTGTAATGATACAGCTATGTCCCTAAGTTTGCGAAAACCCCGAAATAATGACTGCGATGTCACTGCAATGAAGATTGCATCAAATTAATGGCTGTAATCAAAACAACAGACTGTTGGCTGTTTAACCACTACTGTTAACCACTGCTCTGATGAAGATTTTAGCACTATCATTAGTATGTGTTTACTCCCGTCTCTTTAGGTACCAAAACCTCAGCTGATGGGAGCTGTCAGCACATCAGGCTTTGCTGATGGAAGTTCCATAACACAAGCCATGCAGTAAACAAGGAGCCGAAGCTGGGAAACTGCAAAAACCTCTACATAAACAGCACATAGCAGTAAATGTCCTACACAAATAATACCTTCTGATATTTAATTGAGTAAAACCCTTCACTTATCGATTTGACTAAGTCCGCTGCATCACAGTACCAGGGGAGCTCGGGGACACCAGCACAAATTCTGATGCAGCCCATCACAAGACATATGCAGCTTTGCCCATGGCCAGTTCTCACCATCATTTCTACATCTGGGCTTCCAGTGAAGGCAAAGAGCTCTGTCTGGGGGACAGCAATATGGGTCACATCACCATTTGAGGCATGACTGTCTACCCATTGTTCGTATAACAATCTACATTTTCTTCCCCAAAGATAAAAATCAATCGAAGTATGAAGTTGCAACCCAGATTAAAAACAAAACTAGCTAAACCACTCACATCTTGGGTCCTGCCTTGGAGCTGTGGGAGGGACAGATGGCTCAAAGCCCTTTCTCTAATTCTGCAAGCAAATGGAAACAAGAAACCTGTATTTTGCTGGTGACAGGACTGCGATCACATCAGCTTTAAGGCACACTGAAGCTCCTTCTCTAAGGAATTCATGGCACAGCACAAACGGGAGGGAGCTAAGGAAATGACTGACATGAAGAAATGAAGGGCCCAACGAATGTAATGGACAAAGTTACATGGCAGCACAAAGAACAGACCTCCTTGCTAGAGCTCGCTGGCTGCAGAAGGCCATTTAAATGCTAGGTGATAAATTCTGCTCCATGCAGAAACCGCATTGCACAGGCAGATGAAGCAGCCAGACATTTGTAGCATCCATAAGAGAGCGTTAAGTAGTTCCCCTTCCAACTGAACTATATCCTCACCCTTTCATGTCACCGAAAACAAACAAATGAACAAACAAGTCCCCAAATACCATGTTTCTCATACTGCAGATTTCCCTGAGCTGGAGGTTAAAGGGAAATGTGATACATGGAGGGTTGGCAGAAAGACTCAAATCCAAGTCTTGCTTGTTCATTAAGTCACAAAATACTAACCTCTGCCAGGTCTCCATTCTGTTGTGTAGGCTCATTTCTATTGGTGAAGAAATACAGTTACAATGACAACTGATGGTGACCTCTGGTTAGCCATCATAACACTGAGGAATGGAGAAGCTGTAGGAACTGAACTGTTTTTCCTTCTAGAGCACAGAAGAGTGTTTTCCCAGGGCAGAATATGAAAAATGCACTATTGCTACATGAATGCTGGGGTTACAAAGAATGAGGGTTTTGATCTTCCAATTAATCAAACTTTTTTTTCAACAATAAAAGTATTAAAAGAATAAAGAAGAGAAAGACGATCAAATAATTGGAGATGATATCATGTCCATTTAAAGGTCAGCAAAGAGGAAGATAAGCCAAGTTTGGGAAAAAGACTAAAATGAGCAAAAGGCGAGTTGCAAGAATAAACAAACAAAAAAATCCCTTTGCCTTGAAGTCCAGTAGCAGTTTGATGATGTTAATGGAAATACTCTTTACCTTCTCTACAGTTTTATTATAATTCTGCTAAACAGCAAAATTATGAATATACTCTTCAAAAATTTGGCATTCTAGCAACGTGATGACAAAGCATCTGAAAGTATCAACATATATGCTTTCTGAATAACCGCATCAAACTTCTGAGTTTTTTCTTCCTTCTTTTTCATGTTGTAAATTTGCCATGTAATGACAAATTTGGTCATAAACTCTACAAAAACAGATAAACAAAATCAGCAGAACTACTCACAGTAGTAAAGCTATGCAGATGTCTAAATATTTGCAGGTGTCTTAGATAATAAGCTTTCAGAGCAGGAACTACATATCTGTGATTAGGTAACCAGCATGTTTTAGGATGCTTGAAATATAGGTAATGATAAGTTTAACTCTGTGGTGTATTTATGTTTGGTTCATCATATTTAAATGCAGCATAAGCCTTCCATATTGTAATTTCTTTGCACATTTTTCATACACACACATGTACTTATATAAATATTTATACAGTATACATAGACACAATCAAATATCTTCATGCAGGCTACGTTCAACCAATAAAGTATACTGGTCAACAGCAAGCAACTACTCTTGTCCTAAAAAGCGTTTAGTTGCAAAAATGTTAATGAAATCTACAGAAACACTTAGGAACCAGTTTTTTAATCTCATTACCATATCAAGGAGCTCCCTGTTAATCACTGTCCAAATTCATTTGGATTTATTGTATCACAGTTATGCTTACAATTAAATGCCACAAGGTCCCAGTCAGATTAAACAAATGATTTTTTCTGTAGTCCTTACAGGACTAGTAGTGACAAATCACATGGAAGTAAAATATATCATAATTAATTAGTAGAGCCCCATAGATAACCTCTCCCACAAATCTCCATGGGCAATTTTAATAGGTTTCAATATTTAAATACAAAACCCTAAGAAATTGCTTAAAAATTCAAGGAATATTTGCACTTGTTATAGGTAACGAATATGTCAGTCATGTAATTTCTTATTACATAATTATTTCTTTAGGGATGCTAGAAACAAGTAATTATTGTCTTAAAAACAAATTGGCAGCCACTATTTTAAGCATGCCATTGTGAATAAAATATTATCAAATAATTGTTGTATTCCTAACAACTTACAGAAAAGAAACATTTCCTTATCAAAGCACATAACATCTCACCATTGTAAAAAAATTTAATCTTCTTTACAGAGGCTTCAGTAAGCTAGTAGGAATTACAGGAAGATAACTGGTCTTAATACTAAACATGAACGCCAGCGTGAAGAGAAAGGGTTTGGCTTCTGTAGCTTGATTTCCAATAGTACAAGCTAGCTGTTCATGACTCTTATACGTGTTAGGGAAAGCAACAGATGACAGTATTTCAGGGTTGTGTCGGAAAAATCTTCCTTTACAGTAAGAAATATTTTGTCAAATACTATGAACTATTCATGGTAATCTCTCTGCTTAAGAAATAGCAAAATCTACTAAATGAATTCAAAACAATGTGTTCCCAGAATGGGCAGGCTAGAATATATAAAAACTGCCAAACCAAAAGCCCTCATTTATTTCCAGAATTAAGCTTTCATCTCAGCGATTTGGATTTGTTTATCAAGTAAAGACCCTGGTGCTCCTTCATAAAATCTACAATAAACCATATTTTGTCTGCCTTCAGTCTCTTCAAAACATCAAAATGCCTCATTTCTCCTTCATGCCTTGCTAATGTTCACTTAGGGGGATATTCAAAACTGTCTGCGCTAGTCCAGGAAGACTGGTCTCCTGACACTGGGGAAGAAGGAACCTAACTTACAATAAGTGTTTAATGATTATATTATTAAACTGAATTTAGCCTTGACATCCCTGTAATGTCAAAAGATAGTCTTTGAGTTAAATAGGAAATTGTAAAAAATACCCAAGTTTCAGCTTTGGATAGTAACAACTTCAGCCTATAGGAAAGTGATTTACCTTGAGCCACAAACAAGATGAAACTCAAGTTAGCTTGTCTTCAGTTATTTTAACTTGTGTTACTTCATTGTGGTGGCCAATCTTCAGTAATCAGACAACCTTCCTGAAAGAATCTCTCATAAATTATACGATTTCTTTCACTTAGAAGCATCTAGATATTGACTTTTGTGTTAGGTACAAAAATAGGAACCAGTGCTAGAAGAGAGCTGGGCAATTTAGGATAATCTTCTAATCTTATGAAATTTGTGGGACAGCATCATGATATACTGACAGCAAACAGGCTGAAAGGAGTATGCAAATATTATAATGGTCTCCAAGTCAAAATGTCAGACAAAAGAAAATAAAGAAAAATTAATTTGCTAAGTTGGCCTCTATAATACAAATGAATATATACAGTGAAAATTGTAATACAGCTTTTCAAACTATTTGTGAGGAGTAATAACAATTGATGTTTAAAACGTGCAGCTATATTTTATGAACCCTGCTTAGTCTCAAGTCAAGTAGCACTAACAGTATTTTCAACAAATATAGGTTAAAAAGGGAAAAAGAAATCATCTTGGAATGAAACAACATCACAAACTTCAGAATAAAAATTTCATAAAGCACTTAAGAAAATTAGCATTTCATTAACAATTAGCTTTGAAGGACTGTAAAATTCAGGAGAAAAATGTGATGAAAGTACACACAAACAGTAAAATAAAAAATCTTGCAAAACTTTAACACATGTACTGAAACTTCTGGTCATAAAGAGCTTAAGGCATGTGTACAGATACCTTGTATCATGCTACTGAAGCAAAATGGCCATAAACCCACCAGTTATGGGAAAAACATGTCTGCGTAGGTCTAACGGGTCGCAATAGTAGAGACCGAGCTGAGCACTCTTCTGTATGGATGTTTCCCAGGCATTTATCCTACTCCTGCATCCCAGACTTTAGATAAACCAGTTGGGCTGTACTGACTTGGGTCAGGGCTTGGATTAACAACAGCTCAGGACGGGAGAGCACAGACACAGTCATTACACTGTCTTTACATTCCCCTTGTTCACCCATGCCCCGCTGTATTCTCCTCCATTGTATCTGATGACTAATTATTTCAGAACAGAGACTTTGACCATTATGCCTCCTCCCATTTCCGCTGCAAGGTAAATTTTCAATTCAGTAAGTGTAAATACCTCGAAATGTAAAGTTAGCAGTACATCAAGAGGTCTCAGCAAATTACCCTCCATGTATTAAGTAAATTACCTGTTATTGTATAGAGGAGGAGAAGGTCTGTACCTGTGCCTTTCAGTGGCAGCTCATCATTAGATTAGTTTAGCTGCAGCATGAAATCATACCCACAATACACGAGCAGGGTTAATTTTTGTTGAGCCGCTGTATGTGGAAGAATAGCCAAAACCACTCTGTGGGTGACGGAGGCAATCATCATTAGCTGACCAACTAAGCACTCAGTCTCCTGATAAAGAACCAGAGACAAGAACTGAGCTGAGGACAGCACAGAAAATACTTCAAAGGTTGTCTCTGATGAGCCAGGAGACAGGAAGCTACTGGCATGACAAAACAAGGAGAGTTAATGCAAAGAGGCAAGGCAACAGACTTGGAAAATATTTGAAGCAGCATTCAGAATGGGAAGAACTACAATAAAACAAAAAAAAGGTTTTTGTGAATAAGTGAAAAGATTTGGGGATGTGTGGATACTCAGGGAACGCTAGATCTTAGGAGTGCCATGTAAGTCAAATTTGCAAGCTTAAGATGTAAGCCAGATATCAGGAGCTACAGAGATTGGAACTGAAAGTGCTATCTGTCACTCAAGGGCCAGAAGCAGTTGGCAGAAACGCTTGGGATGAAATGATTTGAAAAGTTTTAAGCTTTAACCTACAAGAAAAATCTGCAAAAATCCAATCCTGTTTGTTAATCATAATGCTATGTTAATGAAATCTGAAAAATCACCATGATAAAAGCAAGTCCATCAATAGGATTGCCAATTACCACTATTAACTTTTACAGAATTGATATATTTATTTAAAATTTCTGACCACAAGCTGTGACACAGGATTGTCTTTTTTATAGTTCACTGTTTTTCTTTACTTTTAATAGCTATCCTTCTATAGAAATCTGGAAGATTTCAAGATACACAATTTTGTTTATGAAGGTAAAAAATAATAATATACTTTTAAATTTACTTGAAACCTCATGAATTAATAAATATATAATTGTTAAACCAAAGTAGCATCTAATCAGTTGCCTTTCACATCATAGCACTGACCTTAATCTCTGGGGCATAAACAAACATGCATACTTTGTGCAAACTTTAATCATAAAAAAGAATGAAATATATTCTAACATAAATATTTCAGCAGTCAGTCATGTGAAGGAGCATGAATGTTTAATTTAGACATCACCTCTGTCACTATCTGTTAGACATCACACTAGTGTTTCTCCTCTGGGAATTCCAAAATATAATCAAGTTTACAGTGCCCAACTTGAAATGATATTCCTCCTCACCCACATAATACCCATCTAATTCTGGAAATATTTAAATATTTTAATACTTGGCAAAATCTTTTTCCAAGGTGATCATGCCATATTTGATCAATCCATGTCTTTACTAGTACTACCTAAAAAGTTTGAATAACTTTCCATCACCAAACTCCAGCAAGTTGGCTTAAATACCATCTTTGTATTTCTACCAAAGCTCAAGTCATTGCTAACTAAGTTCCTCAATTAGAACACACCACTGTGGTCAATTTAAGGATTTTCTGTTATACCGATCATCGTTTCATCTATACAAGAGCTTAGCAACAGCACCTGAGACAGGAAGATAGGTGCTTTTAATATTGGCTTTCAAATAGTGGAGACATAGGTTTAAATGAAACAGACTGGGTGAAGAAAAATGTATGGTTTCCATACGCTTTGTCATTCGAGACAGTGATCCCCCCACAACTGCATAAAAGTGCTTTTGATCTATTGCCTCAACTACACAGCCATGTGATGACCCCTAATTGCACTTGAGCTGTGGTGTCCTGTTTGGGAATATACAATGAAGCACGTTTCAGTTGCGTGTCTGGAGACACGTGGATACAGAATGCATATAATAAATGTGTCTAAGTGGAATGAAAACTTATGTTCAGCAACTGAGTTCATTTTTCTGTGTACAAAAATACTGTTTCATGAATACTAGAAATCTGTACTTAAACAGCACCCTAACATTAAGGTTTTGCTCCTAAATCCTTGTACACATTAAGTCTATAAAAAGGAATAAAAATGTAAATCACTACCATTTTGAAAGCACATACTGCAGCTTTTTCATGAAACCAGAAATCAAGTGCTCCTAATGTGACATTTTATCTTTTAAAATAAGCTTAAACCACCGTGACGTAGAGGAATAACAACAGCACGTACTCTTTTGCAGTCTGTTTGCTAGTGACCTCATATTTTTCTTCACTGGAGCTCAGTACAGAATTGGCATACACTGCCAAGAACACGCTGCCCAAGACTTAATGGAGTAACAGAATGTGAAATCAACTCAACAAAAGCTGCAACTGTGGCATTTTACAGGTCTTTGTTCTCCTATTCACTGCCCACCCCCTCTCTTCTGAATCTGACAAGTAAGCTTGGCAAGATGGGCTCTATGTCCATGGCCTTGTAATGCTGTTTTATTGGCTTGGTTCTTAGGTTAAGCTGTAGGTGTTTACGGACTTCACCTCCGCTTTCTCGGTATCTCATTATGGGAACGTTCTCAGAGGAATGTCTGTTCGTAAGATCGAGTAAGTGGAGCTGGCTGTATGTTTCTAATGAAAGAACTAATACATTACTACATATGAAAAATGGATATTAGAACACAGTTCAACCGCAAGAACCAATGCAATCAAACACGTCTAATTCAGAAGCAGCCAGAGAACATGTATCCTATAAGCCAATATATACAACAAACAGAAGTTCCTCCCAGCATCCTTTAAGAAACTTAAAAAATCCTTAAAGCTTAAAAGCCACAATTACAGTGTTTGAGAGGAAGAGCATGAGAAAGATCACAGACACTGTCCATGTTCTAAGCCCTTGAGATCTTGGGTGACTTTTTCAATCTGAAGTCGCAAGTGATCCCAGAAAGCAGGCCATGTGCCATACTAAGAAGCAAAGCTAAATAAACAAATCTACTTCCCGCAAATCTGGCCTGGGGATAAACATCTCTCACAACTAAGAATCTGGTGATTTGCTTAACACTGACAATGTAAGCAGGATGCGCTGAGGGTTTAATGGTAATAACACTTCCTGCTCTTACCTTCTGTCCAGCTATAGCCAGTTCAGAGGGCAGTGAAAAACACTCCATGCTTGTGTGGTTTATAGAAAGGTCCTGTTACTTGCTCATTCACATTTTGTTATTTTTGTGATTTATGGGAAATTATATCAATTTTTGAAGTGATCAAAATAAACTTAGAATCAGTCCGGGGGGGGGGGAAATGTTCAATGTCCATTATTTTTTCAGTTATTGCATATTACAGTAATACATGGATGTCCACGTGAGATCTACATCACTTTATGTTAAGCGCTGTTACGTACTTTTGACAGTCTATTGCTGTGACGAATTCACAGTATATTTACAGCACAGTATATCTAAAGCATATAGAGGTAAAGGATTAAGACAGTGATGTTTTAATCCACTTGTACAATTAAGAAGACATGGAACAGAGATTAAAGACAAGACTATTTGCGTAAAAAGGTTGAAACAACTGTATAAGATCTAAGTGACTTAAGCAAGGTCAGATGGGAAGGATATGACAGAAAAAAAGACCAAACTTAGATCTCCTGAGACAGAGTCCAGTATTTTAGTTGCATGATTTTTTCCTTGCTTACCCTTTTTATGTTTTTTCCTAAATCTGAACACAACTCAGAGACAGGCTCATGTCCTTCCTTACCATTTAAGAATCTGTGACTGGAAACACCTTAAGCAAGGTGTCCCCATCTTAATCCACTAACATTAGACATTTGAAAAACTCAACACATTAGCTATAAGCAGCCAAAGCAATGTTCTGTAAAGTACCAACACAAAGGATAAAGGAAGATAACTTCAATATGTAAATTAATACCACCAGCTAAAACCTCAGAAGGCCAACGGCCTCACACTGCCAGTTTGGTCTTCACAGAATCATGGAATCACAGAATGGTAGGAGTTGGAAGGGACCTCTGTGGGTCATCTAGTCCAACCCCCCTGCCGAAGCAGGGTCACCTAGAGCAGTCTGCAGAGGACTTTGTCCAGGTGGGTCTTGAATATCTCCAGAGAAGGAGACTCCACAACCCTTCTGAGCAGCCTGTTCCAGGGCTCCGTCACCCTCAGAGGGAAGAAGTTCTTCCTCATGTTCAGACGGAACTTCCTGTGCCTCAGTTTGTGCCCATTTCCTCTTGATGTTCAAGAGAAAAACATCTTCCTTCCCTGACGTTCAAGAGAAAAACCTCTTATTTTCCATTAGAAAATTCAATGTGCCCAAATCTTAATCCCATTATGACCAAAAAACCACTACATGTGTATGTTCTCATGTGAAAACTAAAGGAATACGTGGTTTCACAAGGCATGATCTTTATAATGACTACAAAGGTATCATTCAGCACATCAATAGCCTTAAAATACACCTGTATACCTCATTGTAGTATGCTGCAACTTCCACCAACACTTAGAGTGCCAGAAAAGCTTCAACAACTGATATGCTCAGTAGCAGTTAGATTTGATACATAAATTTGACAACATGGCTGTAATTATACCAGACTCTGCATCAAGTTACATCACAGGATAATACAAGTTTATTATCTAATTTCAAAGAAATTTTTTTGAGTTCAGAAGTATTTTCTGACTAGTGATAGTACAAATTGAAGTCAGAATCTAAAGCTCTAATTCAATTCATTTCTAACTTGTACATCTTTAGAACTGAGGTTCTAAGAGTCTAAAACTGTAACATCTAAAAACTGCATTGATGGTATGCAAAACTGCATATTAATATTTGCTTTCTAAGACACCAGGATCCAACTGTACCAGGCGCTGTAGAAACACACTGAATTCTTCTTACCTCTTCACCTTTTCCAAACCACTAGGTAACGAATTTAAAGTAGTGTTCTGTAGAAGAAATATTATTGTTGGAACATTTTTAAAAGAAGGGAAATTTTTTTGTCAGAAAGTGAAGGCTCAGTTAAGAAGTACATGGATATACTGAGGAAAAGGAGGAACCATTTTTCCAGAAACAGTCCATTTCAAACTCAGTCTTGTGAAGTCTTCCTTAAGATTACACTCTGGACAACAGAACAGACAAAACCTTGACTTCTGCTGCTGGCCTTCACACCTACAACAAAGTCGATGGCATATTTATACTCCAAAAGTTAAAATAATTTCTTTAAAATGGACAGTGTCAGACAGACTGACATTCTAAGCAAAAAATAAGAATTTGTTTCCAAGTGGATGAATAAAAGGAACTGGACATGGTCCTTAGATAACTATTTTTCATAGTGAAATTATGAAACTGTTATTATGTAGGTTAGCCTGGAGAAGAGAAGGCTCCAGGGAGATCTTATAGCAGCCTTCTAGTATCTGAAGGGAACCTACAGGAAAGCTGGAGAGGGACTTTTCACAAGGGAATGTAGTGATAGGACAAGGGGTAATGGCTTTAAACTAAAAAAAGATTTAGATTAGCTATAAGAGAGTAATTATTTACTATGTGGGTGGTGAGTCACTGGAACAGGCTGCCCAGAGAAGCTGTGGATGCCTCGTCCCTGAAAGTGTTCAAGGCCAGGTTGGAGGAGGCTTTGAGCAACCTGGTCTAGTGGAAGGTGTCCCTGCCCATGGCAGGGGGGTTGGAACTAGATGATCTATAAGGTTCATTCCAACCCAAACCATTCTATGATTCTATGATTCTATAATATCTAGGAAGAAAAGATACGTATATAAATAATGTTATTTATTATTTAACAATATTAATAGATCCTATCATTATTAGTCTTTGTTTTTTTAAGAGAAAGCTTGCACAGTTAAATACTCATAGACTATGACGCAATAAAATAATCAAGCGCACCAACAAAAAAATCCACATCATACGTTCGTCCTGTCTTTGTAAACTAAAATTCTGAAAGTCAGAACTTCAGGAAAAGCTTAGAACTAGCGCTTGTCCATATACATGAGTTGTGAATGAACAGCAGTCGTGTCCTTTACTTCGTAACATAGTTTTGGAGCTATCTGTAGCAACAGAAAAACCACGGTCAGTCCTGGCTGAAATAGAAACAGTTCATTTTCGTGAGAGAAAAGGTACAAGAATAGTCCATACGCTCAGTGCAGAACTGGAAACATGTACGTATGAAATCATAATTCAAATCAATTATCTACTTGACATGGCATTAAGTAACTTCCAAGTAAGTGGACAGCATCCTGAAAAAAATCAGCCTAAAACCACCAGTGATGGGTTTTGAAGTTCTCATAGTGCGTACATCTCTGGAGGGATTTGTTTCTGTCGCTGCATTTTGGGGATTTATATCGAGTTTGCCAGTGTATTTGAACATAGACTTCATAAACCTTAGTCATATAGATGTTATCTTCTATTCTGACTGCTGTGCTGTACAAGGGGATAACTGCCACATTTTGGAAGCTCAGATAAGTGCAGAACACGTCTCCAAGTTGGCAGGTGACTGTGCTCACCAACTCAGGAAGGTTCTAGGCAGAAAGCAGTAACTCCATCTATGCTCCGAAGAAGTAGGTAAGTTGCCAGCTAGTTTCTGAATGACTTGGTGCTGACTTAAATATTTGAGATGTTTCTGCATTTCTGGGCAGCATGAGGTGACTGAGGAAGGAGCTTTACACAAAAGGAAAAGCTGCCACAGCACTTTGAGCAATGGACCATACCACAAAATAACTCTCTGACTGGAACAGTGGAGCCAGAAGTTGTAGTCCACGAAGTCTGAGGCAAGGTTTTTGTGATTTCTAAGAACTACACTGATGAAGTAAGCAGAAAAAACAGAGTAGTCAGACAGGAGCAGCATTATGGGACATAGTACTGGATGTTGAAAACTTTCTCCTTTTGCACTTAACCTATAACCTGCCTTTTTCTCCCAAAACGCATGCACCTTGTTTTTAGAGGTTCAGTCCCAAGACTCTGGCTATAGGCAGTTGATCGAACTGCTACAAGCCCAGAGCCATCCATTCACTGCATGAGCTCTTAGCCCATTATGTACTTCTAAACCACTATAATTACAGAGAAAAGTGCATCAGTTTAAACCACCCTTGCAGGCCAGCATTGATTGCAACAAACTAGTAATTAATACCTAATCAGTTATCATTATTCATCTGAGAAGGAAGTTATGAAGTTACCACAACTGAATTGGTCACAATCGTCCATTCACATCCTAAGTCACACCATGTGCCTGTACAATACTCAGTACAGTGAAGTCTTCATTACGGTTGCAGTCTTTAGGCACTGTACCAATTGAATAACAAAATAATAATAATAATAATAATCACAAGTTTTAAAGAAATATCAGCATATACATTTTGCACACAACATCCTGCAATTATCTCATTGATAAGTGCAATTGTAGGTATCAGAGACCTATTTAATTACGTTTTCTCAGTCTACCAGGCTTAAACTTTTAAAAATGTTTCCTTTGAACAGAAATTTAAAAAAGGACTAAACTGAACTCCTTAAGAAAAGGGGACAAAAAGGCAAGGAAAAAAATATACTGGCCACGCACTGACAGAAACACTTTAAGTACGCCCTATAGTTTTGAGTGGATCATATTCCTGACTTGTTGGGAGAAAGCATGTTTGGATGCACTATGGGAAGTAAAAGTAAATACAAAAAAAAGAAAAATACAAAGGAGACAAGTAGTAAATGAAAAAGCTTCTTGCCTGAGGCTGCACAGTACTGACATGCACAGAACCTAGAGTTGCTACTACACAGAAGTGCCCAATATGTACTAAAATCTACTTGAGTCCTACACAATGGCAGCCAAAATCACAACACTCAAAAAGATACGTAATCTCATACCACCTGTTGCCTACACTGCTGAGAAAAGACATCAATAGGTTAAGAAACTCTTCAACTGTTTCTTTAGCTCCAAAAGAATTCCTCATCTTTAAGGTTCCTCACCTTTTAGGATTAGCTCTTCATATTTTTAAACACATATGCATACATATATACATACATAAAGATGCATCTAATCCTGAATATCTTTAATTTATTAGTATATCTTCTGTGTGAATCTCCCAGAAAAGGAATGAGCAAATAGCATAACAGTGATTATGAGGAACTCTTCATAACTTTGGTGCCACATCACCTATGGCTCAGAATAAAGCCTGCTCTGTGCATAGCCCTTACACATCCTGGGGCCATGCATGCAGCTAGCTTTCTGCCAGGTAGCGCTACCAGGACTATGCAGTACTTTTCCTTGGATATTGTTCCGCACTGACCACAAACTGAAACATGAACTGTATGAAGAACAACTTCCACAACTTCAGAAATGGCACCGTTCCAACAGGACACACCCCGGAGTGCATTACAGCACTGCCTTGTAAACTCTTTTATTAATTTTATAATAAATGCTTAGAAATCAGGCTTTTTTTGCAGGTGATAATTAAATATAAAATCAAGGCAAAACAGATGTGTGATAAATTCTTGGCACTGGTCTAGTTTAACAGCGTTTTAGCACTGATTTCCGGCAGGCCCAGCCCTGCTCCTGCTCTGGATCCCCCTCCAGTGCACATCGCCAGGGTCTTTCACGAAGCACTTCACCTCTCTCAACACTGCCTTTAAAGTTTCAGTTACCATTACAGCATCTAAATGTGGTAAGATTTAACACTTGATTTGGTTTTGTTCAAGTTAAAATCCACCGCTGCAGTTCACGGTAAAACTTTTTTAAAAGATCCATAAACTTTTTATGCACTTTTCAGCTCAATACTGGCTCATTTTTCTTTGATGACATCAGTGCAGCGGTGACTTTCTGTTGTGCTTCAAACAGGGACTAAACTACTGAGAACTTTCAATAGTTCCATAAAATGAGGCCTATACCCCAAAAGGGGAAAGTAAGTAACATCTCTGCTCTCCTCCTTCTCACCACCTCTCCAGCCGTCAAAGGAAAATTACAAATGGCAGAGCTTAAATGGTAGTTTAAAAAAAAAAATCACAGAAAACCTATACATGAATCAGAGCTAGAATATGCGTAGGGTCCCGTTAACAGGTCTCTCACAAACCGGAGGCTGCACGGGCTGTTTGAAGAGACTAACACTGGACTTTGTCCCTACGAACCTGATTTAGCTTTGGAAATCCCCAGTCTGTTTGAAGAGCTTGATATTGAACTTCACCCCTATAGAGACCTGAATTAACTTTGGAAATCCCCACTCCAGCATATAAAGACTGACGAGACTGTATTACCCAGCTTTTCCTCAGAAAAGTATCGGTTTTATTCGCTCTGCTCTGTGTTGGATAACGAGGGAAAGAAGTGAGCAGGGATGAAGCCTCGTGAATTGCCTGCGCTGGACTGAGACCTCCTCCGTCCCCACCACTCCAAGGGCTACAGGTGCAGCTACAACCTCCAGCCGCACAGGGACATGCGAAGGCCCCTGACCACAGAGCACGTGGTGGCTTCCCCTTTCTAATTCCTGCTGTGCAGCTGCATCCAGCAAAAATATAAGCCATGCCCAATGCAGGTGGTTTCCCTTCCCTTCAAAGTGACCCTTACACGCCGTCGCACCACCTGGCTCAAAGCCATGTCCGCCTGGTTACCAGTGAGCCTGCCAAAGTTGCAGGGGAGCGGGATAAATCTGCCCAAGAATGGTATGAGGAGCCACTTTTGTTTGTCACATAAGGAAGTGTATAACTAGATGCCATGTCTATACTAAGGACTGCCTGGTTTGGCACCGGAGCGGGACCACAGCCACTTACACAAACCATCAAACCCCTGACCTGTGAGAATCCATAGCAAAGCGCAGCGATGCCAGGAGCTCGGATGACACTTTACTCCACTGCTCTGTTACTATCCCAGGCACTACACAGACCAGGAGCACTGATGGTCAGTACAATATGTTGTCTAGCTTTGGCTATTAAAGGTTGCTACAATTAAAACCATAAATAAAAATAACTTCAGCCTGTACTCTGCACTACAAAGTTAATTTGCAACCAAACTCATAATGACCCGTGCATACGGCCACCCCGATTCCCCTGCTGGTCATCTGCTTGGGACCGACACACAAAATTCATCGTGCTGGTGGGCACACGTCACAGCCCAGGAAGGGGACCCACATGGTTCCCACCCAGGGGAGCCCATTTTTGACTGGGGAGGAGAGGAAAGTCACAAGAGTCAGTGAGGTGGTGGGAACGTGTCTCCCACATTAACCTTGCTCATCCAGTATCAATGTCTATGAATTACAGGAGCTAAGGGAAAGAACAAAGAGAAACTGTATAAAACCTAGTTATTTTAACGACCTGTTTTGCACAGTAATTAATCAGATCAGCCCTCTAAGGGGCTCCAATGATCCCAAGGTAAACTGAATTCACTGTAATTGAATTGAACACTATTGAGCTAAAAGTTACAAAGCCTACCAAGAAGGATAAAAAAAACATCCCTATGAAACCTGTGGACTTTTAAAGCAAGCAGGGAACTAACAGTTATGCAGACACCAAGCAGCAGAACAAGAGGACATGCGCTGCAGAAATGAGAAAAATCAGAAAACACCATGAAGAAAAATATGTTTATTCCGATCCTTCAGTCTGGGTTTTAATGTCTTAAAATGAACCACAATATTATGTTCAAAGGTGAATGATACAATCTTCTTCAGGGGTATACTATGTATCGGACAGAGCTGACTGTCAGCTTGCTTTCTTCAATGCAAACATCTGAAGTCAGTTCTAAGCTAATGATTGTAGTTCCCACTCCTCACAGGCAGAACAGAAATGGTCTAATTTGAAAAAGGAATTTTACAGCATTTATGAAGTAAACAATTTATGTAACTGTATTAGTGGATTTTTTTTTATTCATGACTGCATACAAAGATTTTCATGTATACAAATGTCTTCACCTTGAAACAATTCAATAATCTGTTCTTGTGAACATGTGTGGCCTGTGGATTGCCTGTGAACTATTTGTCCTAGATACTGTTTTGATTATTTGTAATTCATATTTTTCTCTCTGCGACACTCGATTAATCTCCTCCATCTCATGTTATTGTTCTTACTTGCTAACTGGATAAACCCCAAAGAACTTTCATATTCACATACCTGGGACAAATATTTATAATTACATACCTTTGCATGATTACCTGTTACCATTTCTTTTACCTGGAACATTCCCTCCATTAAACACTTACTATTAGGAACACTCCAAGTGAATAAAAAGCAATGTGAAAAACTAAAAGGCATTCACAGTATTCTTCCAATGAATGCTCACAGTCTTTTTTTCTAAACTAAAAGCATCAGTCCAGAGAACAGGTAAACATATAAAAAAAAACTCTTGAATACTACCTAGAATGCAATTATATCAACAAAATTTCTACTAACGACATGTAAGAAAAAAAAATCCAAAACAAACAGGAATTTTTACTGACAAACTGGAAAAACATTTTTTCTGGGGAGTTTTCCTTCTAGAAATAAAAGAAAAGCCAGAACTTTGCATACTCTTACTCCCAAAAAGTAGGTGATAGTTATTACTTTTGCTAAAATTATTACAGAACTTATACTCAGAAACACAGGCTCAATGGCTACTTGATTTGTCAGGAGAATGCAAGAAGATAAACAACTCAAAGTGTTCTGAATAAATGGCAATTTAGCAGAAATACAGTGTTTCCTTGAATGCTCTTCTGGCTATGAGCAATAATGCTGCCACAAAAATCTGGTTTGCATCATCTAAATGCTTGAAAAAAGAACACATAATTTAGCAAAAAAATGATGGCTGCCACTTAGCCATAAAGAGCAGCGCTAGTGTTAGAAATAGCTTTTCTATGCTATTTTTGTTCATGTTCTGGGTTTTTTCAGCAGTAGAAGTAATTACCGTGGTTTGTGAGGGCAGCATTCAGTGCTACTACCCTTTAAACACTGTATACAAACATCGAGCCTGACTCCAGGAAGGGTGAATGTGGCCACAAGCAGGGGCAGTAGCCACATCCTTGCCTTCAACCCGCCAAGGAGCCCCAGTGATTTCATGAGAAGTAAAGGCTGCACTCGAGAACAGGCATGTTGCCTTTGATCCAAATTCTTGTATGTTGGAAAGAAGCATTGTTTTACACCTTATATGACAATTTTGTGCACAACACTAAGCTGAAACACGAGTGGAACGGCCCACTTCAGTTTCATAGACTGAATATTCTTTCACTTTCCTTAGAAGATGAAGCCCAGTGCCAAATCTCTTCTATCTATGCGCTGTGAACTTTGTATTTCTACCTCCAGAAAGATCCTTTAGAAATCTGAGAAGCTTCTTTGAAGAAAGATGTCCCTATATAGCTAGAGATGGATTTCTGAAATGCTATCACCAGTAAAACAGGTACTGATGATGGCAGAGGGGGCATAGGCAGTTTTGGAGCTCAGGATGTACTAGGTGAGACTTTTACCACCAGTATTCGAGGAATTAGCCTGTACCAGCCTAATCCATTGCAATGACCCCTTAGGGCCCATGTTTGAAACAGCTCGTACAGCCAGCTAGGACGTCTGCAGAATCTCCAGACCCCTTGAGCTGCCCTGAGAATGCACACATGCACTGGCTGCGGTGTCGGTCACACCTGCACCCAACCTTTCCTCCCAGGGAAGGCAGCACTCAGCAGCTCAGCGCTGGGACCAGCCTCCTCTCCAGCCAGCAGAAAGCCAGTAGAGAATGCAGGGAGATCATCCAGTAACACACACTGTTTCAGCTGCTTTTTATTGGCACAAAACTTGATTTTACTTCGGCATATCATCTGCAATTAATCCAGATGCCTGTAGAAAATATGTAAGTACTTGGCTGAATACCAGCTCATTCTTCTCCTGTTTTTACACAACCTTCTGTTGTAATAATTTTCTAGGAAGGTGCCTTTGGGACTGGTTCTTTAGCTTCCTTCCAAGGCTCAGAGGGACTCTGCTGTATTGACCCTCCAACCAGCTGAAGGAGCCTAGAAATGGCCTTCACCACCTCAGTGACAGGCAGGAGACCAGGAATGCAGGGGTTTCTGCAGCTCCAGTCCAAAAAGAATCACTTCTTACAGAAATTAGCAATAATACCATGTATATCACATGAATCCTCTGCAGTGTTTTTAACCCTTGCTGGCAAAAAAACCCCACCCAAGTTACTAGTAAGGGTAGTGCACTGTGAACATAAACAAGCATCAACCTGCACTTAGTGTTAGACCATGGGGATGACCCATTTATTAATGCTTGCTTTTGCTCCGATCACAAAGCTCGTTGGTATTCCCTTCCTCTTACAGCATTCCATCAGCTGACTGCAACAAAGTCAATATGCCAGTTTGCATAGTTTCTAAAAACCAAACACACTTTATCAACCAGCTGGCTGACACACGATGCGTGGTCACTGCAAAGCTTACGTGTGGAATCAGCAAAGATGCAAGTAACACCACGGGACAAGCTTCTAAATTCAGAGAAGAAATATTACCTTTCCAAGCAATGGATTAAGTGCCTTGTAACTGGCTTTGCACAAAGGGTGTGTCTGCCTAATTGGTCTAATTGCAGAGGAGCATATTGAGCACCCCGCATTCCTCAGCCCAGACAATAGGTAAGCGGCACACCTAATCCCTTTAAATGGGATGCCTGGTGCTGCCTGCAAATCTGTTTATACTGTTTAGCAAACGTGAATTAGTATTTGCTAGCATGAGTGCCCTGCTGTGCAGACCTTTGTTAACTTCAGGCCTCTTTCTTGTTCTCTTCAAGCTATTAAATGAGTCAATCTGGCCTTAATATGTTTCAGCGCTGTGTCCACTACTTATCTTTCAGGACTATTGTTTTCTAATGCATCCCCATAAACGTCCAAGAGGTTCTTCATTGTGACAACAATTTGTTCAATCATTACAGGTTCACATGAAGAAAGACCAATATGTTCTGTGGTAAATCAAATATCCAGATGGGGAGTGGAGGCAGGAGAGATAAGGACAATCTCAAAGTACTTAAAAAAAAAAAAGATAGGTCTGGTATAAGAAGTCTATAAGCATTTTAGCATTCTCGTAATTACAGAAACAGAAAATTAATTATTGGCTATGCATTTTGCAGAGACTGTTAGGGGTCTACAGGGATACTGCATCAGGGGAAAGATTAATTTGTGTAGTATTTGTGTTGTTCTTTGGCTCACAAAATGATTGAAAACAATGACATTTGGGATTAAGAAACTATTGAGTATTCACTCCTCTGTGTCCAAGGTATGGAAGATGAGGTTTGTGATCCAAACAGCTTACAAAATAAACACATTTACAAAGGAACTAGTAACAAATGCTCCTTGTATCCTTAGCTATATTATCTCTAACATAAAAAAACTTCATGAACATTATGGCTTCTGTATACCAGGACAGAAGCTACTGAACACCTTAGTTAACTTTTCAGACCTTAGTTAACTCTTCAAATATTAGCAGTTGGCAGGCCTGCCATCCAAATGAACACTCAAATCATATATGCACACGCAGATTTCTCCAAGGTACAGGTTTACGACCTGCCAGTAGTGGCTTTCTGCGACCTCTCAGACTTGTCTTCTGACCCTGGTACCCCTTTATCACCACCTTGACAAGACAACAATTTTGCCAAACCCAACTGCAATGTTCAGCGAGACAGAGGAGACAGCTGCTAGCCTGGGATTACCGTGGCTCTGCAGTTGCAATAAACCAGCACCCTCCTAGTATTTCAGAAAGCTTCCCTCTCCCCCTCCACCCTCCTTTGGCCAGTGGAGCAAACCATGCTCATCACCCAAGTCCTCTGTCACTTTAAGGAAACAGGAAAACCTGTACCATTTTTGTACTTTTGTTCATTCTTTTCAACCCCTTCTAGCTACTCCCCCCCTGGGAGTTAGCCCACCACCAAAAGTTTCTTTCAGTAAAGCACTAGCTCTCTCTATTAAGCTTACCCACCGCTGCTGAGCCTTAACACTGGTTTCTTTGTACTTGCCCAGTGAACTGACCAGCTAGACAGCACAATAGCTACAATTACTAAATTACACTGCTTGTCACTGCCTTTTGTATCACACCTCTAACAGGTGTCATTACCATGATAGGCAAATTGTAATAATCCATTCACAGCCCCCACAGTCTTCATAATGTAGGATTTATATTATTTTATTTTACATAATATATGTGTGAATACTGCACGGAGCCTGAATGGTTGGTAAATGCTCGGGACTGCAAGATTGAACTGCGTGGACTTGCAGACACGAACAGCAGCATTTAGCACAACAAAACCAAATGCTACCACATCCATGACACCATGAATACATGCACATACGCACATACATTGAAACAGTAATACTAAGAAATGTGGTTACGGAAAACATATTGGTTTGAAACAGACATATACGAGGCATTTCTGAGCTGAGGCTGTTACCCTGCCTTTAGCTCACCCAGCTGTGCCTCAGCACTGGACATGAAGGGTATGCCAGGACATACGCTTTGGAGACCCCTTGCAAAACTCTAACGGGTGAGGAAAGCATAAGAAAGCATTGCGGGTTACAAATTCTATGAATGCAGCAATTTAAAGCAGGTTTTGAGTATAAATTCAGTATAAAAACATAATGAGATTGGATTATATGATTCACACACAAAATCAAATGTTTAAGCAAGGTACAACTAAACCAATAAGAAACTTCTTTACACAGGCCAGTGGAAGCTGCCATAACCTTTCAAAAGTGATAAAGGTACCGATATGTTGCTGTCTGCTGTTTTCTGGGGCCTCACTCATTACTGTGTTATTCCGGTCATATAGCAGCACAAATCCACTGACTTTATTGACTGATATAAAAGGTCACATAGTAGCAAAATGGGTTCCAAAACCCAACCTGATAATGAAAGCATTGACAGCCCTATCAACACAGTTTGGATTTCCTCGGTGCAATGCACAGTTAGAAATAAAACACACAAAACTTCACACACTGGCAATGTAATACCCGCAGCAAAAAAAAAATGAAACTGCCAGCCAGCCTTGGTTGAGAATCTCCCCTCTTTAACGCACACCGCCAAGAGCTCTGGATAAACAGAAAGGAACTGAAAAAAGTCCTAATGGATAAAATTGTTTTCTTTTTGCTTTACTTAACAACTGAAATCCATAGTTAAGCCCTTTTTAGCTTTACAATGTATTGTAATAACACAGATGGTTGTTCTAGCTGAAACACAACAAGAGAGATGGTCTGAGAAATCTCATTATACTTCAGCTCTAGTTTAGATGTTAATACAGATAAGAGTGATGGTTCTTGTCTTTCTGAAACACCACATTTCAGAGTTTAAGTAAATTCTGACCTATTAAAGACCTGACATGTAATTTCCATGTGGGACAGGTAATGATAACCCAGACAGAGTTTTTCATACTTTCTTGACAGGCATGTGATGTTGGACTTGTCTAAGGAAAGCAAGCTGAAGTAGATGGAAACAGTCTGACCCAGGATGGGTACCTCACATTTACACACCTGTGAATGTACAAGTAAAACTATTTTTCTTCTAGCTATCGTGGATTAAAATCCATGAAAAATATTAAGTTTGTGTGGCTGACAAACTGGCAATAAGTTGTATTGCTTGCACACCAAGGCAGCCTCAGAAACGGAGGCTGCAGAGCAACCGAATGATCAACTTTCCTAAAAATGCAGGCTGGTGAGGGAAGGCACTGGCTGAAATCAGCCGGCCTTTTCTCAGTAAGAGCTTTTGACTTTGACAGCAGTGGAGAGACAAGGGAAAAAATAATGAAAATAAAAAGAACTTGACTCTTCATGAACTGCAGTGGGAGGGCTAGAACAAATCTTCTCCAGCACTATTTTTGTTAACCTGTTCTCTACGGTCAGCTTCCCTTTGTGAAATGACCCTTCCGATCAAGGCAATGTTACCTACATGCCCGTTTTTTGCCAACAATTACACCATCATTTCTGGCCCTACAACACCCATTGGAATTGCTACAGATAAGCGCAGGAATCCCACTACACAGCTGTATTTCTGCTTCAAGTTTGGTATCTCCCGATGTAGCTGTCTCTCAATGTGACAAAAATTAGATGCAGTTGAAAGGAGAGAGATTGTGCTTTATCCCATCACCCCATTCTCCCACCTTGCACCCAGCACGTACCAAGTTTCCAAACAGGACATGCTTCAGGATGCTCCTGCTTTAGAAAACAACAAATCCCTAGAACTCACAGCATGCAGCACAGATGTCAATTTTTCAGACAGGTGAAAAAAAAAAATTGGATTCTGACATTTCTTCTGCCAGAGGGACACACTGTAACACACTGAGAAAGTAGGTGAGCTACTTTGAAGCACATGCCCTCTAGGCCACATCCCATTTTAAAACTCTAACGTTAATCAGCGTCAAATCAGAATACAAAAAGCTAGCAGGGATCAGTGCTATTCATAGGCAGGAAAAAACCATCACCCCACATGAGACAGGGAGTTGCAGTCATTTGACAGACGCCATGATTACAGTATGAATCTGTGGCATGAGAAAGAGGATGCAAAAGGCATGAAGGAGATGAGGGTTCTACCCTCTTTAGTCTACACTCAGGGCTACAATGAAGATGTCAATGTCATCAGCACAAGGGAGGGGTGGCAGACTGAGGTTACCACTCATGGTACCAACTTTTGCAGTCTGCAGAAGTTTTTATACTTGTAAATATGAATTCCTCTTCTCTTGGTCTCAGCTGTGGAAATTGCACATTTAGGAGGAGGAAAACATAAAACATGGGTGCTCAGGAGACCTTATCCTGCTTTTGATTCTTTACCACATTTTCTACAGTTAGACAAAGAAAGTAAACCAGAGTTGGTACGACACACTGATAACTTGGCAGACATAAAACATAAATGCAACACAGAAGCTGCCTCATGATGTCTTGCATAATCTTTGTGAATCACCTGTGAATCATATTCCCCTGAAATACAACACCAAACTGAATCGAAAGCACCTTACTTCTCCTCTCTGTATTTTAAAAAATGTGTTGAATAATTGAAGAGTACAGAGAAGGGCTGCAGAAAAGATTTACAAACTGGGGGTAAAGAACCCTATTTGACAACAAAGGATTTAAGGAATTCAGTTATCATAATAAAACTGAAAAGAAGTTTAATTATGGTTCTAAATATTTTCATTGCAGAAGGTTTCACCTGTTAATGCAGTCTCCAGTCTGTCAGGAAAGGGAATATGAAAAATTTAGGATTGAACCTTGAAGCCAGGCAAACTCAGCTTAGAAATGGGATCTCCTACTCCTTTAAATGCAGACTGATTCACTATTGGAATGATTACTACGGAAAGACGTGACTTTCCCATCTCTTGGTACTTTCAAATCAACGGTGGATGTTTTCCTGGACAAGATATTTTCATGCATACAACTTCTTGAGTTAAACACTGAAATAATTAGTTGACATTCACTGGCTTCCTTTTATACAGTAGGTGAGATGATGATTTAATAGTCCTCTGTCCTTAAAATCTATGAATTTATGAACTGTGTCAACATCTAATAATTTTCCTCCATCAGGTATGACAGTAGTTTTTCTCTCCACTTTAGAGATAAGTTTAAATACAGACTTCTCAAATTACTCTCCCTCTCTAGGGCACATGCAAGACAACAGCCTTGGAAAACTTTGAGTAGGTAATGCTGCACCTGAATCTATACAGTGAAAATCCAACCTTTTCTACAAGACCCTTAGGAATAGCACACAAATATGAAGAAATCTGGAACAAGAGATTAAGTGGGTACAGAGTGGTGCAAGCAAACCTCTTCATTCACAGGACCCAAAACTGAATTCTTAGGAAAGAAATGAGACCACTTGCTGCGTAAACCTCTGTGTAGTATTTACGCTTCATTGCAATAGTGAACTATTTAAAGAAAATCAAAACAAAATACTGTGATAAATACGTTATGAAAATCTTACTGGATCTTCTTCTCTATTTTACAAAGTCTAATGTAAGCCCTCTCCACTGCCATGCCTGGGCAACACCAAATTCAGAATCGATCCTTGTAATCCCATCTGCCACTCCAGGGCCACAACCAAACAGGTTACTGCCATACTACCAAACCACCTCCCTCAAAATGAAAAGTTTGCAGAGGAGCTAAAGCTTTTCTCAGATACTGTTTGAAATTACAGACTTCTGGTTGGGAACACAAGCTCATCCTCAGATCCGAAAAAGAGAGTACCTCATTTTACAAAGATTTCATTAGAATCGGCCATCCTCCTATTTACATGTTCACAAACTAGCAAGGGTTTCTTTACTACTTTCCAAGTGCTACTTAAGAATCATATGTATGTATGTGTTATATATATTAATACAGAGAAAAAAAGAGGGAGAGAGAAACTGTATGTGTCTAGGTATATGTACAAAAGATACATAAAGTCTCACACTGCCTGACAAAGCTGTGGGAGTTATTTCAAAGGTTTTCCATGACAGCAAATAGTTAGGTTACTCTTGCACCTCTCGGTCCATCACCAGCATCGAACTGAACAATTGGTTTTAACACATTCCATCATTGCTTCTACAAGTTCAACAACAACTAAGCCTTAGATCGACCACACTATCAAATATTCAAGCCCTGCACTGTTACACTAAAATTACTGAAAAAAGTTAAGTGTGTACATTTATCAGAATGTGCAGCCATTTGCCTAAACAAAACATAGTCGTTTCTACATCATTTAAGCATAATCTTCAGGTTCTTTTTACCAGACTAGATCTAAAATCTTGTAGATTCTTTCTAGGTAACACTGAAACACAGACTCTTCGATCAACAGGTATGTAAATCTCCTGTCCAGGATTTCACCAGCTTTTGCACTGATTACTCAGAATCACAAAATCACAGAATAGTAGGGGTTGGAAGGGACCTCTGGGGGTCATCTAGTTCAACCCCCCTGCCGAAGCAGGGTCACCTAGAGCAGGCTGCACAGGACCTTGTCCAGGCAGGTCTTGAATATCTCCAGAGAAGGAGACTCCACAGCCTCCCTGGGCAGCCTGTTCCAGTGCTC